>Ga0210040_10005610_pt1 | contig 15920 bp, 11 predicted proteins | sample CryGeyCG12114_NA_FD_185462 | JGI IMG/M metagenome (GOLD analysis project Ga0210040, IMG submission 185462) | Groundwater microbial communities from aquifer - Crystal Geyser CG19_WC_8/21/14_NA (SPAdes) (version 2) | ecosystem: Environmental > Aquatic > Deep subsurface > Groundwater | place: USA... | reverse complement strand
TCGGCCACGCACGGCATTATCGAAACCGGTGAGCGCAGCGTAATGGCCGATGCTTTTCCGATGGGCATTGATTACGATAAATACGCCGGTTTAGCAGCTTCGGACCAAGTGAAAGATATAGAGCAAAGTTTTCGCGAAGCCTTACGCACTCCCCAGATCGTACTATCTATCGACCGGCTCGATTATTCGAAAGGGATTCCGCAGCGCTTAAAAGCTTTCGAACAGTTTTTAAATGCTTGCCCCGAAATGCACGAAAAAGCTATCCTAGTAATGATTGTAGTGCCTTCGCGGGATAAAGTAGAAAAGTATAAAAAGCTAAAAGAAGAAATTGATGAGTTGGTCGGTCGTATTAACGGCCTGTTTCGTACTATTAGTTGGTCTCCCATTCATTATTATTACCATTCTTACCCGCTGGAAGAATTATCGGCTTTTTACCGCCTGGCCGATGTGGCCTTGGTAACGCCCATGCGCGACGGCATGAACCTGGTGTGCAAAGAGTATATTGCCAGCCGCGAAGAAGGTACCGGCGTTTTAATTTTAAGCGAAATGGCCGGGGCGGCCAAAGAATTGTCCGAGGCTATTTTAATAAATCCGAACGATATAAACCAGATGGCTGATGCTATTTCTCAGGCCTTAAGCATACCGGAATCTGAGCAAAAAGGGCCAATGGCCAGCATGCGCGCTATTGTACAAGAATATGATATCCACCACTGGGTAAAAATATTTATGGACCGGCTTTCTTTTATAAAAGAAAAACAAAAATCGCTTACAACTACGCTCTTAAAAGGCCGCAGCCTGGAAGAATGTAAATCGGCCTATGACAAGGCGCAAAAACGATTAATCTTCCTGGACTACGATGGTACGTTAATGCCCTTCACCCGCGACCCAAATAAAACCCAACCCGACGCAGACCTGCTGGCTTTGTTACAAAACCTTACTACCGATAAAAAGAACCGGGTAATTGTAATTAGCGGTCGTAACCGGCAAACGTTGGGCAACTGGCTAGGAGAAATGCCGCTGGATATGATTGCGGAGCACGGGGTTTGGTTGCATCAGCACGAATCGAAGTGGAAAAAAATCCAGAAACTAAAAAACGACTGGAAAGAAGAGATCCGGCCTATTCTGGAAAACTACGTGAGCCGCACGCCCGGTGCTTTACTAGAAGAAAAAGACTATGCCCTGGTGTGGCATTACCGTAAAGTTGATCCGGCTTTAGGTGAAACGCGGGCGGGTGAATTGAGTACTTACCTGAACTATTTGATTGCGAACCAAAACTTACAGGTTATGGAAGGCGATAAAATAGTAGAAATAAAAAATATAGAAGTGAACAAAGGCATTGCGGCCTCCCGTTGGCTGGAAAATTTCCCCAGCGATTTTGTGATGGCCATCGGCGATGACCGCACCGACGAAGATACCTTTAAAGCCATGCCGCCGGATGCTTTTACCATTAAAGTAGGCAGCACCCGTTCAGCCGCTAAATACCACGTAAACTCGCCGGAAGAAGTGCGCAATTTATTAAAGGATTTAAGCCAGGAACAGGATTAGCTTATTTAAGGCTAATCCTGCCTGAATTTCAGGTTGAATAGTACGTTTTAATGGAATTTCTAAAGCTTTCTTAAACAAAATTAGCCTTAGATTTAGAAGTTATGATTATCTAAAACAATATCCTATACTGGGGAATCGGAATAATACCTAACTGATATTCAGTTTCAAGCCCGCCACTGCGGGCATTGTATCGTTGTATAAATACATTTTTTGTATTCATCAGATTCTGGATATCCAGGGCAATTTCATGGGTAAAGCGGGGGCGGTTGATGCGGTAGGATAACTTCAGGTCAGTGCGGAAGTAATTATTCAACTTTTGCGAATAGGCGGCATTAAGCTCATAAATACCAATCCCGGCTGCTTTAGATTTATCCAGGTTGATGGGTATGCGGTAGTTTCCCCCGGCAGAAGTTAATTTCCAGTCAATATTGATATTATTTCTTTGGCCAACTTTAAATTCCTTGCCTGCCAGTAAATTTATTACATAATGGCCGTTATAAGCGGTATTTCTTAATATGCCGTCACTGCCTTTATACTTAGAATCAAACAAAGATGCGGTAAGCAGGTAATAATAACCCTTGGAGTAAAACTTTTCCAAAGTAAGTTCTAATCCATAATTTCGGCCTGTTCCTTTATTGGTTAAGCTATCCGTAATTAAGTTTTCCTGCTCTATGGCGGCATTCAAAATAGAAAAGGAACTGCTCCTTTTCTCTACCGGTACATTCCGTAGACCTTGGTAATAGCCCTCTATTTTCAATCTTACATCGGGCGTAATCAGGTAATCATAGCTTAATACTGCATGATGGCTCTGGGTAAAACCAAGTTTTTTATTAGTTAAGGCGTTAGCCCCCTCCGTAACCGGCGTTTGAATAAAATAGGAGGTCAGGGGTTGGATTTGCGAGTGCAGTCCGTACCCAAAATTGAGAGACTGGCCGGGAGCGGTTTTGTATTTTAAACCTAATCGGGGTTCTACGGCATAGCTCTGGCTGATGGAAAAATAAAGAAAGCTAAGGCCGGAGTTTAACGTAAATTTGTCGGTAAACTTGTTTTGAAATTGCGTGTAGCTTTGCAATAAAGTGCCATAACCCTTGCTGTTCCGGATGTTGCGCCACTGTTCCGGGCTAGAAAAAAGCTTGGAGTGTTTTAAATCGTAACCGTAAACATCTACAATTATACCCTTATTGAGCGTTTTTTTAGCATCTATTTTCTTGTTTAAAGATAGATGAGCAGAGTATTTGTTTTGCAGGTATTTAACGCTTTCATTAAATATAGCGTTTTTATCTTCAACACTTATAGAGTCTAAATTTTCTCTTTGGCCAACGGCGGAAGCTGCTAAAGAAATTTTGTAAGAAGTGGAGCTATTAAAATAATATTGATGCGAAAAACCAGCTACCCCGGTATAATCATCGGTAAATATATTTTTATCAGTGGTTCCGGTAAGATTATTCCCAGTGGTGTCCAGTTCGCTGCCTAGGATATCAATGCTGCTTTTACCGCCCATTCCCCAGAAACTAAACTGCCCGTATTTGGCGGTGGGTATATCTACTTTATAAGTTAAATCCTGGTAGATAGGAACGGCGGAACCGGTGCCGAAATTCATGCCCAGCGCTTTGAAAACGCCCAGCGTGGAATAACGGTAGTTAATTAGATAAGAAGCTTTACTATTTTTACGGAAAGGTCCTTCGGCTCCCAACTCAAAGCCATTAAAGCCCATCTGCCCCAAATATTCCCGTTTTTCGCTGTTCCCCGACCGTAATTGTAAATCGAAAACGCCAGCTATTGCATTGCTATATTGGGCGGGGAAAGCGGCCGTAAGAAAATCTGATTTATCCAGCACATTGTTATTGAGCATACTTACCGCTCCCCCCGTTGCGCCCAACGGACCATAATGGCTGGGGTTCGGAATATTAATGCCATCCAATCGCCATAGTACGCCGGCCGGGGAATTACCTCTGATAACAATATCATTCCGGGCATCATTGGCACCGCTTACGCCGGCAAAATTGGTTGCCATTCTGGCTACATCGTTGCGACTGCCGGCATATTTTCTGGTTTCTTCCACGTCGAAGGAACGGGCACTCACGGTTGCCATTTCATTGTTTACCGAAGCCTTCGTTTGTCTATCGGCCAGGATGAGCACTTCGGAGGCGTTACTGGTTTTTTCTTCCAGCTCAATGGTTAAGAATACTTCTTTGCCCGATGTAACCAAAATGTTGGCTATTCCTCTATTCTCATAGCCAATGTAAGATACAGCAAGCGTAGTCCGGCCAATAGCTACTCCGGATAGGCGAAACGCCCCGTTTTCATCGGTAGCATCACCTATAAGCGGACTGGTTCCTGGGATAATAACACTGGCCCCCATTAAGGGAAATTTAGATTGGGCATCTACCACTTTCCCTCTGATGGTCTGGGTAATTTTTTGTGCATAAACAGAGATGGTAAGTAAAAGCAAACAGCTAGTAAGCAGGATGTTTTTCATTGCGGATACAGCAGGTTTAAAATGTCAGAGATAGAAGTAAGGATTATAGAAATTTGGTGTTTATTAAGAATTGACAGCAATTATTTTTATAACTGCGGCTGAAATCCTATTTGAATAGAATTCTCTGTACCAGTAGTCTGCTCCAAACTTATAACAAGAAAAACTAAAACGGGAAGCCCTGGGACGACTGTCAAAAGAAATGGGATAAAGGTAAACCTTGGGGCTAAATAGCAATCGCAGCCAGCAAATGGCAAGGCTATTTCTTACTTGTCCTTTAACAAATGCAGAATTTCGGCACTATATTTTCTGGAAACCGGAACCGAAATTTCGGTTTGAGCAAAATGTAAATTATATCCTTGCGCATTACCCGAAACCCTGATAACATGGAAAAGATTAACAATATACGACCGATGGCAACGGCGGATAAGTTTCGTATCGATTTGCTGCTCAAATCTGGTCAAACTTCCCCGGATAAGTTCTTTCTGTAGGTTACCCGCCTTCATTAAAAATAAGGTAGAATAGTTATCGCTGGCAGTAATAAATAACAAGGTATTAGCCGGAAAAACAATTTTATCTTTCCCGTTATCGGCCGTTAATTCTATTACTTCCGATACATCCACTGTTGTTGTCTCCGGCTTTTCTAATGCTATGGTTGCCGCAACTTGGGTATTTCTTTTTAATAATCTAACATAATTAGTAATCGTAATTATAAAAACAGGGAAAACACCAACAGCTAAGGTAATGGCCTGAAAAAACAAAAAGCCACCTATCGATACAGCTACTAATCCTATTACCGCGCTAAATACAAGATTGATAACACTGATAAATACAATCTGATAGATAAACCAAGCTATCTGTTTTTTTACCGTCCATTTATCTTCGTCAAAGGTGGAAGCAAAAAGCTTTTTAATGCCAATATCATTAAAAAGCATACAAAAAGTAGTTATTAGCCCGTAAGCAATAATGGCAAAAACTCTTTTTGTAACAGTAAGTTGGTTCAGATGGAAGGGTTGGAAGACAAGTAGAAACAAGGCCACAAAAAATCCACAAACAAGCGCAAGCGTTATTTTTTCTGAGGTTTCAGTGGAAAGCGGATATGGTTGACGAAGTAGGTTAAAAAACTTATTAATTCTTTTCCCAGCCATTCATTTAAAGCTTAAGTTAGCCTACCGGTGGCGAAGTGCTAAGTTAAATCTTTCTGGTTTATGGCTGATTGTAAGCTGAGTTTATTTTGTTAATTCATCCTACTACACTAACTTTTTCTCTAAGCTTATTGAAATTAGTGGGAAACTCTCCGCTGCTATTCCGGAATTTTATATTATTGTTTTGTAAGCATAAGGTCTATTTGCCTTTACTCTCATCGGGGCAAAATATAATTTGCTTCATAGGTGAATAATAAGACTAATTAAAACATACATTTAGTTTGATTAGAATCAGCTCAAAAGTTATCTTCCTGTTTTAGGAGAAATCGAACTTGTAACCGGAGCATAACTCCTGCACCTGAATAAGCTAAACTTTATTAAATGCAATTCCCCATTTTTAAGCAGTTAGCCCGCATTTGCTGGAGCCGGTGCGGGCATTAGGGCTTATTATTTTTTTATAAATATAAACAAACTTCTGGTACTCTTCGCCCTTAATAATGGTATGTCGTCTTTCCAAGCAGTGGCCTTGGTCATTATTTTGCAGGTTGTTTTGGTGGTTGTTTACCCGAATAAAGCATTAACTGTCAACGGGTTTTCGTCTCCCCAATAGTCTTTTTAACAAACGTTCTGCTTGGTCTTATTCAAAAAAAATAAACTCCTTAAAGGATGGGTTATCAATGTTGTAATATTTTGAGAGATAGTAGACAAAATTTTCAACCATACCTTAAACATTTAATGTTAAATTGTTTGTCTGTATAATTAACTTGATGTAATTTTGCAGCCAAGATGATAAAGGCATATATCAAACATCTTCTAAGTCTGTGTATTCTCCTGTTGAGCGTATATAGCCAACTGTATGCCCATACATTTCAGGATGGTATTCGCCATTCTTCTATAAAAAACCTCTTAAAGTCTGATCATGCCAGCTTTGGCATAGTACAAAATAGCCAAACTCAGGTACTCAAGTTTGTCTCCGCTAGTAAGGAAAAGGAAAACCATAAAATAGATGCGGCGGAGATTGAGGAGGAAGATTATGAATATATATCTTTCAAGAAGCTTTTAGAGAACAGTAATTACTTTGCGACTGTTTTTTACGCCCTGGTATTCGGATGCCTCGGCCTCTTCTTATCCCAACGCTTACTCGCCTGTAAGCATGCTCTTTATTTTTTCTCTTATAAATTGTTTCTCCTATTCCGGGTTATTCGGATTTGAATTAATAACTCCGGTTGGCAAATTGCAATTGACTAACCTTTTACCACTCTAATATTTTTTAATGTCCTGTTGCGCCCAATAGCATTAAGCTATCCAGGACACGCATGTGTATTATATTCTACACGCATCTCTTAAAATTTAAAACTATTTTATTTTAATCAATTCAATTATCATGAAGAGAATTCTCATGCTCTTGAGCTTGTGTGCCTTGTTGTGCCATACAAGCTGCGAATCCAAAAAAGAAGAAAAAGAAGAGGAGACTGAATTTTTGGTTACCAGTCCTTTGGTAAAAGATACCTTGATTACCAAGGAATATGTTAGTCAAATTCACGCTGTAAGCCATATTGAAATAAGAGCCTTGGAAAAAGGCTACTTACAGAAAATTTTTGTTGACGAAGGACAGTCGGTAAAAAAAGGGCAGCAGATGTTTCAAATTATGCCCGTCATGTACCAGGCCGAACTACAGAAAGCCCAGGCAGAAGCCAATTTTGCGGATATTGAATACCAAAACACGAGCAAGCTTGCCCAAAGCAATATAGTTTCTCCCAATGAACTGGCAATGGCGAAGGCCAAATTAAACAAGGCGAAAGCAGAAGTATCCTTGGCCCAGGTTCATTTAGGGTTTACGCAGATAAAAGCCCCTTTTAATGGCATCATGGATCATTTTCAGGTACGGCTGGGCAGTTTGGTAGACGAGGGTGATTTGCTGACCACCTTATCCGACAACAGCCAAATGTGGGTTTATTTTAATGTGCCGGAAGCAGAATACCTGGACTTTAAAACCAGTCAGCTTAGCAATAACATGACAAAAGTAAAGCTTGAAATGGCTAACCAGCAGGAGTTTGAATATCCGGGCGTGGTGCAAACCATTGAAGCTGATTTTAACAACGAAACCGGAAATATCGCTTTCCGGGCCACTTTCCCCAACCCCAAAGGACTATTACGACATGGCGAAACCGGTAATATTTTAATGGAAGTGCCGATGAAAAATGCGCTTTTAATCCCACAGAAAGCCACTTTTGAAGTACTGGACAAAAAGTATGTGTATGTATTGGATAAAAACAATGTGTTGCGGTCGAGGGAAATTGCCGTAGCTGCGGAATTGCCGCACATTTATGTGGTGCAGAAAGGCTTGGCCGAAAATGATAAGATTTTGCTGGAAGGCTTGCGCCTGGTACGGGAAAACGAAAAAATACAGTCCAAATTCGTGCAGCCAAAGGCTGTCATGTCGCAGTTAGAATTATATGCGGAATAATAAAATATCCTAAAAAGCAGAAAACATGTTTAGTAAGTTCATACGCCGGCCCGTATTCGCGATTGTAATATCGGTCATGATTGTTTTTTTGGGGATATTGGCGATCAGGAAGTTGCCTATTTCCCAATTCCCGGACATTGCCCCCACTACTGTAAATATATTTATTGCTTATCCGGGTTCCAGTGCCGATGTATTGGTTAAATCCACTTTGATTACCTTGGAACAGGCGATTAACGGGGTGCAAGATATGCGGTATATAGCTACCGATGCTACCAGTGCGGGTGAGGCTACCCTGCGGATTATTTTTGAACCGGGTACCGATCCCAATGATGCCGTTATTCGGGTAAAAACACGGGTGGACCAGGTAATGCCACTCTTACCTGAATTAGTGCAGCGGGAAGGAGTAGTGATTACGCCCATCCAGCCCAGTATGTTGATGTACGTCAACCTCTATTCCAAGGAAAAGAGCATGGACGAAAAATTCTTATTCAACTACGCCACCGTTAAGATGATCCCGGAAATACAAAGGACCAAAGGAGTAGCGCGGGCGCAAATATTGGGTAGTCGGCGGTACGCCATGCGTGTTTGGCTAAACCCCGACCGCATGCGGGCTTATAACATCTCCGTGGAAGAAGTTATGAAAGCTTTAGGCGAGCAAAGTATTATTGGCCGTCCGGGCCGCTTAGGTCAAAGCTCCGGTATTGCTGCCCAGTCGCTGGAATATGTGCTCACTTATAAGGGCCGGTATAGTGAACCAAAAGAATACGAAAGTATTATTATCCGCGCCAATGCCGAAGGGGAAAGCATTCACCTGAAGGACATTGCTACGTTAGAACTAGGAAGTGAATTCTTTGATATTTATTCTAACCTGGATGGTCATCCCTCGGCCGCTATTGTATTACGGCAAAACTATGGCAGTAATGCCAGTGAGGTAATTGATGAAGTAAAAGCTAAGCTGGATGTCATGAAAGCTTCTTTCCCGCCGGGCATGGATTACAAAATTAGCTATGATGTTTCCACCTTCCTGGATGCTTCTATCGAACAGGTAATTCATACTCTGCGCGATGCATTTATTCTGGTAGCCATTGTAGTTTTTATATTCCTGGGAGATTGGCGTTCAACCCTAATCCCGATCCTCGCGGTTCCGGTATCCTTGATCGGGGCGTTTTTTGTCATTCAGTTTTTTGGGCTTTCCATCAACTTGGTTACGCTTTTTGCCTTGGTGTTAGCCATTGGTATTGTGGTGGATGATGCCATTGTGGTGGTGGAGGCCGTGCACGCCAAAATGGAAGAAGAGCCGCATTTATCGCCGTTTAGTGCCGTTAAAAAAGTATTGGGTGAGATCAGCGGCGCAATTATCGCTATCACGGCGGTAATGGTATCGGTATTCCTGCCCATCTCGTTTATGTCAGGGCCGGTTGGTACGTTTTACCGGCAATTCTCCATTACCATGGCTAGCTCCATTGTAATATCAGCCTTAATCGCGCTTACCCTTACCCCGGTACTGTGTGCTATGTTGTTAAAAAATCATCATGGCCATGCCAAAAAGAAAAACCTGCTGACCAAAGCGCTTGACAGCTTTAACCGTGGCTTTGATAAACTGACCGGAAAATACGTAGGCTTATTAAAACTAATCGTCAGTAGAAGAGTGCTTACTTTCGGCATATTATTAGCCTTCGGGGCTGGCATATTCTACGAAAATAAAATTCTGCCGGCCGGATTTATTCCGAACGAAGACCAAAGTACGATTTATGCTATTATCCAAACTCCGCCGGGTTCTACCTTAGAAAAAACGAACCAGGTATCGCAAAGACTGCAGAAAATTTGTGAAAAAATTGATGGTGTGGAATCGGTATCTTCTTTGGCCGGGTACGAAATTATGACTGAAGGACGGGGATCCAACGCCGGTACTTGTTTAATCAACCTAAAAAACTGGTCCGATCGCAAACATAACGTGAAAGAGATCATGGAAGAATTGGAAGAAAAATCGAAAGGCCTTGGCGCGGTGGTAGAATTCTTTGAGCCACCGGCTATCCCGGGCTTTGGTTCTTCCGGCGGTTTTTCGATGCGTTTATTAGATAAAAATTCCGAGACCGACTACCACGAGTTTGATAAAGTAAACCAGCAATTCATGGATAATTTGCGCAAGCGGCCAGAGCTAGCCGGCTTGTTTACCTTCTTTGCGGCTAATTATCCGCAATACGAATTACAGATAGACAATAATTTAGCTATGCAAAAAGGGGTGTCTATCGGCAAAGCGATGGATAATCTTAATATTTTAATTGGTAGTACCTATGAGCAAGGGTTTATTAAGTTTAACCAGTTCTTCAAAGTCTACGTGCAGTCCGATCCGAAATACAGAAGGCTGCCATCCGACCTGTTAAAGCTTTATGTTAAAAATGATGCGGGCGAAATGGTGCCTTATTCGTCCTTTATGAAGCTGGTAAAAGGTCAAGGCCCCAATGAAATTACCCGTTTCAATCTGTACAATTCAGCCGCCATTCAGGGCCTGCCGGCTAAAGGATATACCACGGCCGATGCTATACAAGCCATTCAGGAAGTTGCCGCTAAAACATTGCCTAAAGGCTACGACATTGCCTGGGAAGGCCTTTCTTACGACGAAGCCACCCGGGGGAATGAATCGCTTTATGTGTTCCTGATAGTATTGGCGTTTGTTTACTTTGTGTTGGCGGCTCAGTACGAGAGCTTTATCATTCCGTTGGCGGTGGTATTCTCGCTGCCGGTGGGGGTATTTGGTTCGTTTATGATGCTGAAGCTAATGGGACTGGAAAACAACATCTATGCGCAGATTGGTCTCATCATGCTGATTGGTTTGCTGGGTAAAAATGCCGTACTGATCGTAGAATTTGCCGTTCAGAAGCGACAGCAGGGAGCCACGATACTCGACGCGGCCATTGAAGGAGCCAAGGTGCGTTTCCGTCCTATCTTAATGACCTCGTTTGCCTTTATTGCTGGTTTAATACCGTTGATTATTGCCACCGGTGCCGGAGCCATTGGTAACCGGACTATTGGTGCTTCGGCCTTGGGCGGTATGTTATTCGGTACCATTTTCGGGGTTATTATCATTCCCGGTTTGTACTACATATTCGGCCATTTGGCCGATGGCCGGCACCTGATTAAAGATGAAGATGAATCTCCTTTATCCGAAAATTATGTGCATGCTATTGACAGTTTTCCCCAACCTATAGAAACTGAAACTAATGCTTAATAAAAAAATATGGAAATGGGTGGGAATAGCTTTTGTTTCCCTAACCTATACAGCTTGTAGTTTGCCGACTTTAGTTCAAAAAACAGCCAACACAGCAGTACCTGCGCGTTATACCAACTCGCAGGATACTACCAATACGGCAAAATTAAAGTGGCAGGCGTTTTTTACCGATCCTAACCTAACCTCCCTGATTGATTTGGCCTTGCAGAACAATCAAGAACTGAATATTACTTTACAGGAAATCCAGATTGCCCAAAATGAAATAAGAGCCAGAAAGGGGGAGTATTTGCCTTTTGTGGGTTTAAGAGGCGGCGCTGGCGTTGATAAGGTACCACGCTATACCAACATAGGTGCCATGGAAGCTAACACCGAAATTAAACCAGGAAAAGAAATGCCGGAGCCGCTAACCAATATTATGGCGGGCGCTTATGCCACCTGGGAAGTAGATATTTGGCATAAGCTACGCAATGCCCGGAAATCGGCCGTAAACCGGTATCTGGCCAGTGTAGAAGGCAGAAATTTTATGGTAACTAACCTGATCTCCGAAATCGCTAATTCTTATTTTGAATTGCTGGCTCTCGACAATCAACTGGCAATTGTAAAACAGAACATTGAGATTCAAAATAATGCCCTGCAGATTGTAAAAGTACAGAAAGAAGCTGCCCGGGTTACCGAATTGGCGGTGCGCCGGTTTCAGGCCCAAGTACTGAATACCCAGAGCTTGCAGTACGACATTCAGCAACGGATTACCGAAACGGAAAACCGGATTAATTTCCTAGTAGGCAGGTTCCCGCAGCCGGTGCAAAGAAGTAACCAAACTTTTGAGAATTTAGTGCCTACCACCATACAGGCCGGTATTCCGGCGCAGTTATTAGCCAACCGCCCGGATATTAAACAGGCCGAACTAAACCTGGCGGCGGCCAAGCTGGATGTACAAGTGGCCAGAGCCCGGTTTTACCCGTCTTTAAGTATTACGACGGGTTTAGGATACCAGGCATTTAATCCCAGCTATTTGCTAAAGCCGGAATCATTGCTATATACAGTCGCCGGAGATTTAGCAGCGCCTTTGGTTAATAAGAATGCCATAAAAGCCCTGTATTATAGTGCCAACGCCCAGCAGATACAAGCTGTTTACAATTACGAGCGTACCGTTTTAAACGCTAATGTGGAGGTTGTTAACCAGCTGGCCAAAATCAGTAATCTGGAAGGAAGCTATAATTTTAAAACCCAGGAAGTGCAGGCGCTGACCCAGTCTATTGATATTTCCAACATTCTTTTCCGGTCGGCCCGGGCCGATTACATGGAAGTATTGCTGACCCAACGGGATGCGCTGGAGTCCAGGTTTGATCTGATTGAAACCAAAATGCAGCAAATGAATGCCATGGTTAATATTTACCGGGCATTAGGCGGCGGCTGGAAGTAATATGATGTTGGTTCGTTCGTGAGTTGAACGGGTTTTAAGGAACAAGAAAGTTATTTTACTCTTTGGTAAAATGACTTTCTTGTTTGTAGTTATTGGGCAATAAACTTTATCCTTTCCTTGGCTTGTCCCCCGACAGGCCATTTACTTTAGGAAAGCTAAATAGCTATTGAAGTACATAATTAATTGTGCCTTTTAAATAGGTCTGGCAAATACTTTGTGACCAAAAATGGTCTGTCAGAGGACAGACTATGGGAAAAGCTTACTTACTATCTTAATCAGCTCACTATGGTTATTATAGAAAAGTAACAGCAGAAGTTTTAGATTCTAACTCGCCTGCCGTAAAGGTTTTGTTGGGCTTAGTACTTCTTTTTTTACTTTTGCTTTGTTATTAGCCTTCTCTGCTTGGATATAGTTGCTGATTGCTTTTTGTTCTTCTGCTGTTAATGGTCGTGGGTCAACAGTAAAGTCAATATCTAAAGGTTCTTTTATAAGTCCCATAATTTTAAGATTTAAAGTATTTGTCAATAAGCTTTAATGCACCAGTAGTATTTATTACCATTAGATGTCCGCTAACGTGGACTGCTTGCAATGTTTGCTGGTAATGCTCTATTAACCTTGATTTAGCAAGGAAAGACACAAAACCGTCGTAACCTCTATGAAAAGATAATTTACAGGCAAAGGCAACCAAGTTTCCTGGTACACCAGCATACATTTTATTCTTTCCTTTATTAAACGGTGCACTTTCAATAAGGTGTAGATAAACGTGGTCTTGTTTTTCGGTCAGGCTTATCAAGCCTTGAATAACCGTTGGATTGTTAACGATTGTCAATTTATAAATATCTCTGTCGGCTTGCTTAAATTCTTACTTCCAGTCAAACTCCCAGCCATTCTTTTTAGTAATATTTCTTAAATCTTCCTTTGTGAGAACTACTATGTCCGTTGGAAAACTGTCGCCAGTTACGATGTTTTCTATGGAATTGGTAAGCTTGTCTATTTCGAAATCAAGCGGTTCGTTGTTCTTTTTCACTTAATAAAGATAAGCAAATTTTCGCCTACCTGTCAATTCTAGCGAAGTTCTACGTATTAAGCCCAACGTACTTGTGTAAGCGGTGCGCTAGGCCAACGCGTAGCGTTTACACGTTGTTGTGTGTTGCTGTTTTTTTATTCTTCAATTTAATTGTAATAGGGAGAAATCATCAAGTATACTATTACTCCTGTCAAACTTACATATAGCCATAAAGGCATTGTCCACCTGGCAATTTTCCTATGATTTTGAACTTCTATATTAAGTCCACGGCCTATTGAGATTAAAGCAAGGGGTACAATAACAGCCGCTAAAACGATATGAGTTATCAAAATAAAGAAGTAGATGTATTTTATAAGTCCCTCTCCGCCAAATCTTGTTGAAGGTGTTGAGAAGTGGTATAGTAAGTAAGAAACCAAAAAGAATGCTGTCCACATAAAGGCTATAAATACAAAATTCCTGTGAAGCTTTATATTCTTCTTCCTTATAGCAAAAAGAGCAATTAGTAAAGATATAAAGGTCAAACTGTTCAGTACCGCATTAAGCAATGGAAGGAAAGAAAAATCATACTGCTTCAATGTCTCAATATCAGGTATAAAAAAAGCAATTGCAATTAAAGAATTTATTGCAATTGTCAATGTCCATATTAAAGGTTTAAAGTTTTTTGTTGGTTTTAAAATTGCTGTTGTCATTGTTTGGTTTATTTACTTTTAATACTGCAAAGGTATAGCGTACTTTTTACAGTTGCGCACAACGGGCCGCGGTTAAACGGCACCCGGGAGACTTACCTGTTTATCAGTCAATTTAGCATTTGCTGTTCTAGAAAGCAATTGAGGCTGCCGTCTGGGGAAAACCCAGTTGGAGTTTAGCAATTGTTACCTGCAGTTTTTATTCTTGCGCATTAGTTTTCATATAATCTGCGATTAATTTCTCGTTTGTGTCGTTACTTTTTGAAAGTGCAATGATAATTTTTTGCTGTTCATTTTCAGTTTTGTTTTGACTCAGCTTTTTCTTTCCTTGTAAGTCTGTAACTATAATGTCAAAAGCTACAATGCCTTTTATAAGTCCTGTTTTATAGTCGCTTGGCAAGTTATCCCATTGTTGTTTATATGAAATCTCGTAGTTGACAATGGTCCTTTCAAGTATTTCAATGACTTTGTCAGTCTCAGTTATGAGTGTACCTTGCCCATAGGCATGCACTGAAATGTAGTTCCAAGTCGGTACATTTAATTCTTTGTCATAATGCTTTGGAGAAATATAGGCGTGAGGTTCAGTGAAAATCACCAATATCTTATTATTTTCAATGTCTTTCCATTGTCCGTTTGCCTTTGCAAAATGTGAAGTAAGAACAATATTTTCGTCTTTAATGGTAACGAGAAAAGGCAAGTGTGTTGCAATTGGCAAACCGTCTTTTGCAGTAATAATTGTCGCAAAACTAAACCCATTCATAAATTCAACAATTTCTGTTCTATCTGTCAGTAAATTGCTATTCGGAATGTACATAGTTTTCTACTTATATTTGTTATAATTACAAAAATTGCAGGTAACTACTGGATAAACGCACCACTGGCGTTTATATCGCCTTTAGGAGTAGGTAGTAGTAGTATTTCCATAATTTGTTGAAAATAAACATGTTAAAATTTTTTGCCATTTCTATATTCGTTCTGTTAGGCGCGTATATACAATTTATTGAAGTTATCTTAAATATATCAAAAGAGCTAAACGTCAAGCAATAAAGGCACAGGCCAAAGCAATTAACTAACCGCTAATCAAATCCCGTTAAACCAATCTTTAAATTCCTGCACCCGCTCGCGGCTCACCACTATTTCTTTATCGCAATCGGTGTGCAGCCGGATGAGCAGGCGGCTGTTAGAATACACAATTACGTCTTTAATGCTGTTGATATTGACCATGAAAGAACGGTTAACCCGAAAGAACAAAGTTGGGTCCAGCAAATCTTCCAGTTCTTCCATTTTGTAATCGATGATATATTTTTTGCGGTTTTCGCAGAGCAAAAATACGTTCCGGTCCTCGGCATAAAACAAGATAATGTCGCTAGCCGGTACCGAGTGGATGTGTTCGCCGGTGCGCACCATAAACTGGTTTTTGTAGTTTTTCTTTTGTAGTAGTTGTAGGGCTTGTTCCAGGTGCGTAAGCGGGGCAGGAACTACGGCACCTAGGTTTTTGCGCAAGTTCTCTAACTTATGCAGGCTGCCGACCACGGCATCGTAGGTAATGGGTTTCAGCAAATAATCAATGCCGTTGCCTTTAAAAGCCTCAATGGCGTATTCGTTAAAGGCCGTGGTGAAAATAACCGGTTTTTCCAGCATTACTTGTTTAAATATCTCAAAACTTAAGCCGTCGGTTAGCTGCACATCCATAAAAACCAGGTCCACGTAATTTTCCGACTTATTAAGCCAGTGCACGGCTTTTTCCACGCTGCCTAGCTTATCCGCCACCACAATGGAGGGGTCGTATTTTTTTATGTGGCGCTCCAGTTTGTCGGCGGCTGGTATTTCATCTTCAATTATCAGGACTTTCATCTGGTAAAGGTTTGGGTGGATAAGTGGTTGCGGGATTGCTTTGGTTAGGATCAGCTTAAATCGACTTA
>Ga0210040_10005609_pt1 | contig 15921 bp, 15 predicted proteins | sample CryGeyCG12114_NA_FD_185462 | JGI IMG/M metagenome (GOLD analysis project Ga0210040, IMG submission 185462) | Groundwater microbial communities from aquifer - Crystal Geyser CG19_WC_8/21/14_NA (SPAdes) (version 2) | ecosystem: Environmental > Aquatic > Deep subsurface > Groundwater | place: USA... | reverse complement strand
GTCATTTGGCCTTGGCTGAATTGGAAAAAAAATACGAGGTTACTATTATTACACAAAACGTAGATAACCTGCACGAAAGAGCGGGTTCTACCAACGTTATTCACCTGCACGGCAGCCTTTTTGAATCACGTAGCACTGTTGATGAAAAGCTTATTTATCCGATCGAAGGTTGGGAACTAAAACTAGGTGATACTTGCGAAAAACAATCGCAGCTACGACCCAATATTGTATGGTTTGGCGAAATGGTGCCGCTCATGGAGCAAGCCGTTGCCCTAACCCAAGAGGCCGATATATTCATGGTAGTGGGCACTTCGTTGGCCGTGTACCCAGCAGCCGGCCTAGTTCACTATGTACCAGTTGGCGCAACTATTTACATAATTGATCCGCATTTACCGCCCATCAGCAAACGGGCTCATGTACATTTAATACCGGAAAAAGCCGGAGTAGCATTACCGCAATTAGCCCAGCAATTATTGGATACATAATTGTATCTTTTCTGTAAAGAATCTATTTATAAACAACTGCATAAGCAATTAATTTATAAGTATTTATTTAACATTTATTAAAGTAAAATTATTATAAATTTATTACTTATATTTAGAACAGATTTGTGTTCCAGATTTTGGTTGTATCATAATATAACTTACCGCTAGCTATGTGTAAGGGCGAAGCAATATTGTTGTGGTACAACTGACCGGTACCCAAACCCTGTTCCAAGTCCAAATTATATTCAGCCGTAAATTGGCTAATAGCATTTAAGCCAATATTAGATTCCAGGGCCGAAGTAATCCACCAACCAATTTTCTTCTTTTGGGCTAAATCAATCCACTCTTTTGTAACTTTTAACCCGCCTAATAAGGTTGGTTTTAAAATGAGGTAAGATGGGGTTAAAGCATTTACTAATTCTTCTTTTTGAGCTAATGTTTTAATGCCAATTAATTCCTCATCGAGTGCTATTGGAATGGGCGCCGCAATACAAAGTTCCCGCATGGCTTCCCATTGCCCTGGTTTAATGGGCTGCTCAATAGAATGTACGGCGTAAGCTGATAATTCTTTTAATTTATTTAAGGCATCAACAGGCGTAAAAGCACCATTCACATCGAGCCGGATGGTTAATGTTTCGGCCGAAGCTACTTGCCGGATAGCTTTTAATATATCCAGTTCGGCGTCGAAATCCAGCCCTCCTATTTTTAATTTTAAACAAGCATAGCCTTCATCTAACTTCTTTTTTATCTGAGCCTGCATAAAGCTTTTATCGCCCATCCAGATTAAACCGTTAATCGGAATACCTACACTTGACTGGGTAAACGGGTTGTCGAAAAGGATTCTTTTACCCCCCCTTTTTAAATCTAACCAAGCAGTTTCTAAGGCAAAAACCACGGCTGGAAAATCTTTATAATTTTTATCATAAATAATTGAATCTATAGCGCTTACACCAACGAAGTTAAGTCTTTGGTTTATTTCTTTTTGTAATTTATTGAGGTTATCTCGAAAGTCCGAATTATATTCCAAGCTAAGTCCAGGTAACGGAGCACATTCGCCTAAACCATAGTTATTGCTATTAGCTGGATCGTATAATTTAAAATAATAAACCTGATGTTGCTGCATGGCTCCCCGCGAGGTACGGGCATCAAATTTAAATTGCAAGGTGTGCGAAATAATATCTAAAAATAAGCTCATTTTAAGCTAATATTTTTTTTAGTTGTGACTCGTAAGGCCGTAAACGATTTATATTTATAGATTTAAGCCTCTTAAGCAATGAAAGAAACAAACCTATTCAGTTTTTATAGAAACTTTTAATCCGGAATAAAGTTATACTACCATCTAATCACAATTCCAATCTGATATGACGGATTCCTCCCGGCTACAGAATTATCTGCATCGTTTCGGACAAATCAGGGCACTGACCGAAAAAATTTGCCAACCCTTATTACCCGAAGACACGGTGGTGCAACCCATTGTGGATGTTAGTCCGCCGAAGTGGCATTTAGCCCATACCAGCTGGTTTTTCGAAGTTTTTTTACTCCAACAGTACCTACCCAATTACGAGGTTTGTAACGCGCAATATAGTTTTTTATTCAACTCTTATTATAATGCCATTGGTAGCCGGGTGATGCGCGATCAGCGAGGCACTTTATCACGACCGCCTTTATCCGATATTTATAATTACCGCACGTATGTAAACGAACACGTTGTAAAACTGCTGCAGCACCATCCGGATCTTATTACTGAAGAAGTATGGCCGATACTGGAATTAGGTTTGCAGCACGAGCAACAGCACCAGGAATTGTTGGTTACCGATATTAAATATATTTTAAGCACTAATCCGTTACTGCCGGCTTACTTACCTTTGCCCCAAATAACTGCCAATCTAAATAAATTACCTGTTGCCGAGTATTTACCCGTACCGGCCAATTTTTATACCATTGGTTTTACCGGCACCGGGTTTTGCTTTGATAATGAGTTAAATGCCCATCAGGTATGGTTGCCGGATTTTAAGGTGAGCAACCGCTTAGTTACGAATAAAGAATATTTAGCTTTTATAGAAGATGGCGGGTACCGGCATTTCCAATTTTGGCTTGGCGAAGGATTTGACCTGGCCCAAAAAAACCAATGGGAAGCGCCCTTGTACTGGGTAAAGCAAGATGGAGCATGGAAACGATTTACTCTTTTCGGGTTACAAGACTTAAGTTTGGAGGCGCCCGTTACGCACATTAGTTTTTACGAAGCAGCGGCCTTTGCTAATTGGGCCGGTAAACGGTTGCTCACCGAATTTGAGTGGGAAGCCGTAAGCCAGGTTTATGCCTCGGAGCCGCAAGCACAACATTTTCTGGAATCAGGTTTAATGGAACCGCAGCCTGCAGCAGAATTAAATAATAACACGTGTTATCAGTTGCTCGGCAGTATTTGGGAATGGACATATAGTGCTTACACGCCTTACCCTGGCTTTAGTACGGCACCGGGTGCCTTGGGTGAATACAATGGTAAATTTATGATTAACCAAATGGTGTTACGAGGTGGGTCTTGTGCTACGCCGCTCAGCCACATCCGCCCTACTTATCGTAACTTTTTTCATCCGGATAAACGCTGGCAATTCACCGGCATTCGGTTAGCAGATAAATAAATGAAACCCCTACTCCCTACAGCAGCAGAAACCGGCATGGTTTATACCCGTACCGTATCTTCCGAAAAAAAACAATTTGCGGCTGATATAACTGAAGGTCTGAATAAATCACCGAAGCAGCTATCCTCGAAATACTTTTACGATGGCACGGGAAGTCGGCTATTCCAGCAAATAATGGAATTGCCCGAATATTACCTGACCCGCACCGAAACCGAAATTTTCAGGATACAAACTCAGGAAATTATTTACAGCTTTCTACAAGCTAAATCAGCCTTTAACCTCATTGATTTAGGTGCCGGCGATGCCGTTAAAACCAAAATATTATTGCAGGAGTTGCTGCAACACAAAGAAGCTTTCCAGTACGTACCGGTCGATATTTCGGAAGATGCCCTGCAACACCTGCAAGCAGATTTGAAAACAGCATGGCCTGATTTGCGGGTGCAAACCATTGCTTCGGATTATTTTGCCGCTTTAGATTGGCTGAATAAAAATACGCAGGAACGAAAAGTGGTATTGTTTCTCGGCTCAAATATTGGCAATTTCGAAGCCAAAGCCATCCGGTTATTCGCGCAAAAACTGCGTAGTTACCTGCAGCCCGGCGATAAAGTGCTAATGGGGTTTGATTTGCAAAAAGATCCCCGCTTAATCCGGCAGGCTTACGACGATGCGGCCGGGGTTACGGCCGCTTTTAACTACAATTTGTTACACCGCATTAACCACGAGTTTAAGGGAAATTTCAACCTCGATCAATTTAAACATTTTGCCGAATACAATCCGCTGAGTGGGGATATGAAAAGTTATTTAATTAGCACTGTCGCGCAAACGGTTTATCTAGCTGATTTAAATTTAAATTTTTCTTTTGCCGCCTGGGAGCCCATTCATACCGAAACCTCGCATAAATTTAATTTACCCGAAATTATATCAATAGGTCAGGAAGCCGGATTGGTGATAGACCAAGTATTTACCGATGCCCGCCATTATTTTGCCGACGTTTTATTTAGCTTAATTTGAGTGTTTAATGGAAAAAATTAGCCTGGCTTCCGGCGCTTCTTATTTTCTTACGCCCGAACCAGGAAGTTTAGCCGCGGTAAAAGCTATTCAGGAACATAAAACTTATTATGGGCTTACCGAAGGAACCATTGCGCTACGAGAAGCCATTGCACAACGTTATCGCCAAGTAAATAAAGCAGTTGTTTCGCCGGACCAAATATTAATTACGCCCGGTACCAAGCAAGCTTTGTTTAATGTTTTAAGCAATATTTTAAAACCCGGTGATGAGGTAATCGTGCCGATGCCTAATTGGTTTGGTTTACACCAGGTTTTACAAACGCTGCAAGCCCAAATTATTTTATGGCCTATTAATCCCGATAATAATTACCAATTATTACCGGCAGACCTCGAAAAATTAATAACTTCTAAAACGCGTCTTCTGCTCATTAGCAATCCTTGCAACCCCACGGGTAGAGTGTACCCAGAACAGGAAATACAAGCTTTACTAGACGTGCTGGAGCAACACCCGCACATTTACCTTCTCTCCGATGAAATATATGATTTAGTAACTTACGGCAAAACAATTCCTTCTTTAGCTCAATTTCCCGACCAACACCAGCGCTATCTGGTGGTTAATGGTTTCTCAAAAGCCTTTGCCATGTCGGGTTGGCGCATTGGTTACCTAATTACGCCCCCAACGCTGTATGCCCCATGCGTTGCCTTTCAGCAAACTACTTTTTCCGGCGTAAGCGAATTTGTACAAGCGGCGGCCCAAGCCGTTATGGCTGATAGAAATAATGTATTGCCGCCCATGTTGGCCATCTTGTCCCAACAGCGTGCCCAAATCTTAAAATTTTTAGAGCACCACCAAATACCAGTTTTTAGACCCGAAGCAGCTTATTATGTTTTCCCGGATTTATCTATGTTTCTGAGTGAGGCCATACCTACTACCATAGCACTCAATGAATATCTGCAGGAAAACTATGCTTTGGAGATATTACCGGGCGATTACTTTGGGGCACCCGGTTATGCCCGATTATCCTTTGCCTTACCAGCCGATAAACTGAATACCGCTTTAGAAAGATTAGTTGGTGCTTTTGAGCAATTAATTAAAAAATAAATACCCCTCCTTCCTAACACACATAAAACATAATCTGAGCTTATTCAAAAACCAAAGCTTTCAGTACTAAATCTATAAACGCGGGTATAAAACAAGTAAGATTAATAGTTCACATCTTTTTACCAATGCTGTTTTAAGGCAGAAAGCTTAGTACCTTTGCGGGCCTAATTACCGCCACACTTATGTTCTCTGCCGATTATAAAAGACATTTCCGGGAAAACTTCCATTTGGCTTACCCGGTGGTATTAAGCCAATTAGGGCATATTATGGTAAGTGTTGCCGATAGTGTTATGGTGGGTCGCTTGGGAACGTTGCCCTTAGCGGCAGCCTCGCTGGGCAATAGCATTTTTACCGTAGTAATGGTTTTTGGCCTGGGCTTATCGTTCAGTATTACGCCGCTCGTAGCAAATGCCGATGGCCGGCAAAATAAAAAAAGAATATCGCTTTTGCTTTTAAACGGTGTGCTGGTAAGTAGTATTGCGGGGTTTTTGCTCTTTATAGCCGGGTATTTAATAACGCCTTTGCTATTTAAACTAAACCAACCGGCAGAAGTGGTTCATCTGGCCGTGCCGTATTTTTATATTTTATGCTTTTCAATGGTACCCCTTATGGTTTTTCAGGGATTTAAGCAATTTGCCGAGGGATTATCTTTAATTCAACAATCGATGTACATAACTGTTTTTGCGAATCTGCTGAATATAGCCGGTAATTATGTGCTCATCTACGGCAAATTTGGAGCGCCCGCACTAGGGCTAACGGGAGCAGCTATTTCTACCGCCTTTTCGCGGGTTATGATGGCTTTTATAATGGGTTATTATGTGTTGCATGCCGACCGTTTAAAACAATACCGGCTTCACCTAAAAAAAGAGTTTATCAACTTTCGGTACATGATGCGCCTCTTGCGGCTTGGTTTGCCTATTTCCATGCAAATGGTGTTGGAAGTAGGCGCTTTTACTTTCTCGGCTATTATGATGGGCTGGTTAGGTGCTAAAGAACTGGCTGCGCACCAGATTGCTATAAGTATGGCATCTTTAACTTATATGATGGCAAGCGGCATTGCGGCAGCCGCCACCATTCGGGTCAGTAATTTATCCGGTCAGGGCAATTTAGCCGAAAGGCAGAAAGCCGGTTACAGCAGCATGCTCCTGGCCATACTTTTTATGACCACCGCCGGTCTTATTTTAATTAGTGCCCACGGATTAATACCAACCTTTTATGTAGACGATCCGGAGGTAATAAGCTTAGCCGGTGGCTTACTGATTATTGCGGCTTTGTTTCAGATTTCGGATGGCGTGCAAGTGGTGGGTTTAGGAGCCTTACGCGGCCTGGAAGATGTAAAAATGCCCAGTATTATTTCGCTGATTGCCTACTGGATTATTGCCCTACCCGTAGGTTATAGCCTGGCTTTTTTACTAAATGCTAGGGTATACGGCATTTGGACCGGTTTATTAGTAGGCTTAACAGCAGCGGCCATCTTGCTTTTTTTTCGATTTCGGAAACTAAGCCGGAAAAAATAGTTTTGTAAATTAAATTTTTTTAATAATTTAAGGGTTATGAAAACTGAAAACATCCAGCTTGCATGATTCTTAATCTTCTTTATTTGTTCATTTTAGTTTTAAATCCTTTTACTTCTTTACCCAAATCGCCCGCTTCCGACGAAGAAGATAGTATTATCTGGAGCAATAATCGTCGGCTTACCTGGGATGATTTTGAATCGCCGGCCGATGAAAACGATCCGCTTCATGCCATGACCTCGACCAATATTGCGGTTAAAGCCAATTGCAGCGGTAATATCATGCGCTTCGATGTAAAATGTGTTTTCGTGAAGAAAGATTCCTGGACGAAGAACCGCTTATCGAAAAGATTATTGGATCACGAACAGGTTCATTTTGATTTAACCGAACTCCATGCCCGCTTGCTGCGGCAAAAGTTAAACGCTTCGGCGGGAGTTTGTGGGGCTAACCGCTTAAAACTCGATGCTATTGTCGAAAAGAATTTTACCGAATGGAAAAAAGAGCAGGACTTGTACGATAAAACCACTAACCACGGCTTGCTCGAAGAAAAGCAAAAAGAATGGATACAAAATACTGCTAACCGTTTGGCACAGTTAGATGCTTATAGCTATCGAACCTACGCTTTAAAGTAAAACTTAAGGGTATATTTTTTCAATACATTTATAAAAACCCTATCAACCAGAAAGCCTGCTATATGCAGGCTTTCTGGTTGATAGTTGATAATTAAAGTTAAACTGATTTATCTAAGCCGGTTAAGGCCGGACCAGCTAAAACTTCGCCCATGGCACTAAAGCGTGAGCCGTGGCACGGACAATCCCAAGATTTCTCTAATTCGTTCCATTTTACAATACAGCCTAAATGCGGGCAAACCGCCGACATTTCGTGTTTATGGCCTTCAAAATCGCAATAAACAGCTACTTTAGCTAAGCCGCGGCGTATTACATTTCCGGTTCCGGGTATAATTTCGTTTTCATCCGACACTTCGCCGGGCGTAACGTAATCTTTGTATTGAGCAGCTACGTTCAGGTTTTCTTTTAAAAATTCCGGCGCCGATTTCAAAATAACCCTACCCGGATCGTACACATCTTGCCAGGCATTCGGGCGCTTCAAAATCAGATCCGAAATTAATACCCCCGCTATGGTACCATGGGTCATACCCTGCCCCGAATCGCCGGTAGCAATATAAACATTATCTTCGCCCGGGTTGCGGCCAATATAGCCCAGGTAATCGGTTGGTTCCATTACCTGCCCCGACCAGGCGTAAACCACATCACCGGCCATAGGCAGTTTTTCTCTTACCCATTCCTCCAAGCAGTCCAGGCGTTCCTTCTCGCTTTGTTCTTGCCCGGTTTTATGATCTTCGCCGCCTACAATTACCACATTATAACCACCTTGGCCCGCATTTAAACTGTCCGGGTGCCGGTCTTTTACCAGCCGGATATAATGATACGGATCGGAGTTATCCCAATAAAGCGCGTTCGGAATCGAATCATTCAGTATTTTAAAACCAATAACGTAAGTGCGGTACGGTGCTTGTTTCGTATGAATGGCAAATCTATCATTAACGGGGGTGTTGGTAGCTACCACCAAATGGTTCGCCGTTACGGTATAGCCCTGACTGGTTTTAACTACTTGCAACGTATTTTCGGTAGAAAATTCCAGCACGTGGGTATTCGTGTAAATGGCGCACTTTTCTTCCTCCAGTATAGCTCGGCTTAAACCAGCCAGATAATGGAGCGGATGAAAAATAGCCTGATCCGGAAAACACAAACAAGCGCCTGCCGATAAAGACGGCACCGGACATTGTTGTAATTTAGTCAGGTTATTAAATCCTAATTGCCGGGCAGCTTCTAATTCCTGGTCCAGGTAATCTTCCGAATCGCTGGGCTGGGCAAATAAATAGCCGTTCAGTCTTTCGAAATCGCAATCTATATTCTCCTTTTTTACTATTTCTTCAATTTTACGAATGGCATACGTATGACTTTCGGCTACTAAACGGGCTTTCTTTTCGCCGTGCAATTTATTAATGGTGTAGTAGCGATCGTCGAAGGCATTGGAAAGATGGGCGGTGGTGCGCGAAGTTTCGCCACTACCAATGCCACTGGACTCCAGCACCACTACCGATTTACCTTCTTTGGCCAACATATAGGCCGTGCTAATGCCCGCTATGCCTGCTCCTACCACGCATACGTCGCAGGTAATATTTTCTGATAATGCCGTGGTTTGCGGAATATCCACCCCGTGCATCCAAACTGATTGCGTGTTACCTGTACCTCTTTTCATATAGATATCTTTAATTAAGTTTTCTCCTTAAATAAGCAGTGGTTTATTTCTAATTTAATTAGAAGCAAAAAGTAAGTTAGTATTAAACCAGTTTAGCAGTATAGTGTTTAAATTTGGGTATTATTTATACCAATATTGCTATACTTTTACCCCTGATACGGATAAACCGGATAGAGTTGTTCTATTCTGCGCCGGATTAATAAAGGAAACTTAACGAATACGGAATGGAATACCTGGATTGGCAAACTTTTGAGAAAGTAGATATTCGCGTAGGCACCATTGTAGAGGCTTCTGATTTTTTGGAAGCCCGCCAACCAGCTTATAAATTAAAAGTAGATTTAGGGCCGGTATTAGGCATAAAAAAGTCAAGCGCTCAGATTACGGCTAACTACACCAAAGAAGAATTAATAGGCCAACAAGTAATATGCGTCATTAATTTTAAGCCCCGGCAAATTGCTAATTTTATGTCCGAAGTTTTAGTAACCGGTTTTCCTGATGCCAATGAGCAAGTAGTTTTAGCCCAACCGGCTGCTCCGGTGGCTAACGGGAGTAAATTATTCTGATTTTTTTAATTCGGTCTTAGGTTTGTCGAATTCTACTTCTAATACGGTAAGGCTATCAATTACTTTCTCGTATATTTTATCGAGCTCGCTTACGTTCTTTAAATAGTAATCGTAGCTTGTGTAAAAGGAAGTAGCGTTTACACCGTGTTTTTTTAGGATCTTGCGTTGTAAATTTTTATAATAAACGGTGCCGGTGTCCATAATCACCCCCAAACGTTCTATTCTGGCTTCAGCTACGTGCAAATCGAACAATATACCAGTCATCTTCTTTTCCGGAATTAGATTGGGAGGCGGCGGACTAACCGGCGAGGTACAGGCATAAAAAAATAAACCTAATACAAATAATAATAAAGCATTTTTCACGTCCGAAAATTAAAGAAATAGTTCTGATTTTAAAATATAACGCCATTATAGCTTACTAAGATGAAAGACTTGGTTAAAAAATTACAGAAGTACGAGATCCGGATTCGGAAAGCCATTAATGAGCAAATGCAAGGCGATTTTCATTCGGTATTTAAAGGTACCGGACTGGAGTTCGACGATGTACGCGCTTACCAATACGGCGACGATGTGCGGGCCATCGACTGGAACGTATCGGCTAAAGGCCACGGCACTTTTGTAAAAACCTATAAAGAAGAAAAAGAACAATCAGTTTTTATGATTCTGGACGTGAGCGCTTCGCAGGCTATTGGCACGCCCGGTCAACAGAAAATACACGTCGGAAAAGAAATTTGCGGGGTGCTGGCCCTGGCGGCGGCTCGCCAAACGAGCCAGATTGGCATGGTATGCATTAGCGATCAGCGCGAAAAATATATCCGGCCCGGCCGGGGCACCGAACACGCTTATTCGCTCATTAAGGCATTGTTCGATCTGGCGCCGGTATCGGCCAAAACCAATCTATCCGCAGGTATAAAAATGGCCTTGAATATAGTTAAGCGCCGGAGCCTGATTTTATTAATATCGGATTTTATTGATCTTAATTTTGAGCGTGAAATGAGTATGCTGGCCCGTAAACACGATTTAATCGTTATTCAGCTCATGGATAAGCGGGAAAAATTATTCCCGGCAATGGGTATTATTCCCATGCTGGATAAAGAAACCGGCCGTACAATTTGGGTAAATACTTCTTCGGCGCAGTTTCAGGAAACTTACCTGTCCAACAATTCACAAAATCAGGAAAAAATTGCTAAAATTTGCCGTAAGAATAAAGCCAATTACCTAACCATTTACACCGACGATGATTATGTACCGCAATTGGTTAATTTGTTCAGGCTGCGCAACAAAATCCGGAAAAGTGCTTAAACATATTTTACTATTCATTTTAAGCTTACCGCTCTATTGCCAAGCCCAAGTGGCAACCCCAAAGCAACCGCAAGGCTTCTTTCAGGCCGATACTATTAAATTAGGCCAACCCATCTATTTTTCTTTTTATTACCAACACCCGGCAACCGAAGAAATAGTTTTTCCGGACTCTACTTTTAATTTTGCTCCTTTCGAATATATCAGCCGCTATTATTTTCCAACCCGAACCAAAGGCCCATCTAGTTTGGATAGTGTGGTTTACCAGCTACGCACTTTTGATATTAAGCCAGTGCAACGATTAACCTTGCCGGTATACGTTTTGCAAAACCAAGATACTTTATCTTTATTAGCTCCTACTGCCGCAGTAAACTTAAAACAACTGGTAAAAGAAGCAGCTTCTGCATCCGATATAAAAAGCAATACTGAACTCGCTCCTATTGCCCAACGCTTCAATTTTGCTTATTGGCTCATTGGTGGCGGCATTTTGGTTTTATTTTTAAGTATTATCTGGATTTTGTTCGGCAAAAAATTAATTATCCGGTACCGGCTCTACACCTTGCAAAAAGCCCACGCCGCTTTTATCGATAACTTTAATGCCTATATCGATCGGTTCAATCAATCAGAATCGTTGCAAATAATTGAACAGGCCATAACGCTCTGGAAAAATTATTTAACAAACCTGGAGGGCAATGCCATTAACAGTTTTACTACGAAAGAAATAGCTGCTTTCTACAACGACGATGAAGATGTGACCACTGCTTTGCGCCTGTTCGATAAAGCTATTTACGGTAATATTGTTTCGGATAAATCATCTGAAACTATTATTGCTTTTTTCCTGCTGCATCACTTTGCCGACCGGCGATACGAATTTATAAAAGATTTAACTAAAAATGCTACCACCCCTGAGAACCATGTTCAATTGGTTTGATCTGGATTGGTTCCGGCTCAGTACCTTTCGCGCTTTCGATTGGGAAGAACCCATTTTCCTGTATTTTATACCAGCGGTACCACTGCTCTTACTTTTACGCTGGCTTATTGCCCTGCAATACCGAAAAAAGCTGGAAATTGCTTTTTTTAAAGGCAGTATTACCCGGCACTGGAGTAGCTTACTACGCTTTATTCCGGATGTTTATTTAGCTGCTTTTGTTATGCTGCTATTAGTAGCCCTGGCCCGGCCGCAGCGCACCAACGAACGGGTTAATCAATATTCCGAAGGCATTGATATTATGCTGGTGCTGGATACGTCGGGCTCGATGGAGTTACAGGATTTTAAACCTAACCGCCTGGAATCAGCGAAAGAAGTGGCGCTTGATTTTATCCAAGGCCGTACGCAAGATCGGATTGGCTTGGTAGTATTTGCGGGCGATGCTTTTTCTCTTACTCCCCTCACCTCCGACTATAATTTGCTGCGCGAAAATATTCTTTCGATTAAATTAGGAATGATTTCGAACGACGGCACGGCTATTGGCAGTGCTTTAGCCGTTGCCCTGAATCGGATGCGCGAATCAAATGCTAAATCAAAAATTTGTATTCTGATTAGCGATGGCGAAAATACAGCGGGCAATATCGATCCGGTTACCGCTGCCAAACTCGCTTATGGGTTTAATATAAAAATATATACCATTGGCATTGGCAAAGACGGACTGGTACCCCAAGCAACCAGTAACGGCCAGACTGAATATATCCAAACCCGGCTCGACGAAAGCAGCTTGCGCGAAATTGCCAAGATTTCCAATGGCTCGTTTTATCGCGCCTCCGATAAAAACACTTTAGATAAAATATTTAAACGCATAAACCAGCTCGAAAAAGCCGAAATATTAGAAACGCGTTTCCGCAACACCAAAGATTATTACCAGGTTTACCTGAAGTGGGCTATTCTGTTATTTTTAGTTTGGCTGTTTTTCAAAAATACTTATCTGTCGAATGCGTTGGAAGATTAAGGTAAATTTGAATTATTTTGCTTGGCCGCAACTAATAAGCAGTCTGCTATATTAAAACGACCTTTATAAATATTATATATTTTAATTAACCCGTTATTAGTCAATTGCTTAAATAGATAAAATCTAATATCTAATGTCTTGATACTAATGTCTCACTACTTAATAGCTCTAAAGCAAAAACAACATTTTAATTTCTTTGGAGTAACCTTTAAATGCAACCCACAAGCGCCGAACAGTAAATGGCAACTTGTATTCTTTAACTTGTAACCGTAGCTATGTCTATTGCTCAGAAAATTGCTTATTTCCAGGAACAACTTCAGGCTACCAATTGCCGGTTAGTAGCTGTTTCTAAAACGCAACCCACCGAAGCCCTGCTGGAAGCTTATGAGGCGGGGCAACGGTTATTTGGCGAAAATAAAGTGCAGGAAATGACCGCTAAGCAGGAAAATTTACCAGCCGATATAGAATGGCATTTAATCGGGCATTTGCAAACAAACAAAGTAAAATATATTGCGCCTTTTGTACACACCATTCAATCGGTTGATAGTTTAAAATTATTGCAGGAGATTGACAAACAGGCTGGCAAGAATAACCGCGTTATTAATTGCCTGCTGCAACTATACATTGCCGAAGAAGAAACCAAGTTCGGCCTGAGTCCAGAGGAAGCTAGGGCTATTTTGCACTCCGCAGAATATAATGCTATGCAGCATATCAGCATTACTGGGGTAATGGGAATTGCCACCAACACGACTGCAAAAATCCAATTAACCAAAGAGTTCCGGTTTCTGAAAAGTACTTTCCTGGATTTAAAAAAAGAATTTTTTGCCCAAACAGAAGCGTTTAAAGAAATTTCGATGGGCATGAGTTCTGATTATCAATTGGCCATAGCCGAAGGCAGCACCATGATTCGGGTAGGCAGTTCTATTTTCGGGGCCAGAAATTATAATATATAGATTTACATGTCACATAAAGGAATTTTAATTACCGGTGCTTTGCTAGGCGCTTTAGGCGTGATGATTGGTGCTTTTGGAGCGCACGGCCTGGCTTCGCTACTGGCCGCCAACGGCAGAGCCGCTACTTTCGAAACGGCCGTTAAGTATCACCTGTATCATGCCCTGGCTTTACTTTTAACCGGCAGTTTATATTTTCATATTCCGGCCAAACCACTCCGCTTGGCTGGTTTGTTCTTTTTTATAGGCATAATAATTTTTTCCGGCTCTTTGTATATTCTCTGCTTAACCAATATAGCGTGGTTAGGCGCCATAACGCCCATTGGGGGTTTGTTTTTAATTGCCGGTTGGCTAAGCCTCGGCCACGGTATTTTTCATAAATGGCCCGGCAAGGTGGTTTAATAACTGATGTTACACAAATAATATAAGATTAAGTAATCTACATTTGTCATTCAGGAGGAAACTATTTGGCAAGCTGCTAAATAGTTTCCTCCCGGAATTCTTGAATTCCCAGAATGACAAATGGTAAATAGCAATTAGCAAAAATGAATATTTATCCAGCTGTTGCGTAACATCAGTTAATAAAAGCTATTAAGAAAGAGCCAAATTAAGTTGAGCTAAACATTTACCTCCGATTCATGCCAGGAACCTTTATTTAGATAAAGTAAAGACAATAACCAATACCGGTATATTCATTCTTTTTGTTTATACTTGTTTAGCTGAAGTGTAGCAAGTCCGGGGAATTTATGAGCCATTGGTGCCGCTAAGGCTGCACTTTATTTTGCCTTTCTTAAACCTAACAAAACTCAATATTTGGCTTTTATTTAACATAATCGGACTTATAGTGAAAGCGTGTTTTTCTAGCCTTTTAGATTAGGCCCAGATAAAGTAATTTAAGGTATTGCTATTCTTTATTATTATTTGCCACCATCGAAATCCGATAACAAGTACTCCGCTCAACCAGATGGTATAGCATAGATAATCTAAATTATGCAGACGGGCCCATTCAAAAACAAGAGAAAACATCGGAGCGTATTTTTAACCGGATTGGGCCTTCACCTTGAATGTAAATTTTTAGAATATTTATAAAAGCCTAATTATAAAATTTTAGGTTCCTACGCTTTTTTATTTATCCTGCGGGCTTTCCGTTTATCTATCCTTTTCATTTTGCGTGCGGCTCTTTCCTGAATACTTTTATTAATGGTTTCAAAAGGTAAAAGAAATCCAATATTTAGGCCTCCTGTGTTTTGAGGAGCAGAATAATTAAAAACGGCACCTATCGTAAAGGCAACCGATTTACTCGCGTAAATATTGGTTTCCAGCTTAGTACTCCAGCCGAACAGGAAGTGCCGAACTTCGTCCGCGCTGTAAAAGGACCCGAAAAAACCCCTTTCATATTGAATATTTTCCGGTTTAAGATGCCTGATATAGGCAGGCCCGGTAGACAAGGTCAGTTTTATTTTTGGAATAATAGTAAGAGAAGTTCCTAAAGCTAACTGATGAAAATCCAGGGTGTGGAAAATTCCCTCATTAGGGTAGCCTGGCTCCTCATAAATAGAAGTATAGTACCGATACCCAAACAGAAAATTCTTATAGACAACTGGTATCACCGATATATTAATAGTTCCGGGAAATGTTACCGAAAAGGCCGTAGACCCGCCAAACTCCACATATCCCTGGTTTCTTTTCAAGGTTAAAGAATCCTGGCCGAAACAAAAGATACTCAGGAAAAGATTAAATATCAAAAAAGTATATTTCATTTTTTTAACAAAGATCCGGGCAGGCAATAATTCTAAGAACTAGTTTGGGACATTAGTTAAACTGTCCTATTCTAAGGTTTAGCTAAATTATACATTAATTTTATTTAAAGCATCATTGTTTATCTAATTAATTAAAAATATAACAAAACTCATTTTCAGATTCTATTTAACATAATGATAGTTATCGGAGAAACCGCGTTTAAATGCTTATGCATAAGCCTTTTTTACAAACTTTTTCTGGTACTTTTACCGGAAAATAAAAAATGCTTAATAATATTCCAAATAAATTTACCTGGCTATAAATAAAAAAGGCATCAACTCGCGCTGATGCCTTTTAAGAATTAGAGTGGTGAAATTTTACGGTTTATCCTGCTT
>Ga0210040_10005608_pt1 | contig 15925 bp, 13 predicted proteins | sample CryGeyCG12114_NA_FD_185462 | JGI IMG/M metagenome (GOLD analysis project Ga0210040, IMG submission 185462) | Groundwater microbial communities from aquifer - Crystal Geyser CG19_WC_8/21/14_NA (SPAdes) (version 2) | ecosystem: Environmental > Aquatic > Deep subsurface > Groundwater | place: USA... | reverse complement strand
AATTAGTTAGTTTGTTAGTAGCACTTATAGCTTGAGTTTGTAAAAAAAATTAATCTGACAATTGACTGACATTTATAATCATCATTTAACAACATCCGATAAAAAGGAGAGGACAGGTAGTACAGTAAAAAACGCATTGTCTAGGTAGTTCACCCCTGCCACATTAGGAGAGGATAAAAAACAGTATATAAATAGAGGCACACGCCATGTTAGGTGTCATCATAAAAAACTTGTGCACACTTAAAAAAGGTTCCGCATATAAAAAAGTGTGAAATGTAATCGTTTTATCACCACCACTCAAACTATATTATAGATATTATCCCTGTAAAAAATAGCGTGTGGCCCTACATACTCCTTTAGTTAGTTAGTAATCAGCTACTTATTCAATGTAAAACATTGAATGAACAAAAAATGTAGGTAACATTTTTATTAGGCTAACAATGTCGATAAGCCGTATTAGAAAAAACATCGTGTGTGTATATGATTCTATCCCAATCCGGATCTTTTTTTTTGTCTCATTTTTTATTCACAGTAAATAAAGGAATCCAAGGGTAGATTAGTAAATAGAAAATTGCCTAGATGTGCCCATGCTATTTTTGGGGAGATTGAGATGAGGGCCCTTGAGACAACCTTTTTTATAGCTACTTACTTATACTACTAGCCCCCAAAAAAAGACTAATCCGCAGTGCAATGAAATGCGTCCCTAACTACAAACTGTAAAGTAATAATTACACAAGCGGGAGCCGATCTGTCCCTACGAAAAAATATCAACCAACGGTTCCTTTTTTGCCGTTTGTTTATCATTGTATAAGGTTTTTTTGTTCCTGTCAATGTTAACTGGTAACCAACTCCCGTATTCATTTCGGTATATATACACACGCATGGGGAAAAGGAAAGCCAATTCAACAATCTTTGATCACTATGTTTAGAAAAAATGAGCCCTTAAAAAGTGTGTTATTGTATGTATACACGGGAGCCGGCTCAAAGTCTATTATTACTCACACACACACACACCAAGTAGGTTTACCACAAACAAAACGGGATGACGATCGTTATTATACAGGGGTACTTAAGGTACTCTGTGTAATCCTATTGCATTCTCACTCTTTATCATTTTTTACGCCACTAACTATAAAAAAACCTGTGTTTTTTGTTCATTCGCGTGTCATGAGTGTGTGAGCAATCTGTTAAGGGCGGAACCTAATAGGTGGATTAGTGAGATGATGGATTTTTTTAGTACACACCTCTTTTTTTCCTGTCTACTAACTAATTTAATGTAATGAATCCTTTGAGGCACGCCATCACACAATATCGCACTTGTTTTTTCCACTATGAATTAGAAAACATGGCATTTGGATTCTGCGGTTAGTGTTTAGTTAGTTAGTTGGCTATAGCAATCTATATGGCACGTTTGTTTTCACCTTTTGGGAGTGTACCACAGGAAATGAGCTTACTTGATTTGTTTTCTAATTACAAAAATGTGAGATGCTCCGCACACTTTTACACTTTTTTAATTGACTGGATGTGGCAAGCTAGTTAAACTGCTTTAGCTTACGAATATAAGAAACTGAGTGTCGTGTTAATAACAAACTGAAAAATTGTGCAATGCGTAATATGGAAAATTACAAAAATTTTATCATTATACATGAATAGTTGATGACCTGTGCTGTGACCTTAACGAACACATGATTTTTTCCCTTTTTAAATACTTTAAAATATTCAATTCATAGGATTAGTGTATGCTTACTCCACAAACAAACACATTTTCAGGTAAAAACGACCAAAAACTACAAATGTATGGATTTTTATCCCCGAAAAAACAGATGCAAGTAGAACGAAAAGAGCCCTTGCCATGTTTTGTCCTTCCCTATAGGTCTCTATATCATCGCACACTACTGTGTCATCATAGAATGTCATTTAGGTCCCTTTTTTTCAGATCAAGAGGTGATTTTTTTTTACTTGCATTGGTTCTAGTCTTCATCACCTGCTTCCTATATATTATGATGCACTTTCAGCTTTACCTATCTAAATAGCACGGGAACCCACAGTTTTTATCCTGTGTACAATAGACTCATGTCTGACCGTGTGCGTGCGTAAACTGAATGCAAACATTGTAGGTGCATCATCCATACACAATAAATAATATGATCGTGTGCTTCATATAAATGTCTGAAAAAAACGAAAGATTTCATTCCTTTTTACCTATATAGTATTTGTCAAGTAATGGTAATCCATTGAATGGACCAAATGCATTATTGCTGCTCAATAATACTTACTAACTAACTATAACTAACTGCACACACCTTATACACTCATGTACGTGGTAGGTAACTGGCTAACTACAAGTACTAGCTTATACATGATAAAAAGAGGAAAAAAATCTCCACAAAACAACATTTTCGTAGCATAGTTGTTAGTTTTAGTTAGCAGGAATACTTGACGCATGAATGAGAAGTTTTTGGTGGTAATAAATGGGCAACTACCTATTATACATACATAGGAGTAGTTAGATGCACGACACATTCCAATTTTTTGTACGATTAGTAGTAGTAGACTGCCTATGATAACAATATTACATTTATCCATTTTTTTTACATCTTTTGTTCGTCTACTTACTGCCATGGAATACCAAAGCGTTTAACTATTGAATGCACAAAGTCACTTATTTTTTGTAAACCAGTACTGTATGGTGAATTTTTTTTGTCTGCGGGCAAAATGTCACCCCCGCACATTGACAGTAATCGATGGGTTTGTTCAAAAAATGAAGTTGAAAAATTATTGTTCATTCACATACACTATTGATTCCGTTTTTTTGGACGTGTGATATTGAAATTTATTATTTAGACAGCTTTTCGGCTCCTTATGAGTTTCCGCTCTCTCCTATCATTAGGACTTTGAATGGTTTGGGCCCTTTGGCAAAAAATACCATGTCATGATTCATTGAAGCTAAACCAAACCACATAGTGAAAGCCGAAACGCATTTATGATGAATGGCCAGGCGAGATGATGATGATCATGTTTAAAAAATCCAAAGTGTCCATTGTCATTTTGATGTAACGTACTCCCACATAATCTAGAAAAGTTGGAAAAAGAATCCTGCGCCACTCAAATGATGGGCTCACAGGAGGAGAAAATTTACACTGTTGCCACAATATTGATTCCATGGAATGAGCTTGCAACTTTGCATTCATTCTTGTGGGATCCTTCAATTTTTCATTACAATTGTGGCCAACTCACTCAAGAATACATTGTTCAGTGTAATAATGCACTTGTGCTGTTCGTGTCTCGATTTTTCGTAAACTATAGTTAGTTAGTTACTTGCCCGTACTTTTGAAAGGATCATAAAAATATGCATTATTAACTAATTATGATCTCTAACTCTAACCAAAGATTATTATCTCTGTCCCAGCCGGTCATAAAGTTTGGACTTGCCTGGGACAGTATGTTCCAGTTACATGCATGCATTATGGAGCGCACACTTTTATTTTTTCTGGTAGCCCTTGGTTAGTTAGTTAGCAGATGATGTATGGACACAGGGCTTCTGCGGCCAGTCAGTCCGAAAGTAAGTTGAGTTGGGGTGAGCAACTAATAAGGAAGTTTAAAATGCTCAAAACACAAGTGCTAGCGAGAGATAGAATGACAAGTAGGGAAGAAGAGGAGAAAAAAAAGATGCGGAAGGAGAAAATTCTTTTAACTAGTTGTTAGTTAGGTTTTTAGTGGACAAAAATGGTGCATGGTATGCCAGAGATAGGACAAGACACACAGACCTTAACCCATAAAGAATAATGTGTCCCTTTGGTAAAACAGAGTGTCACTGCCAAGGATGTTTTCAATGTTTGTAATAATGCATATTGGCCGCATCATGATGATCTGTCCAACGGAGGATAGTTAGTTAGCTAGTTACTATATATGCAGGATTAGTTTACGTTTTTTTTTCTTCTCTTGGACCCTTCGTCTTTGACTTGTAAAAGATATATGGACAGCTCTCGATTTCGGAACATGTTTTTGGTTCACTTGTTTTTTATGTTTAGCTGCACATGAGTTGAGGATGGAGATGTTGAGCAGGGAAGTTAGCTATAGTTTGTGCACAAGGATGAGGAAGAAGAGGCCTGATGATGATGAGTGAAAAATACAGGGAAGTTAGTATAATAATAACAAAGACGATGGATGGCACATTGACCCATGTGCACTCCAGACACGAGATACGGAATTAGGGTCAAAATATGTGACCGGAAGTGTGACTAAGGTTAAGTACAGTCTTAAAATATAATTTTTTGGCAGCAGGAATCCGTATGTGTAGTTTGTTTTGTTTGAGTGTGTCACAAATCCCTCATCATTATCCAGTTTGTAAAAATGTTGCTAGTTTTGCAGATGATTTCACGTAAAAATGAAGTTTCTACAGTTTTTGCTATTAAAAACAGTCAAAAGTGTATTGAACCCTACAAGGTATGGTTATATAGACTGACTATAGGCTTAGATTAGACCTGAGGCTCATTAAAAAATGGCAAGTTTTGAAAAAACCCTGGCCGAACAATTTGTCAAATTGTTTGACCCTTGGTTTGTTAGTCAATGAACTTTAGAGTTAGTTTTTATATTCCTTTTTTACCTTATATGCATATTTTAATGGTTTTGCTTGTAAAAAAGGGTAGCAAAGTTCATTCACTTTTTATCAGCCTTTTCATTTACTGTGAAGATAGGCTTTTGATCCTTCAAGGTCTAAGACCTTTTTTTGAGTGGCAACCGTTTTTCCATGCCGCAAAGTCCTTGAATTTTTATTAGCTAGCTGACCACCATATGCTAGTGACATGTGAGTGAAATGGGCAACCATAAGAGCATAAGACTAGATTTTATTTTTCTAATCCATGGGGGTACTTTTATATACTTTATGAGAAAAAAGGGTTATACGTGTACATGAATACGTACTGTTAAATAGTCTTTAGTGTTCATCTATCTATTGCGCGTATACGAACCTCTTTTTGTACGTTTTAGTTGGTTAGAAACTGTTGACCTCGGCCAGAAAACTACCCCTTTCATAATATGGCTCACTAAAATTTATAAAAATAGAGCTTCCACCGTTTACTTAACCTCGCAACTTTCACTTGCCTTAATAGAAAAGACTGACAACAGTTCTTTTTGTTAACATTCATAGTTTGCACGCCATTGGGATACTAACTAACTATGCATCTTATAATGTGTGAAGCGGAGATTCCCAAAACTCGTGAACGGTTTTTAAGATGGTTTCGGTTTGTCTGTAGTCTTCGGTGAAACAAGGACTTTTTGATTCGTTTACTCATTTAGTGCACATCTTGTCAAGTTTGTGATTTAGCGTGTGGAATTATGAAGGGCTAGCATGTGCTCATCTGTTTAAAGTTGTGTTGTGGTTCATCATAGACTATAGACTGCATTGTTTTCTGAACTCTGTGTGGTGAGAAAAGTATAGATGTATGAACTAAGGAGGAAATTGATGCCTAAAGATGTGGGCTATTCATTGAAAAGTGAGTCCATGGTGTCCACATAAGGTCGGTGAGTCAAAACGATAAATTTTGAAACGCTTTAAGACTGTTGTATAGGTAACACTCGCTCATCATTAGATAAGAAAAGTCTCTGTGGAGTTCTGAACATACTATAAAAATATATAAATGACGAGGAGCACGTGCTCACATAGTCAGTTAGTTAGTTAGGAATGAGGATATGAAACATTCTTTACTTTGAAAGTTGAACAGTTGAACTATTCTCATACTGATGTATGGCTTTTTGTGGGTGTCCAGATGAGATATGTATTGTGACAAGAGTTAAATGTTCGGTTGCGGAGCCAGTGGAGTTGAAAGTCAAGTTGGATTTTTTGGTTTCAAATAAAAGTTGATTAGACTAGCGGACTAGCCAGTTGAAATATGTGGAATTTGGACCGCAACTAGATGACAAAGAAAGATTGATTGCGCAAGACTGGGCTTGCTAAAAAGCGCGCGAATTTTGTTGGAGGCTTGAAATGATAAATTGTAATTAAATGTATGGTTGTAATAGTTGTAGTTAGTTAGGTTAGAACTGAATAGGACCGACTTTTTTAAAGCTTTTTAGTTCAATTTTTCGATTTTTTTAGTATGGAACTTTAGCTGGACTTAAATAATCGATCCCTTTCATATAATGCTACTTGTTTGAGTTGATACTAACTCTGCAAGCTTTGCCGTTGACTATTATTGAAAGAGTATCCACAAGACATTAGTTAGTAGTTAAAAGCATTAGGACTTGGGACAAGAAAGGAAGTGTAAAAAAGGGGAAGGGTCAACGATATAGATCATGTCAAAAACTTTGAAGAGAAAAAAACTGTTCTGTGTAGATTTGTACACCTCTTTTATCTACACGGAAAGTTATGGCAATGAAAAGAAACGCGCGTGTAAAAGTATGCAGTTGGTAAAAATGCAGCTGCTTTGGACTTTCACAATGAGTGACCATTTGGTAACCACATTTTAAACTAATTTTAGTAAATGTTTTCTTTGTTCTCTTATTAAACCTTGTTAATTCTTGAGTAAGATATATTTCAATGTTGGAGTTTGTGTAGTCACATATATTGTATTGAAATTTCTTCAATTGTCTTTATTTGGTGATTTAGTCGTCAAAACTGATTGTATTTACGAAGCGAAATATTTAAAACATAGTCGATTGCGAGAATTTTTACGGGATTTTCTAAAAATTCTTATTACATTCAATTGGTTGACAGGAAGGAAGGAAATGTATGAAGGGAAGGTTACATGAACGCTTATTCGTTTTTAGGTAGGATTGTCGACTATATAGTGTACTATCAGCCATTCTGCGTAGTGTACTTACTAAATAGAGGATTGCAGGGGTCATATGATGAACAGTGGTCAGTACTATTATTATTGCCTAGTAAAATGAGAGCATGACCCTTCTCTTTTTTTTTGTTCAGGGTGAATGTATGTATGTATTTTATTACATTTGAGCCAGACTTTAGTTTTAGTCACTATTCGCTTGTTTGCGTATTAGATAGAGATAGTTGGTTGGCTACAAACTCCGTACTGTGAAGGGATAGAAAATAATAAAGATAATGCGGGCAGTGGTGATGGTAGAAAATAAGGAAGGGTGGGTGAGAAAAATATCTGGAGCTTTTGTTCTATTTTTGACCCCTAGAAATTTCCATCTCTAAATGGAATAATGGAACGGACAGATGAAATGATGGAATTGAAATATGACTGGACACTAACCATGACATGGTGACCAGTGCATTGTGTACACATTGATGGTTCGCGTATAAATGAATCTTTTTTGGTAAACTGTGAGAATGCAACATATCGTTGTTTAGATGGACACATAAGCTTTTTGGTTCTCCCTCTCTTAATGGTCTAAATTTTTGTGTGCACGAGGTTATATATAAAACGTGCATGCATTAGAAAAAAGAATAGGATCAATACTCGTAGCGATAATAATAAGTAGGGACACAAAGGAAATAGCTGACCCTCTCAACTTAACCGAATTGACCGGACCATATCAGACTTTGTAGACAAAAACTTTTGGGCCAAGGGTCAGGATGGAAAAAGTTAAACTTTGGACTGCACGCTCCCAATAATAAAGCTTCTATCGCCTGAGCCTAATGTGTAATAATAGGAATCGATTGGGATTACTTGATTGTGTAGAAAGGAACATGATCAAATTAAAGGGACAAAGTTCCCATGTGGGAACACATAGGTCAACCAAAATTTTTATCCTTTTGAATAATTGAAAAGGATTCGCATGCATATAGACACTTTATTTTTGGACAGATGAACCTATCGGAAAGTGACAATGAAAGGTGCCTGGCTATTCTTTCTCTCCATTGTGCTTGCTCACAGTGGTGACGAATAGTTATGCTTTTCTTTTTGCCTTCACCTTTTTGCCCTATGTGTGTAATTACTGGTCAGTTTAACCTGAAAGGGCACAAAAAATTGACCTTTTCATCCTATTCGATTCATTTACCCCTATGCATTTTATACGCCAGTGGATGATAAATTATTGTAGAATCTATTCTTTTGTAACAAGCAACGAAATTTTTAGAAAAAACTTCATTTTTTGCATTCTGTATTTTTTCTTTCAGAACTCATGGGAAAAAGCTGATGAGACTCTTCTCAAACAAGAATGTGCGACATGTTGGTAGAGCAGAATACAGCAGTCACTCAATTGAGTCCAGGTGGGCCCCGTGAAACTCATCATCATTCCTCGTCTTCTGAACTGTCCCCTCAAAGTTGTTCCACATCCTCCAGTTTGGCATCCAATCAAAGTCCATTGCACAACGCATCTTCCACTGATACACCTACGAAGGCAAATAATAATTCTTCACCGAATTCCAAAGATCAGGATTTCTCCGCTTTACAAAGACTGCAGTTTGCATTTGACAAGAACTCGTTGCTGTCCTCCTTTTTCAACCAAGCCAAAAACCAAACGGAGGATAATCTCACTGAGCATCAGAGACGCATGTTCATGGCTCCCAATCAGAACATGGTTATTGCACATAATGCCCATAGAAGTAGTCCCGAGAATTATTCGAACAGTAATGAACTCATGATGTCTCCATCTTACAATGAGCGTGAGCACCAGCAAAAGTTGCTTTCCCCAGTAGTAGGGGATCAGGACCATGAGAATAGTAATGAAGGGGATGACAAATCTGTAAATGTGTTCCAATGCCCGTTGTGCTCCATACAATGCAGTTCTAGGCATGACTTCAATGAGCATTTGGTAAGTGTAATTATTATATTTTTTCCGTTTTAATTCGAATTCTTGAGTGTGTGATTGAATTGTTTGAATAATTGGGATGTTTTGTAGGTTTTGCATACACAACAAGTTGGATGTCCCAAATGTTCGTTTTTGACTACTTCTGAGGAAGACATGCTGATGCACATGCAAGAAGCTCATGATTCTGAAGATCCCGATGATGGGAATGATGATGAGGGGCAACCTAAGATCAATGCACAGGGAAAGGTACTAGTGAATATCTTTTTATAGTAGGACTTTAAAATACAATTATAGTAAGAGCTCTAACCAAAAGTGATGCATGCTAAAATAATCTAATTTTTTGCATGACAGATGAAAACATTCAAATGCAAGCAATGTGAGCACGTGTCAGTGACGAAATCCGAATTCTGGGACCATAGCAAATCCCACATCCGTCAGGAAAAGATGCTCACCTGCCCAAAGTGTCCTTTTGTAACGGAATATAAACACCATTTGGAATATCATCTCCGTAATCATTTCGGTTCCAAACCATTTCAATGCAATAAATGTTCATACACTTGTGTGAACAAGTCTATGCTCAACTCGCACCTCAAATCCCATTCCAACGTGTACCAGTACAGATGCAATGACTGCTCCTATGCAACCAAATATTGTCACAGTTTGAAACTCCATTTGAGGAAATATGCTCATCAACCTGCCATGGTCCTTAACCCTGACGGCACCCCCAATCCACTCCCTATCATCGATGTGTACGGAACTCGTCGAGGACCAAAAATGAAGCGACAAGATGTGTCCAGTATGGATTCAGCAGCAGATTTAAGCTTGCCCATGAATCCCTCACCAAAATCGAAAACGCCAAAAGGCGAACGAAAGGAGCGATCGAACGGGAAACAAACTGCCCGAGAGAGTCATAGTCCACCCTCATTTGCTCATAATGTAAAATTTCAAGAATTTTCTCCAACTTTCCGACCACAGCATGAGATGCTGTACCCTCAAAATGTATTGCTCACTCCACCTCCATCGAAAAAGAATGAAACAAGCGATTCGGAGTCAGAGATGATCACTAAATTACCAACGATCACTCCAGCTTTGCATGCAAGTCCGCCTTCTCCACAGATGGCGCTACTGCAAAAGGCATTGCTCAGCAACCCTGGCATTTTGAATCTTGCTTCCAAAAATCCTTTGGAGTTGTACGCCGCCGCATTGAACCAATATTTGATGGCCAATCCGATAATGCACATGAGTCCACCAATCCAAAACTGGAATGAGATTGCCAAAGAACAGCAAAGCAAATTATTGAGCCAGTTGGCCTCTGCAAATAATTGCGTGTCTCCCCCTGTGCACAGCAATGGGAAATCTGGAAATGGGATTCAACAAATGGTACCAACTAAGGTGGTGCAACCAGAAGCCAATAATGTTGGTAATAGTAATAGTCATGTGGCTTTGGATTTGAGACATCGTCGAGAAGAGGAGTCCGTCCCTGGACGAGTTGAGGATTTGAAAAAGCGGAAACGGAAGGGGAAAGCTCTCAGGTATGATAGGCAGATGCAATATGCAAATAACAATGGTAGTTTCTCGGATGATGAGGAAAACGACGGGGTTTTGGATTTTAGTAGCAGCACTGGTAGGGGTAATAATGGACTGACTAATAGTGGTGACTATAAAATGCGCAAAGTTGAAAAGTATGAGCCCACAGTGGATCATGAAAGTGATCATGGACATGGAAGCAATAATAATGATAATAGTTGTAGTAATAATACTAATGGTGGCTCATTGATGTGCAAATATTGCTCCATCTCGTTCCCTGATCCTGTGCTTTATACTATGCACATGAAATATCATTCAGGAGACTCTTGTCCATTTGTGTGTAAAGTTTGTGGGAAAGAGTCTGCTGACAAAGTTGCCTTTTTTCTGCATCTTAATACTGATTCACATTAAAAAGTTGTACTAGTTTGTAGGTATAGTTAATTTCATTAGTTATTGGATATTTTGGGTGCCCAGATTGTAACAAAGATCTGAAACAGAGGTTAATAATATAAAGTTACTAATATAAAGTTAATAATATAAAGTTACTTTATAGTAAGTATCTAGTCTAGCTTATTTGAATTAGATATGGAATAATTGGGTATTTTCTTGTCGTATCCAAGGATGGATGCACTTTTAGCAACTGATTACGGGTATTGTTCTTTATAGAATGTGATGGAGAGGTAGAAATGTAGTTAACTTTTTGTAAGTATGCGACCTTAAGGGACCAATGGGGTACAACTTGTAACGAAGAACAGGTATATATTTTAATTGCAATTTGTATGGGAAAATGAATATTTTGTATTGTAACTTTAGTTAGTTTTTAGTTGTCTGTCCTCCTACTACGTTTGGTTTCCAAAGTAATGTGGTATGGCAGCCAAGTTCGGTCTTACGGGTAATGACTGTAACAATAGTTTTTCTGTGAATAACTTAATTGTATGTGAATACACAAGGGACCATTATACTAACATATTGAAACCTTTTTATGTTTTGATGTGATGGTGGTTTTGTAGTTTTGTACATTTACATTTACTATGTATACAGTATGAGAGTTGAGTACGATCCAAAGTACCTACAACGATGCACTGAAAGTTCCTATAAACATGTACTATTTTTGAACAAAGTATTTTATTTATCTAATGTATGTTATTAAGAATGTAGTGTTCCAATAATTAGCAAAATTAGCACAAGAGATAAAACCAATGTTGTATTTTAGCAGGTTAATATATCAACGTTTATTCTCGTAATAGACAAACATGGTTTTTGAAATTTGTACTATGCTAATTATTTAAAGCGAAATTAGGAATTTCGAATTTGTCTCATGAATAAAGTATATTTATACAACATAGAGTGTGATTAGCTTCTGTATTTTCTTTGGACCATTAAACTAAAATATATTATTTGCTGCAATTTCAAGCACAGCTTTGCATTGCTTCATCATGTCCTAGTCTATTCAAAAACCCTTTAAGCGAGTAAATAATATTTTATAATAGTGATGTAGTTTAGGATACTATGTTGAGAAGATTAAAAAAATTGCTTCAATAAAGTGTGCAGACTGTGTACATACAAAAAACCATGCAGTTCTATCGTTTCTCATTTTTTTGCATCCCTTGGCAGAACTTTTATTCTCATTTCTGCTAGCTAACTTAGAGATAATGGAACCCAAGTTATTCACTTTAATAAAATGTAGTTTAAAACGTACTATAACTAATCTATCTCTTTAATATTATATTGTGTTCATTTTGGTCCAACTGATAGTGTGTGTACAAGTCTACAAAGAATTCACTACAATTTAAGGCAAACACAAGGGAAGCGCACATTGGACTAGTGTCTTTTTTAATTACATATATTTTTGATAAGAAAACTGGGCACAAAAGGGCAATAAACACATATAAACAACAAGACTAACTAACTGCGTTTCCTATAGTTCTGGTGCATTCAGCATAATTTCACTTGAAAAAATATAATTTTCTTCTAATCCGTCTAAATGAACGCACTAACAAAGAATTAGCACTGGAAATGCTTCCGAGAGACCATGTCTATGTTTTTCATATGGGATGCACTAAAACTATACTATAAACAGCAAGCTAACTACTTGGTTAGTATATCTGGAACGTAGTCCTGAGTTTTAGATTTATTTGGATCAAGGGTTCCAAGTAGTTTTTCGCAAGGCTCCTTTTGCAAGCGACCGATGCGATCTAGTAAATCATAATTTATTTGCTCGCTGATGACACTGTCTTGCTTGTAATCGGGATGAGACGTGGCAAAATCTCGAAGCCATTTGGCTGCAGTCATGACTTCTCCTTTTGCACGGCGTGAGATCAGTGACAAGTATTGGAGCATTGTACACTGTGTGTCAGCATCCACGTCCATGGAATTCAGGTAGTTTTGCATCAAAGGAATCAATCCAGGAAATCCCTGAAAGTATTATTACTGTAAATTAAGCAATTCAGAGAAAGTTTACAACAAAAAATTTCCTTACATCTTTTCCGTCAATGATTTCACTAACTGTCATTAAAGAATAACCCTTTTCGTTTTTGTTTTGTAAGTTGTTTCTGAACCAAAATTTTTGCTCTAGAACTGCGTTTCGTTTTTGAGCATTCACCATATTTTCGTCCACCTGTTTAGCATGAAAAAGATAAATACAAAATGTACAGGTTGTAATGTGTTTTTTGCTGTATTTTCAATGATTGCTTTCTTACCTTTGATATCGGCAAAAGAAAGCACAGCTTGTATGACAGAACGACACGGGTGAGCAACACAATAAAACAGACGAACGCAGCATTCTCAAAATCTGTCAACTGAACTTCACAAGGACGAAATTCCACTCTCCATCCAATTGGGCTGTCAGGTGGAGGAGGCTTGAATCGCATTGTTTGCCAATTTGTCGATTGAATATTCTACAAATTAGTTCAAAAAGATATACCCAGCTTGATAAACATATGCTAGCAATAGCAGTATATTCTCTCACCTCAAAATGATCAGAATCTTTAGAATTGTCTTGATGCACTTTCTCCGAAAACAAAGAAACAGGGTCTCTAATAAAAAGATGGGCAATATGCTGCGCCAAAAGACGATCGATTCCTCCGTCCAGCAGAGTTTGATAATGCTCTTCTTCATATATTAATGGTATGTCATTGTACTCCTCATTTTCTTCCGACCTACATGCGTAAAAAATCAAAAATCCTTCAAGTTACACGAACTGGATGCAAGTTTGATAATAAAACAGATTCTGCTTACAAATATGAATCAATAGAATCATATCGGGATTTCAAAATCTTATTCCTTTCCTCTGGAGCCCTACAATCTACTGAGCTCGAAATTACTTTCCATCTACAGTCCACATCCGAAATGTATCCTCTGTAAAATGGAGTAGCTGCTGTCAACGCCAGCTATGATTCAAAATACGAGTTACAATTATTTTCACGATAAACTTGCGACAAATGCCAAAACAAAGAGTTTGTGTAACTAAATATTTAATGTTACCATGATAGGACACAACGGAGCAAGATTATCATACAGCGTCCGAGCTTCTGAAATGTTACATGCTTGAAAAGTGACTTGCAAACAACAGCAACCCATACCAAATCCCATTGCATCCATATAAATATGATTCGGTAATTGCTCTGGGATTCGTTCATCAACAAACGGTTGAGATGTATTTTCATCCACGAAAACTTAAAAAAAATTATTACAAATTATACAAAAAATAAACGTGAAATTTTTTAAAGTTAAAAATTACATACTTGGCATTTGTATGTTAACTTTTGACCCTCTGCGAGATCTAATGTTTCTAGTCAAGGTTGCGAATCTAGGATGTCCTGAAAAAATAGCTTCGTCAGGAAAAAACAGCGACCGGGAAACACTGTTTTCTGGGTCTGGATTGTATTCTGGAAACGTGAAGCCAGGGCATCCTAACCGAGGAAATGAAGCTATTGAAAGAACTAACTCATCAGGTGGTAGCAACATCTGAGCTTCTTTCCTTCTAGATTTCATATTGGCTTCCACGATATTAAAATGCACTGGCAAAGCTCCGTATGGGCTTCCTGGGGTCCCCTTCGGTAAGTAAAAAGCAATGTCGTTGTCAATAAATCTTTAGCAAATTGAGTACATTTAATTATTATCGATTTACCTCTAACATGTATCCGGCATACTCAGGTCGCCACAAAGATTTCACGTTTCTACATCACCGGGCATATAAAAAAGGTAATAACACGGCTATAGCACCAATTAAAGCCTAACCATAGAAGTAGATATATAATAATACAAGCCTAACTTTCTCTACAATTAAGGGAAAACCTGTAGTTTTAGTATGCAGGATAAAATATTACGGCATCATAAGGCATGTTTTCTAAAGCAAAACTACATTTTCATTGAAACTTACGCAGGATTATCCATTTCAGGTTGTCGCAGGATAGGAAGAAGTTCATTAGCTCGCAGTGAAACTTTTGCCATTTTTCTGTCATGATCAAATTTTACGATAATGTATTCTACTTCATCGCCCCACTTGAGACAATCCCCTTTACGATTCTTTAGTCGTTGATATAGATTAATAAACTGTTGGATTCCATTAGTCTTGACGTGTTTGCTCCACTTTTTGGTATCCTCGTAGTTCAATGGAGAGCCTTCAGTTAATAAGCCCATTTCGATTCAGAGAATAGCTCTACAATTTTTAAAGAAAAATTCGGTCAAGGACAAAATTATTGGGCAACAATACGAAATGCAATCTCATAACTGCACTCTGTCTGTGGTGTTAATGCGAGTTATTCGTAACCATGGGTATTTGGCATTGAGCAGCTAAAGTAAGAGAAAGTAAAGTGTGGGCTATCAAATACCAACAAAGCAATTCAATACGCTGGGCTCTGTGTGATTTTGATTGGTTTCCAGCAGACACGATCGCACAATAAATTCATCATTAAGAATACCATGAATGACTTGAATGCATAAAAAGCTTTCAGGGCACACATGCACAGCTTAAAGTCAATCATCACAAAAATTGCCCATGCCATAGTCCACACAAATGGATCCCGATATTGGTAAATTGATTGATTTTGTAAAAGATGTGTACTATCACTATAGACTCTAACATGCAATTGCTATAACTCCAATAGCCCCAGTAAATATTTGCATTCAGCTAAAAATCTAGCCACGATATGGTACAATCTAAGAATTTTAAGTTGAGCATTATATAACGTAATGCAATCTATGGTGTAGTGAGAGCTGTGGGACCTTACGACGAATGTTAAAGTATGTAGGGTGGAAATGACACATGACAAGGGTAACCCAAAGTCTAATAAATGAAAAGAACTCTGATGGATTCATATCGTGACTGACTACACTAATATCCAGTGCAATCAAGTATTTACAGAGGAAAGTCATAAATAATGTGATACATTTCTTCTTTTGAATGGGCGACCTTCGTACTCTATGATTATCAGTCAAGTATACATTTATACATTATTTCTACGAGGTTTCACAGACGAACAAAAGATAAAAAAAACCCTGAAAGACAAAAAATCTATTCAAATATCCCGAGCAGTATAGTACAGAGTAGAGGGGTCATCTTCTTCACGATTTTATTTAAAAATTGAAGCTTTACCTTTAATAATATGTTTGATTTATGAACTGCTTGTTTTTGTTTTTTTTTTCAGTTAAAACTGCTAATTAAAATCGTTTATATAGT
>Ga0210040_10005607_pt1 | contig 15926 bp, 13 predicted proteins | sample CryGeyCG12114_NA_FD_185462 | JGI IMG/M metagenome (GOLD analysis project Ga0210040, IMG submission 185462) | Groundwater microbial communities from aquifer - Crystal Geyser CG19_WC_8/21/14_NA (SPAdes) (version 2) | ecosystem: Environmental > Aquatic > Deep subsurface > Groundwater | place: USA... | reverse complement strand
TATAAGCTGCCACCAAGCAGGAAAGCAACAGCAGTAGTATCTTTTTCCGGTTAAGATAAATGGATAACGACGCCCCAGCAGCCCATCGTGCGCCAGGTACGCCTCCCACTTACTGGCTTACCCGCTTTGTGATTCTTCGCCTGCTGGGCGCACTCTATGCCATTGCCTTTCTTGTGGCTATCAACCAGATTGTACCGTTGATCGGCGCCCATGGGCTTCTTCCTGTAGATATTTTTCTGAGGCAGGTGAGTGCTGCCCTTGGGTCGGATGCTGCCGGCTTCGTGCGCCTGCCCTCGCTTTTCTGGCTCTGGCATTCTGACACTGCACTTTTAACTGTCGCCTGGGTTGGTTTTTTGCTGTCCTTGATGGTAGTGGCAGGCTTTGCCAACGCCCTCCTGCTGGGTCTGCTCTGGTTTCTGTATATGTCCTTTGTGCATGTAGGGCAGGAATGGTATGGCTACGGCTGGGAATTCCAACTGACTGAGACCGGGTTTCTGGCTATCTTTCTTTGTCCCCTGCTCGACCTGCGGCCGTTTCCCAAGCGGGAGCCTCCCATGCCCATCATCGTTTTGTTCCGGTGGCTGATCTTCCGCATCATGCTGGGTGCCGGGCTTATCAAGATCCGGGGTGACGAAATATGGCGTGACGCCACTGCCCTCTATTACCATTTCGAAACCCAGCCCATACCCGGCCCCTTAAGCAGGTGGTTTCATTTTCTGCCCCACACAGTCCTCAAAATCGGCGTCTGGTTCAATCATGTGGGCGAGCTGGTAGCGCCATGGTTCGTGTTCTGGCCTCGGGTGGCACGCCATATAGCCGGAGTGGTGATCGTGCTGTTCCAGGTCAACATTATCCTTAGCGGTAATCTGTCATTTTTAAACTGGCTCACCATCGTGCCGGCCTTAGCCTGTTTTGATGATAGCTTTTGGTCAAGGCTGCTTCCCCGGCGGCTCGTCCGTAAGGCGGAAGCAGCCGCCGCAAACGCAGCGGTATCCATACCCATGCGTACCACCGCCTGGGTGGTGACGGTTGTTATTGTACTTCTGAGTGTTCGGCCTGCCGTTAACTTACTGTCATCAAGGCAGATCATGAATACCTCCTTCGACCCGCTGAACCTTGTGAACACCTATGGCGCCTTCGGAACGGTGGGAAGGGAACGCTTGAACGTGGTATTTGAGGGAACCATGGACGAGACGCCCGATGACAGCGCCAACTGGCAGCCCTATATCTACAAAGGGCTGCCCGTGGCACTGGATAGGCGCCCGCCACAAATCGCGCCGTACCAGCTGCGCCTGGATTGGCAAATGTGGTTTGCCGCCATGTCGTCGCACAACGAATACCCCTGGACGCTGAACCTTGTCTGGAAACTCCTCCACAACGATCCCGGTGCTGTAAGCTTATTTGCCAGCACTCCTTTCCCCGGGAAGCCGCCCCGCTATATACGGGCCATCCTGTACCGGTACACATTTGCGAAGCCGGGCAACCCTGAGGGGCTGTGGTGGCATCGCGAGCGGGTGGACATCTGGCTTCCACCATTATCCGCCGACGATCTGCAACTGGTGGGGTTCCTGAAAAGTGCCGGATGGATTCCGTGAACTGGAAAAGAGGACAAGAGCCGCTGACAGCATCCACAGGAACAAACTTCTTCAAGCTTATCAGGTTGAGTGCATCAAAAAAGAAAGCCGGGACTATATAGGGTGCTTTCGGAATCATTAAGTTTATAGTGGTCTGTTATCAACCTTGTTAAAGAGCGAAAGGTAACAGGTACATCTACTGCCACGCAGCCATGCTGTCGGTGCTGCATGTAATCGTGATCTGCTACCTGGTGTGGCATGGCGTCATTGGCATACGGACCTGGAGTTAATTTTAATTGCGGCTTGATCACCTTGAAAGCGCTTACTGGTGCAACCCTGCTGTGCGGCCTTCTGTGAACCAAGCCATAGCCTGACTAAACATGAGCATGAAAGGGAAAAAGAGAATACTCGCCATTTCAGGAAGTACCAAGAAGGACTCTTCCAATGACTCTGTTCTGAGGTTTGTATCAGCAGCATATAAAGAGGTTGTAGATGTGGACATTTTCGACGGTATTGACAAGCTTCCCCATTTCAATCCTGACGTGGACAAGGGAGAAGCTGCGCCAGCCGTCGTAAGGGGTCTAAGAGATCAGATTAGGGCCGCTGACGGCGTTCTTATATGTACCCCGGAATACGTGTTCAGTTTACCCGGCAGCCTGAAGAACGCCCTAGAGTGGACGGTGTCGACGACTGTTTTCTCCAACAAGCCAGTCGCTCTTATTGTAGCTGCCGCCTCCGGTGAAAAGGCGCTCGAATCGCTGGAACTCATCATGACAACAATTGAAGCAAGGCTTGCCAGCGGCTCTAAACTCCTGATTAAAGGCGCAAAAGGCAAGATCGGAGCGAACGGAGAGATCAGGGACCAGGCCACCGCCGAACAAATCAAAGCAGTGGTAGCAGCCCTGCTTATTTCCATGGAAACAGAAAACCAGCGGCCAACCAAATACAGCGGCACCGGCGCATAAGCGCGCTATATATGTTTTGCCTGGGCCTCTAAGGCAGGGGCTTCTCCGGCGCAGCCTGAGGCTGTAATCCTCTTTTTTTCAAGGATATAAATTCTGTGCCTGTGATGGAACGACTTTGCCATTATCGCACTTTAGTAGTATCTTGAAAGGAAAATAACGCCACCCAACCTTTGTTTATGAGAAGATTAAGCCTCTGGCTTGTTGCCCTCGGGCTGGCCTTTGCCGCCCCGGCACTTGCGCAGCATGGTATCACCCCTATTCGTGCCAACACGGCTGTAATCCTCTTTTTTTCAAGGGTATAAATTCTGTGCCTGTGATGGAACGACTTTGCCATTATCGCACTTTAGTAGTATCTTGAAAGGAAAATAACGCCACCCAACCTTTATTTATGAGAAGATTAAGCCTCTGGCTTGTTGCCCTCGGGCTGGCCTTTGCCGCCCCGGCACTTGCGCAGCATGGTATCACCCCTATTCGTGCCAACACCGAAGTCCTGCAACGGATGGCTGTCTCTGCAGAAAAGGATTACAAAGCGAACCGTGCCAGAGCGGTTGACCTGGCCCGCCAGAACGGCTGGGTAGTAGAAAAGACCGCGAAAGACGGCACATATATCTCTCTGCAGGGGCTGGATGCCAAAGGCCTGCCGATCTATTATATCACCTATAACAACGTACGTGCCGCCGCCACTACCAAAACCGACCAACTGTGGGCAGGCGGCTCACTTGGCCTCAGCCTCACCGGGGCAAGTGGCACGGTGGCTTCCAAACTGGCTATATGGGATGGCGGCAAAATAAGAGCCTCGCACCAGGAGCTCAGTGGGCGTGTGCAGCAGGTAGACGACGCCAAAGAAAACAACGAGCACGCGACGCACGTGGCGGGCACCATGATAGCCAGCGGCGTGAACCCGCTGGCAAAAGGGATGGCCTACGGCGCCAGCCTGAAGGCATATGATTTTAACGGCGATGAGGCAGAGATGGCCAAGGCCGCGGAGAACCTGCTGGTATCTAACCACTCTTACGGCTCCATTACCGGCTGGCATTACAACGATGAGCGGGAGGGCACCGACGAAGACCCGTATTGGGAGTGGTGGGGCGACACGGACATCAGCAAAACCGAAGACTACCATTTCGGCTACTACGACAGCCAGTCGGCCAGCTGGGACAAAATCGCTTACAACGCCCCCTACTACCTGATCGTGAAATCGGTGGGGAATAACCGTGGGGAGCAGGGGCCTGAAGTAGGCAAGCCTTACTTCCAGCGCAACAGCAAAGGGAAGTTCACCTTAGTGAAATCGCGCCCGGCCAACCTCAGCAGCAACGACAGCTATGACGGGATTTCAACGGCCGGTAACGCCAAAAACATCCTGGCTGTTGGCGCCGTTTCTCCCCTCGCCGATGGATATACCCGGGCAGAGGACGTGCTTGTCTCCTCGTTCAGCAGCTATGGCCCTACAGATGATGGCCGCATCAAGCCGGATATCGTCGGGAATGGTGTGGCAGTGCTTTCCAGCTCCTCTAACAGCGACCGCGACTACACCACCCTGAGCGGAACATCCATGGCGGCACCCAATGTTTCGGGCACGCTTCTGCTCCTGCAGGAGCACTATGCCAACCTGAACAAAGGCTCCTTCATGCGTGCGGCCACACTCAAAGCGCTGGCGATTCATACCGCCGACGAGGCCGGCACCGCGAAAGGCCCGGATTATGTATATGGTTGGGGACTGTTGGATGCAGAGAGTGCCGCCAAGATGATCACGAATACCAAAGGCACACACCTGATGCAGGAGAAATCGCTGGTGCAGGGCCAGCCGCAGACGGTGCAGGTGCAGGCATCAGGTGCCGGCCCGCTGCGAGTGACTATTTCCTGGACGGATCCTGAAGGCAGTGTGACGGCTGAAGGCACCAGCGCCCTGAACAACCGCAGCGCCCGCCTGGTGAACGACCTCGACGTGCGCGTAACCGGCAAAGGCACTACTTACCTGCCCTGGACGCTGGACCCTACCGCACCGGACGTGGCAGCCAAACCCGGCGACAACGTGCGGGATAACGTAGAGCAGGTGCTGATTGAAAATGCAGTACCGGGCGAAACATATACCATTACCATAAGCAACAAAGGCACCCTGAAGAACGGCCCGCAGGCGTACTCGCTGCTGGTGAGCGGTGCCGGCGGCACAGCGGTTTGCGCCAGCGCCCCTACCTCGGATGCTGGCGCTAAAATTACACGCTTCGCGATCGGCACTAAGGCAGTGGCTGGCGCGGCGGACTGCACCACCTATCAGAACCTGACCAACAACGTCTTCATATTAGAGCCGGACCAGGCCGAAACACTGACTGTCGCTACGGGCACCTGCGCAGCAGATGCGCCTAAAATAGCCAAGGTATTCGCTGACTGGAACGGCGACGGCGACTTTGCAGACGCCGCCGAGGCGGTGGCCACCTCGGAGGTACTTAGCGGAACGGCAACTTTCTCCTCTACCATCAAAGCACCGGCGGCAGCTGTGGTCGGCGACAAAGTGCGCCTGCGCGTGGTGCTGCAGGAAACACAGGACGCCGCAAGCGTTACTGCCTGTGGCAGCTATGCCCGCGGCGAAACGCAGGACTACCTGCTGCAGTTCTCACAGGCTGGTATAGACATTGCCGTAACCGCCGTCACGCCAGTGGGTGCTTCGCTGTGCGCTACCTCCTCGCAGTCCGTGGCCGTCAGCATCCGCAACCTGGGCACTGTGGCGCAAAAGAACATCCCCGTTACCATCAGTGTGCGTGAGAACGGGAACGAGGTTACGCAGCTGACAGGCATTTACACCGCCACGCTGGCACCCTTTGCCAAGGCAGAGCTGCTGCTGGAAGAAACCTTTGCCACCGTAGCCGGCAGTTCCTATGAGCTGGTCGCGCTTTCGGCCCTGTCAGGCGACGCGGTAACGGCCAACAACCGGATGCAGCGCACCTTTACCGTGCAGGAGAACATGGCACCGCCCACTACGGCCTCTGCCACCCGTTGCGGCGACAACCCCACGCTGACATTGACCCACTCTGGAGCAGGCACTATTTTCTGGTATAACTCCCCAACCAGCACGCAGCCTCTGGCGGCGGGTAACCTGCAGCAGGTGGCTGCGAGCCAGGTAAAAGACAAACTATATGCGGCTTACAATGATTTCGAAGGCACGTTAGGCCCGGCGAACAAGTCGTTTGCCACCGGAGGCGGGTACAACCAGTTTACACCGGATGTGCTCGTGACCACGCAGGCACCGCTTGTGCTGGAGTCGGCTCGTTTATATATAGGCAACAGCGGCAGGATTACGTTCACGGCGTATAACGCCGAAGGCTCGCCGGTGTCTTCGCGCACATTGCAGGTCACGGCTACGCGCACCCCGGCGGCAGCTGACGTACAGCCCGATGACCCGGAAGACGAAGGTGCTGTCTATTACCTTGGTCTGGAGCTGCCAGAGGCTGGAGACTACAGAATCGCGATCGCATACGAAGAAGGCGCAACTATATTCCGGAACAATGCAGGTGTGGCGGGCTATCCCTTTGAGATCCCGAACGTGTTCGTCATCACCGGCAACACCGCCACCTCCACGCCGCAGGAATATTACTATTACTTTTACGACCTGAAAGTGCGCGGCCTGGGCTGCGAGAGTGCGCGGGTAGAGGTGCCGATGATTGCCGGGGCACCCCTGGCAAAACCTGTTATCTCGCGCAACGGGCAACTGCTGGTTTCGAGCGAGGAAGGCAGCAGTTACCAGTGGTTCCAGGATAACAGGCCTGTAGAAGGGGCCACAGCCCGCGAACTCACCCCGACATCAAGCGGCAACTATACGGTACTGGTAACAAGGGACGGCTGTATCTCGGAAGTTTCAGAGGCGTTGCGCTTTGACTTTGAGACCTCGGAGCGCGGGGTGAGCGCAGCCCTGCTCGCATTCCCGAACCCAAGTGAGGACGGCAAGTTTAGCCTGACACTGGAGACGCAGGGAGTGGAGGATATAAGCATAGAAGTGGTAGACCTGGTAGGTAAGCGGGTATATACCGGCGCGACCACCCAGTTTAACGGCCAGTACCGAACCGATATAGACCTCTCTGCGCACTCATCCGGTATGTACATCCTGCGCGTGCAGCATGGCGGCAAAACAGAAACCAAGCGGCTCCTCTTACGGCGTTAACGTTTATATAGCTCTTTTAGCCGAAGCGGGCGGGTTTTACAGGAGCCTGCCCGCTTTGCTTTAGAGGGAAAGCAGACCAATGATCTCACCATAGCGTGCGCTTCACTGCTTCCCAGGCCGTGCACGGAAAGCAACAAAAATCCGAGAGCCCTGCTCGAAACAAAGCAGGGCCCTCGGATTTTTAATTAACGCAGCAGTGCTTTACAGGTCCTCTTCGCGCACCAGCATCAGCACCGCCGACTGCGGCACAATGAAGTAGCGCTCGCCCATATAATTGATTTCGATGGCATCGCGCTGCAGGTAGATAGCCAGGTCGCCTTCCTTGGCCTGAAGCGGTATATAGCGGACCTCCTCCTCTTCCTGGCTCCAGGTTTCATCCTCAAATCCATAATCTGCCGGAATCGGGTACCCCGGCCCTACTTTCATGATATAGCCTTCCTGCACTTTTTCCTTTTCCTGTACACCCGGCGGCAGGTATAAGCCGCTTTTGGTTTGCTCCCGGATTGTTTTTGGCTTGATCAGTACCCTGTCGCCAACTATAATTATCTTCTCTAACTTATTCTTATCAGAAATCCTCATCGGTAATGTATCCATAGATATCGGGTAATCCTTATGCTGGCGCTCAGTAGCCTTCTCATCGGGCATGTGCCAGGCATAAAGCACAAAAGGGCAAGAGTGCAAGGCAGATGCCTTCTTCTCTTGCCGCAAATTTACGAAAGCTCTGGCAATTAAATCAAATTAGTCGCCTTTATGGGTTGTGTCGTGGCCGTGCTCGTTCCAGCTCATCGGGTAGTTGTGGTCCATGTAAGGTACAGCCTCCTCCGTTATATACAAAGGCTTGAACGTATCTACCATCACGGCGTACTCCTTTGTTTCTGTTTTGCCGATGCTCGCCTCTACTGTGCCCGGGTGCGGCCCGTGCGGTATGCCCCCGGGATGTATGGTGAACGAAGCCCTATCCACGCCTTTGCGGCTCATAAAGTTGCCCTCCACGTAATACAGCACCTCGTCGGAGTCTACGTTGGAGTGGTTGTAAGGCGCGGGAATAGACAGCGGATGGTAATCGAAGAGGCGCGGCACAAAAGAGCAGATCACGAAGTTGTGCGCCTCAAACGTCTGGTGCACCGGCGGCGGCTGGTGAATTCGGCCCGTAATCGGCTCAAAATCGTAGATGGAAAAGGCGTAGGGGTAAAAGTAGGCCTCAAACGTCTGGTGCACCGGCGGCGGCTGGTGAATTCGGCCCGTAATCGGCTCAAAATCGTAGATGGAAAAGGCGTAGGGGTAAAAGTAGCCGTCCCAGCCCACGGCATCAAACGGGCTGAAACCATAGTAAAACTGGTGCAGCTGGCCTTCTTTCTTGATCTGCACCAGCCTTTCGCCCGGCGTTGTCTCCGTAATCATCTCCACGGGTGGCCGCATGTCGCGCTCACAGAACGGCGAATGCTCCAGCAGCTGCCCAAAGTGGTTGCGGTAGCGGCGCGGCGTCTCCACCGGGCTAAACGACTCAATTACCAGCAGCCGCACCGGCCCCGCATCAAAGCGGAACTGATGGATAACGGTGCGCGGTATCACGAGGTAATCGCCGGGGCTGAACGGGAGGCGGCCCATCTGTGTGAGCAGGTCGCCACTGCCTTCGTGCACGAACACCACCTCATCGGCCTGCGCATTTTTGTAGTAGTACCCCATCTCCTGCTCCGACGGGTTGCAGATACTGATGGCCACATCGCTGTTAAAAAGCATGGTTTTGCGGGCGCTGAGGTAGTCGGTGCCGGTGGTTTCTATTGTAAGCGTACGCAGGTGGTGCGGGGCCAGCTTAACGCCCTCCGCTTTTTTGGGAGCATATGGCACGGGCTCCCCAATGCGGCTGATCTGGGTAGGCGGGTGCACGTGGTACAGCAGCGATGAAACGCCGCTGAAGCCCAGCGTGCCCACCAACTGCTCTTTGTAGAGGCTGCCGTCCGGCTGCCGGAACTGGGTGTGCCTTTTATGCGGGATCTCTCCTAACTTATAATAATATGCCATGCGGGTGGTGCTATAGGGTTAATTATAATGCGCCGGGCCTTGCAACGGAGCAACGCATTGCCCTGGCACCTTGAAGGTGACCTGTAAGCACCACTGACGATGACAGAATTCCTCCTTATGCGCCGCCCTTGGCCAGGCTCAAGGCCATGTTAAAATGCTTCATGGCCTCCTGAAACTCCTCATCCGACTCGTGCAGCACCGGGAAGAACCCCTGGTTGCCATACAGGCTGCGGGCGATAAAGGCTTTTACGTTGTTGCGGAGCAGGCTTTTAGAGCGGGCATATTCCTCCTCTTTGTATTCCACGCCTGCCGCTTTCGCCAATTGCACCACTTCCTGCAGCATCTTGTCTGTTACCTGGAAGCTTTTGTTGAACTTGTCGAACGGCAACTTCTCCAGCTCCTTGCGGTGGTCACGGTAATAGTCCAGCGTGTACTCCCGGATCACGTTCTTATTATACAGCTCGCTCAGGTAATGCGACAGTTCCATGGTGTCGCGGGCGACAAAAACATCCGGCATAATACCGCCGCCGCCATATACGGCACGGCCGCGCAGCGTCTGGTACTTCAGCGAATCCACGAACAGGCTGCTGTCCGGGTGAAAGTACTCGCCGTTTTCGAAGCGGTGCATAATGTCCTTCTCATATTCTTCCGCGCCCGCCGTATACGGTTTCTGAATAGAGCGGCCGCTCGGGGTATAGTAGCGGGAGATGGTGAGGCGCAGTTCGGAACCGTCGTTGAGCGGGATCGGCATCTGCACCAGGCCTTTGCCAAACGAGCGGCGGCCCACGATCAGGGCGCGGTCGTTGTCCTGCAGGGCACCGGCCACAATCTCAGAGGCAGAGGCGCTGCCTTCGTCCAGCAGCACGATCAGCGGCCCATTCTCGAAATCGCCTTTGGTGCGCGCATAGGTTTTGGAGTCGTACTTGTCTCCTTTGCCGTCGGTATACACGATCATCTTGTCGCCGGAGATAAACTCATCGGCCATGCGGATGGCGTGGTCCATGTACCCGCCGGGGTTGCCGCGCAGGTCCAGTATCAGGCGCTGCAGCCCTTCTTTCTTCAGCCCGGTTAAGGCTTCCTTGAATTCCTCGAACGTGTTGGCCGAGAAGCGGCTTACTTTCACATAGCCTGTTCTGTCGTCCACCATATAGCTCACATCCACAGAGTGAGTCGGTATCTTGTTGCGCTGCAGCGTGAAACTGAGGGGTTTTTTAGTGCCTTCGCGCTTGATAGAGAGATTCACTTTAGAGCCTTTGGGGCCGCGCAGGTGCTTGAACACGCCTTCGTTGCTGATGCCGATGCCTGCCACAGGCTTTCCGTCTACTTCTACTATTTTATCGCCGGCCTGTATGCCCGCCGCCTCCGACGGGCCGCCGCTCTGATGCCGATGCCTGCCACAGGCTTTCCGTCTACTTCTACTATTTTATCGCCAGCCTGTATGCCCGCCGCCTCCGACGGGCCGCCGCTGAGCGGGGAGATCACGTAGATGGTGTCGTTAAAGATGTTGAACTCCACACCGATGCCCTCAAAGTCCCCTTCTAGGTAAGAGCGCGCCATGCTCAGTTCATCGGCCGGTATATAGGAGGTGTGCGGGTCGAGTTTCTCCAGCATGCTGGTGATGGCAAAGTCTGAGAGTTCCTCAATGTTCACGGTGTCCACGTAGTCGCGGTCTATATAGCTGAGGATGTCGCGGAACTTCAGGTAACTTTTGGCGGTGCCCTGCGGGTTTGTGGATGATGGCGAAAACGTGTTGGCCCCGATCAGCACCCCTACTGCCAGCGCCAGCGCGACAAACAGCGGCAGTTTTATCTGAAATGGCGAATTCCGGATGCTTTTCCTTTCTTCCCCGTGCTCCATGTTGTTCATAGTCTTGCTTGATAAAAGTGCGTGTACCTGTCTTCACAAAAACACCGCAGCAACAGATGCTACAAGTTAATAAATATTCAGAGGGGCCAATGTGTTTATACAAGCACAAAATTGTGAAGGTTACGGCCTGCGGCTGCTTATTGCCCCTTTCGCTGTTTATAGAACACATTTTTTTAAAAAATAATTTAAAACCTGCTTCTTCCCACAAGCAAACCTGCCAGCGCACTCCTCCGCAGATGATACAGGGCGTGTTGCGGAAGTATAAGCGGTAGCGCTGCAACGCCGGGCAAAATAGTGACTTTCTGCCGGATCGGGCGACGCCGGACAGTTGTGCGCACGCAACAAAACATATAAATTATTACCTTTGCGGTTTAGGAAGATGCATATGGGCAGGATAATGGCAATTGATTACGGTACAAAGCGCGTGGGGCTGGCGGCAACAGACCCGCTGCAGCTAATTGCCAACCCTTTAGAAACCGTTCACGCCAAAGATGTGTTATCTTACCTGAAAGCCTATGTGCAGCGCGAACCGGTGGAGGCGATGGTGGTAGGCATGCCGCGCCGCCTCTCGGGCGAAGACACGCAGGCGACACAGCATGTGGTGGGGTTCGTGCGGAAGCTGCAGAAGGAGTTCCCGGGCATGCCGGTGCACACTGTAGACGAGCGTTTCACGTCTAGCATGGCACAGGCTACCATGCTGGCAGGCGGCCTGAAGAAGAAAGCCCGGCAGGACAAAGGCATGGTAGACCGTGTGAGCGCCGCCATTATTTTACAGTCGTATTTAGAAAGCAGAGCTATATGATTTATCCGATTACCGCTTACGGCGATCCCGTTTTAAAAGAAGAAGCGCAGGACATTCCGCAGGATTACCCGGACCTGAAGGAACTGGTGGAGGACATGTTCACCACCATGTACCACGCCCACGGCGTTGGGCTGGCCGCCCCCCAGATCAGCAAGAGCATCCGCCTGTTCGTGGTCGACTCTGAGCCCATGATGGACGATGCCGATAAAGGCAAAGGCGTGAAAAAAGCATTTATCAACCCGGAAATCGTGGAGGAAGGCGGCGAAGAGTGGGGCTTTGAGGAAGGCTGCCTGAGCATACCGGGCGTGCGCGAGGTTGTGTACCGCCCCGAAACCATCGTGATCCGCTATTTGGATGAGGAGTGGAACGAGCACGAGGATACCTTCGACGGCATGAACGCCCGCGTGATTCAGCACGAGTACGACCACATCGAAGGCATCCTGTTCACTGATCACCTGAATGGGCTGAAGAAGCGCCTGATCAAGAACAAGCTGGCCAAAATATCAAAAGGCGAAGTGGACGCTGACTACAAAATGAAGTTCCCGGCGCTTTCGAAGAGAAGGTAAGGTATCCTGAAGCTTATATGTTCCGGCCTGCCACAACCTCCTGTGGCAGGCCGTTTCGTTTCTGTATAGCCGTAACAGAGTCTACACAAGGTAAAATTATCAGGAACCGCAACAGATTTGTATTCCACTTTTAGATTTTTTAAATTAATTTAGAAGCTTAGCGCCCAGCCCTGATGCTACCACGCATAGCTAATGCTGTTACAACCCTCTAAATGATTGATATCCAAGACGAGCTGTATAGAGACATGGAGGCGGTCAGGCAGATCTCTATTGTCCCCACCATGCTTGACGTGATTTGCCAGACAACCGGAATGGGCTTTGCGGCCATTACGCGTGTCACGAGCGACAGGTGGCTGGCCTGCAGTGTCCGGGATGAAGTGCAGTTTGGCTTGAAGGAAGGTGGTGAGCTGAAACTGGAAACCACCCTTTGCAACGAAGTAAAGCACCTACAGAAACCGATTATCATTGACCATGTTGATGAGGACCCGAATTTTAAACATCATCACACCCCTAAGATCTACGGGCTCCAAAGCTATATTTCCATTCCGATCATTTTAAAGAACGGAACATTCTTCGGTACGCTCTGCGCCATCGATTCCAAGCCTGCGAAGGTAAACAACCCCAAGGTTATCGGCACCTTAACAATGTTTGCCGAGCTGCTTTCCTTTCATTTGCAAAGCCTGGATATGCTGGAACGCAGCTATCAGGCAAATCTTGAATTACAGGATGAGAACAGGAGCCTGAGTAAAGTCAATTTCGACCTCGACAACTTCGTCTACACTGCATCCCACGACCTGAAGTCCCCGATATCCAACATTGAAGGCCTGCTTGACGCTCTTTCGCAATCTGTCGCCAAAGAGGAATTAGACCGGGAGGAGATCAGAACGATCATGGACTTGATGAAGTCTTCCCTGAAGCGTTTTGCGGTCACGATCAGCGACCTGACAACGGTTGTGGAAACGGACAGGAACAGCGGCGATAAAGCACACGAAGAGCTGAACATTTTTGAGGTGGTGGAAAACGTAAAGCAGGACCTGCATCACCTGATCGTGGCGTCTGATGCAAGCATAGAGGTGCTTTGTGAGGACAGGCTTTTGATCAACTTTTCAACGAAGAACTTCAAAAGCATCGTTTATAACCTGCTGAGCAACGCCCTGAAATACCGGTCGCCGGAAAGGCGTCCGGAGATACGCGTGAAAGCCGATAAGATTGACGGGAGGCTTCATCTCTCTGTTTCAGACAATGGCCTGGGAATTCCTGCGAACAAACAGGAAAAGGTATTTTTCATGTCCAAGCGCTTTCATGACCATGTAGAAGGAAGCGGCATCGGATTATATATAGTGAAACGGATCATCGATAACATCAAAGGGCAAATTCAGGTGGAAAGCACTGTAGGTAAAGGCACCACCTTCACCGTTGTTATCTAAAGCGTTCTGCAGCAGCGTTAAAACTGACATTTTTTTATTGTTGCTGCCAACACGGGCTTTGTCTATTTTAGCTCCGCAAGATAATTTTTGAGTCTCTCCACCGTCTGTATAAAGCCTTTATTTTCTTTATATTATATCTCTACCAAATCAAACTATTCTTTGGTTTCATATACTTTGTGCCAGTTCAGCCGTGTCTTGTTGCCTTGGCTTTTAAATGCTATAGTGGCAATAAAGCTTGGGTCAAAATGCTCGTGCACTAATTTTCCTGTGCTCAACAACTTCCCTGAAAACGGTTTTGTTAGGGTAATTATGACCGTCTGGGCTATGCATGGTGAAAATCCAGACGCCTCCGGTTTCGGCTAGCATTTTTTCAATCGTATTGGTAACCCCCTTTGGTCCCCACCACTGTTTGATGTGTTCAGGGTTTGTCCATACTTTCCAAACAACTTCTAATGGAGCTCCTAATAAAGCGATGCGCTATGTTCCCTGCCTGTTTTATCGTTGTTTTCGTATTGCATGTTGACTTTGTGCGTCTGCCAACATCAGCACAACCGAGACAACTTTAAAGGGAAGCCTTCAGCTGCTGTTGCTTTATTCACCACAGCCCCCCTTTTGCTCTACCTGCGTCTCTTGATCAGAATATTGCTGTACAAGTAGCTGCTGCAAAAGGTGCTGAATAACTACTTTCGGATCAAAACAATTTTTTCCACTCCGGAGACAGTTGAGTTGATGTCTGCATCATAAATGAGAAGAGCCTGTTTTAGTTTTAGTGTGTCTGCAGAAATTTCTTCTATCACATAAGTAAAACTGTCAGTGTCGTTGTTTTTTGGTGGAACTGAACCAACTGTTGGTTCCCGTAATTCAAGTTTAAGAATGTTAGCTTTCTCAATTGTCCAGGAGCCATCCTGAACAGATAGGTATGGGTTGCAGGACAGATCTTCTGTGCGGCTAAAATATCCAATCTTGTCGAAATGCCAGGTTGCAAGCTTATTACATTCATCTAATGTATGGTTGTGCCTGAATTTTAATGGCTCTGTGGTTTCAACTGAATGGAGGTGCCAATCCTTTGATAAATCAGTTCTAATTTTCATTAGCTTTTCCTGCTCCTCATCTTTTTTGCATCCGAAAAGAACTGTGATTGTAAGGGATAACAATAAGATATATTTCATCATTTTTAACTATCTAAGTTACTAACTGAATAAGTAAGAGTTAACGGTGTTCGTGCATCCGATGAGCGAGGCGGAGCCAAGCACAAAGGCTGAACCGGGTTAGGCTGCTTTTTTCTAAAATCGCTTTATCGTTTCCAGCTCTTTTTGCTTACTTATCATTTCTTCTTCCAAATCATAGTCGTTTTGGAGCCCGAGCCAGAACTTAGGAGAATTGCCAAAGTAGTAACTTAATCTTAAGGCTGTATCTGCTGTAATGCGCCTGTTTCCCTTCAAAATTTCAATTACTTCTGAATGTTCATTCTATAGAATGCATGCAGCCCAACGTGCTGGGCTATGCAGAGAGCGAAGCAAAGCGAGCTTTTTGCATAGGTGTGGTTAGCTACTGTATTTCTCTATATAGCCACTCTTTAACAGGAAACTCTCAGCGTCTGACATCATGATAATGTCTGCAATGGCTTGTTTTTTATCCTGGGCGTTATTGTAATATGCCTCACAAATCTTGAAGCCTATAAAATAAGCTAAATCGGCTGGACGGCTTGTTCTGTAGTCATACATCCAGTCAGTATTGCCTATTGACTTACCATCTTTGACATCTGAGTAGAACTCATTCCAAAGTTCTTTCTCGTGCTCCAAGCCATAGTCATAAATAGCTTTGCTTTGCGTAACCCTGCCCAACATCAGGGAGGCGATAAAATCAGCCGCTCCTTCCACTATGGTTTGCTTCAGCAAGGATTCATCTGCATTATCGCCACTTGGCTGCTGTGTATGAACAGCTTCGTGGGCTACTATACCAATGATGTCACCTGTTTGGTTTTTTAGGACGAGCCCCATGAAATCATTCCTGTCAAACTCATGGAGGTTAACAGTGTTGTCGGCTGCTACAATTTCAGTTCCAATAAGAATTAACCCCTCTGAAGTTGTGCCACCTGTTCTCAAGGTTCCAATGGCAAAACAAACATCTGGCTGCTCAAAGGACGGGTAAAGTTCTTTAAGCTTGTCAAAAGCAGGCTGTAGTTCGGATTTCCTGTTCTGCACGTCCTCAGTCAAAGGCCTGATAGTTTTCCAGAATTCAGGCATTGTCCTCACCAACTGGACGTACTCTTCGGCTTTGAAATTTCTTAACTGTAAGAACTCTTTGAAGTATGGACTTGCTTTATCGAGGTACAACTCCTGAAATGTTAAAGCACTATCTGATGAAATTTCCAAATGGTCATATGCCTTCCAGAAATTTTCTATATCCTGTGTCTCAACCTTATAGCTGACAGCGCTTGACTTACCTGTTTCGGTATGAACTTCAGAATGGGTGCAGCATAAGGAGAGGAAGCCACTAAGTAAAATGCTATAGAAACTCCTTTTCATTTTTAATCATCTATTGTAACGGA
>Ga0210040_10005606_pt1 | contig 15932 bp, 11 predicted proteins | sample CryGeyCG12114_NA_FD_185462 | JGI IMG/M metagenome (GOLD analysis project Ga0210040, IMG submission 185462) | Groundwater microbial communities from aquifer - Crystal Geyser CG19_WC_8/21/14_NA (SPAdes) (version 2) | ecosystem: Environmental > Aquatic > Deep subsurface > Groundwater | place: USA... | reverse complement strand
AATTGCTTTTAATTTTTACGGTTTTGAGGTGAAGGCGGTAGCGGATGTCGGCGTGGCTATTTGAAAATTTCCCCAAATACCAAGGTGTTTTTGATACAAGTTTTTATTGACATAAGTTGTTTTTTACGCAAGGTATTATTGACCCAAGTTGTTATTGACCCAAGTTGTTAATGACCAAGTTGTTATTGACAACGATGTTATTGATAAGTTGTTTTCACCTAGAAGCGGATTTATCATTCTTGACAAGCAATAGTTTATGTTTATATTAATGTAATGCTGGATTCAGATTATTTACAATTATCTACACACCTCATTCCTAAAGTTTACGCTCCAGATTTTTTGTAAACGGGAATCTAGTTTTTAATTTTTCAGTTTTTTTTTTTAAATTTAGCTCCGGTTCGTGAGTTGCATAGTTGCATTACTAGTGGAATTCGTATTACAGAAAAAACGTGTATGACAGAATAACGGTGCACCCGGAGCTATGTACTTTTGTTAATTTTCGCGCGCGTACTTCTCCAACGGCAAGCAATGAAAACAAACAAGCAAGTGGACAGCAAAAAAGTAATAAATTTAAAATTGTTAAAAAGTTTTTTTTAGGGCGGAAAGCCATGGCTACGCCCTATTGGAATGGAATCGTGACCGAAAACCTATGTCCTACGTTTTGGGTCGCAATTTTAAAGCTAGGACCACCAAATTTTGCACATGTGTTGATGAGCACGGTGTTATGGGGCCTATAGATTTTTAGGAACATCGGTCAATGGCTTCATACATTTGAAAGACAATTAAGCTCAGTTAGCAGTCAAATAGCTTTATTTTAATCCTGAAATTCCGTCCACAGAGACAGACCAAAGTAGGCGAATAAGAATATGATCATGATAGAATTCACGCGTTTTAGTAATGTTATTTTTCTGACGAGTAATATCTTCAATGCTTTTTTGCGCTGCATGTGAAATTGTACTGTGCTAGCATGAAAAGCTCCGTACTCCGTACTGTAGTAAATGAATATACAAATCATTTCCGAAAGCAATTTTGTATTCTTTGATATTTGCAGTAACCCGAGATCATTTAGCATATCGTTATGAAATTCTGGAAGTCATTGGCAAAGGATCTTTTGGCCAAGTTATTCGAGCTACGGATCACAAAACACATAGTCAAGTTGCAATCAAGATCATCAGGTTTGTTCACTATTTCATAGTTGTATGATATATAGTATCTAAATGTTGAACTGTTCTCATTACATTCTCAATTTGAGTAAGCTGTTGCGACTTGCAAGTTTTTAAATAATGATCTCTTCCTTCTGTAATGAAAATATTTCTTATGGTTTTATATTGAAGCATGTTGATATAGTGGATGATGTAAAGGAGATCATTGCATTTGGTAATATTGCGTAGGCTGACTGTTTTTTGCACAGTATTTAACAAGCATGTCTTGCTAATACTTGGATCATTAGGTACTTCCAAATTGTTTCCTGTGAGCAGTATAGAAAAACTTGCAAGATTCGAAGATTCACTAATGGATTTTCATATCATGGAACGGGATTTTTTAGTTAGTTTGAACAGTCAGGCTCTCAGGTATGGCAAAGCTGGGATCATGTTGTGTATATTTATGTGGATAAGGTGCTGCAAACAATATGTTTTATGGGTCTCATATTCGATTTCAACGTATTAAGGTAATATACTATGCATTGATTAGGTTCTGAGAAAGATGTGGCTGTGCATTCACCTGTGCCCATATAGGGCTCATATAGGCGATAATAAGAACAGGACTACAATGGAAAAGAGAGTGTGATGGTGATTTGCACAGTAGTATTCGATTGTAGTGCTCTAAAATGCTCATTAGGGAAAGGTTATTTTGTAAATAGGACTGGCGTTAGTATTTTGCGTCGTAGAGTAGAAGACAATCAAAAGTTAGTATGATGTCGGAAATGTCTCACTGTCTCACGCAACTTAAGCTGTTGTTTCCATGACGAAAATTGAATTAGGTGGATTTAGTTTGATACAGTGACGACCTTTGTGTAACAAGTTGCTGGTTTAGTGCAAGGTATATAGAATAGTATTTGTAGTAGGTACGGCAAATCAAGAGAAATCGCTTAGCAACATACAAAATGAAATGTATATGGATGCGAGTCCATTTTGCTGTACACTACTGTACTACCACTACATGCTCCACAACTACTATTCGAGAAAGAGTTATAAAATATATAAAAATCATTCATTTTTTTATATTTTGTTGCATTTGTTATAGGAATTTGCATGCTTTATTTTTGCGAGACGTGAACGACATTTCCGATATTTTGCATTTTTTTCATTAGCTCAATCCTATTCATGTTGGTTTTCTTATATTTATCAGCTGGTTTTAAGTGTTACTCGGAACTGCATTTGATTTCAACTTCACATTTCCCAAAACTTCATAATCACTTTCAAGAAAGTGAACTTGAAAAATCCTTGCATTTTTTGTTTTTATGTCAGTTCGGTAGCTTTTCCGAGTCCAGTTTTCTCGAATGCCCAAGTAACTTGAAAAACCGTGAAATTTGTAGTTTGACTTTAGACTTGTGTTTTTGCAAATTGCCACAGCACAACTATTAGGCATTTTTGCACACAAAACGAGAGGCCTGGGTACGTTTTTCTTCTACTAATTGCTCAATTAACGGGTTTGAACTTTAATAATCGATTTTACTGTGTTAAATTCCTATGCTGAACAAAATTTTGTACCCACACAGCGAGTCTAAAAGTTTGTTTACCAGTTTTGAAAAATTGCTAGGCGATTTGCCACCCCCTGGTTTAGTGTCTAATGTTTTAGTAGATATTAGAAGGGGTGCGGTTATCTTCCCACTATTTTTACTGTTCCCAGGAACTGAAATTACTTACATTGTTAGTTTGGTGGAGTTGCCTGCGCAAATTGTTTGAAGGCGTAGTAATAGTTAGGTATAGAATGATGTAACAGAGATCTTTGTCTCATTATGGGAAAGTTAGCTAGTGCTAGAATGTCACTCTTTATGAAATTCCGACTTTGATTATGTTGTTTTGTTGTTAATCGTGAAGTGAACGGGAAAAAAATAAAAACTTAAGAATTTTTTCTCATTTAGAATGGGATGAAAAAACAATTCCTAAAGTTATTTGCTGTTTTCAGCGTTGAAACTTGTTGATAATTTCAATTTGTTAGGACGGTTATGATCAATTTAATTATTAGACAAAAGCCTCCAAGTCCAAGTGTACAGGGTACATTGTTTTAGTCATATGGCAAAGAGGGTATGTTCGTCATGCATGAAGATGTAAGAGGAATATGACAAACAAATTATTAAAGTCGGTTAGTCGGTTTTCTAATGAACCACGTATACCTGTTCTGGGATCAATTGGACATGATGAACATGAGCACATGAGCTGGAATGCGGAGCACGCGTATCCTTTTTTTGTTCCATAGGAATTATAGCCTGTCGGTTTCTACGAACTGAATAGATCAATTAGGATGCTATATGAGGAAAATAGCTGCAAAACAGGGTAGTGAACAAGATATTTATTAACATAAATAGATTAAGAACTGGAAAACTGAACCACTTCGATTAAAGAAAGTTAATAATGTATTTGGTAAATTTTGAATGGTTCATTATCATTATAACCGAAAATAACCTGCTCTAATGGACCGACATTTGGTATACTTATGTAAACAGAATGGTTATGTAAGGTTTGTTGAATGATCGAAGATGGAGGTTACCTAATGTGATTAATTACAGCTTTCACCGTGATTGTTATTTATTGGACTTGATTGAACTGATTACCAGATGAGCACATTCAATTAGTTCCTACTATATTTGCAAACATTGTGACTGACATATTTTGACGTAAGATCATTCCACCTGAAAGTTAAATCTGTTATATTTTCGGGCTTCAGGTGGCAGTCTGTTCCCTAAATCACATCACATAGCCTGATTTCTTTAGCTATTAAAAAACTCATTCTTTCAAGTCATTTCAAATGCTAAATTTCGTGAAAAATACAAAATGCTAACGATCATCTAAATAGTAAAAAAGCGTTTCAAAACGCTTGCAACCAAAGTTTTGCATTCCCTGAAAATCAACAAACATTACCATGTCCGAGAAATAATTGAACTCCATAATAGTGAGTATGCTATTTTGGTTGAATTACCATATTTTGGAATTTCGTTGCAAGAGTAAATCCAAAAAATAATCATCATAAAGCAACATTGAACTGAAATTGTTCTATATTATGAAATTCCGTGCAGACAGACGGAATTGCGTCGATTACGCTTTTTTTCGGAATTTGTTTGACTGACCTTATTTATATAACTTCTAGCGGGTGATTGAAACTGAATTCGGATAATCTGATTGCCAATTTGGATTTAGCGCCAAAAAAATTAACATCAGACTAATTAAAAAAATTGATTTGCATGTAATTTTTCTATGTTACCTTACCGGTGCGGAGTCCTTTTTAGATTTTTGGCATTTTAGCATATTTTAAACGACATTGTCTCCTCGCTTTACTCCCGCATTTTAGCTTTGTTCGATGCAAGTGGAGCGCCCTCGCTAGGGTGATACTAGTTGAGGTATTATAGTAGTGTAATAATTAGTTGGTCAGCTACTTCAGTTGTGTTCTAGGAACATAGAATAGTAATTGTAAATCACAAACCACATAAATATTTTTATGTGATTCCATGATGCATTTTTTTCTGAGCAGACAACTTAGTTAGTCTTAAAGATATCGTGTCTATTTAGTAATTACGTGTGCTTGTGTAACTTTCAGGAATAAGAAGAGATTCCATGCTCAGGCACTGATTGAAGTGAAGATTCTAGAGCACCTTAGGAAACGGGATCATGACAACACGGTGATACGAATGTTCTCTTCCTTCTACTTTCGGAACCATCTTTGCATAGTTTTTGAATTGATGTCCCTGAACCTGTATGAGTTGATCAGACGAAATCATTACCAAGGATTCAGTACTGGTCTGATTCGAAAGTTCGCCGTGTCCCTTCTCAAATGTCTTTCTCTGCTTCGAAAGGAAAATATTATTCACTGCGATTTGAAGCCCGTAAGTTGTTTCTCTGTCTCTGTAGTAAGTTTCTTTGGAAAATGATTAAGTACACTATGAAAAGCTGTTGTGTTGTTTTCTATTTGGTGTGATTTGACGGCTCTGAATCCGAACGAATATATTATTATATATTAATGACACAATATATTTGTATATTACATAGAGAGACAAAATTGTTCATTCAGTCTTACGAGTCTACAAGGAATCTTGCGAGTAAAATTTAAAACCTGCGAAATTTTCGATGATCCACAAATTTGTTGACGATTTTTTTTATTTTAGAAACTTGCCATATGTCAGTGAACCTTTCATTTGGCAGGTTTGTTTTACTCGCATGAGTGAGTCTGGCTAATAGGCCAGTCAGTGGGCCCGAATGGGTAACACCGGCTTGTATGTTTATTATGCATAATTTTCTCCAGGAACTGCGGATGCTACTGTTTTACAAGTACGAAGTACCATAACGCTCTTAGATTATAGGGAATACGGAGCTCAAGTTACTGTGGGAGATGATTAATGAATCTCGGAAATTAATGAGCTATTAATAATCTGCATAAACTCTAGTCTAAGTCTAAGTAGCCCAAATATACTAGTTATTATTTTCAAATAATCTGGATACATGTTACATCATACTAGGGAAAGTAGAGAGCTGTGGCGTTAGTTTGCATTACATATATGCCCTTAACTATTTGCTAGTTATGATAAAAACAAAAGAACTTGTGCAAAACTTGTCAATTATATTGCCATTTTTGCGCCTTTAATGTGATGACACAGTTCTGAAATGTCAGCTCCAGAATTCACAATAATCGTAATAGTACTATAATTTTTTTTTATTGCAACAAGAAAAGATAGAATAAACAAAGATAACCCTAGCTAGGAAAAGGATAGGGGAAAACCTTCTGCAGAGACTCAAGAAGGAAAACCCTATCCAACTGGGATCGTAATAGTTGTGTTTGAGATATGAAGCTAATAGGTATAGAGCTGCATTAATACATTTTCTCTTTCTGTGATGTGATCTGGTTTTTAGACATACATTTTGTGTGACAAAGGAGTTAAGAGACAACAAAAGGTGAAAAAGACGACTCATTCATGTCATATGCATCATTTGAAAGGCAGTAGAAATGGTATGAAAATTAAATTTGATCTTGACGATGATCACTTCACAACTTCACTTCATTTATTTGTCGTCTGATTCATTTTATCAGTGATCATATGCTGTGCTTCAATATTTCTGCTGTGATAGTGTGATAGGAAATTCTTTTGAAGATATTGGTTTTATAAGTTTTATTGATGATGACACGATGAGTGTTGTTGCCTATGATGATATTTTGTATGCTTTTGTGGGCATGTTGCGTGATTAATTTCCTGCTCTCATTGTTGTTGTTTGTATGTGCAGGAAAACATCCTGTTGCGAAGAAGAGGTTCCAGTGCAATCAAGGTGATCGACTTTGGGTCTTCATGTTTTGGCCATGAGCGTGTTTTCTCGTACATTCAAAGTCGTTTCTATCGTGCTCCAGAAGTTATTTTGGGGATTCCATACACACCGGGTATAGATATCTGGAGCTTAGGATGTGTACTTGCTGAGCTTTCTACGGGCTACCCACTATTCCCTGGAGAAAATGAAGTAAGGGTTTGATATTTACTATTGACTGGTGGCTTTCTATTTGTATGTAACGTGTTGAGGTCATGGGTCATGTCATGTCATTATTTGTGGTGCTCTGCATGAGATGTGAACTCATTATTTCTTTAGGTGCCCAATGTGCCGTATAAAGGGTTTGCCGACCAAGTATTCACAATTTGGATTGTTTGTGTGCTTTTATTTTAGGTTGAACAATTGTCATGCATGATGGAAACGTTGGGTGCTCCATCAGATAGTCTCCTCTCGATGTCAACTCGACGTCGACTCTTTTTTGACTCGAGGAATCAACCTAGATGCATTCGGAATAGTAAAGGACGAATTCGTCGACCTGCTTCTCGTGATCTCGCCACTTGCATTAAATCTGATGATCTCGATTTTATTTCCTTCCTTCGTAAATGTCTCACGTAAGCTGGGTTTTTGGAATGAACATAGTTGTTTAGTATCGTTTAGTATAATATTTGGTGGTAGTTTGATGTATAACATAAGGTGATGGTGATATGATTTGTATAGATGGGATGCTAATGATCGCATAACCCCAGAAGAAGGACTGAATCATCCATGGATCACATCGGGGACATTGCAAAGTCAAGCTGTAGTTGTGCGGAAGAACTATGTGTAGTTAAAAGTTTTTTGCTTGTGGAAGACGTAGGCAGTCTGTTTCTTATGTTGTGGTACTTACTGACTCCTCGCACAAAATATGCTGGAATAATTATTACTGTGTGCTGAATTTCGAAGGTCCCATCCTTTTTTAACCAATAGGATGAAAAAATCGTTGACTAGTCAATAAGACTGTAAGCATACGTTTGGAGTGATATGCTTAGAGTCAATGAGATTTGGCTTTCACTCTAAGTCCATGCACGAAAAAAGATGAACTCTACCGAGAGCGAACTATAACTTCAACCATGACACTTTTAAAACCTTGACCAGTGATCCCATAACTTTGCATTGAGTGTACTGATTTGGCTGAAATGAAAAATCTGTGCTTCAACACGCGCAAAAAGTTTGAAGGTCAAGGGTTTGACCCTTGACCTACCTCATTCTTTCTTTTTTGTGTTTTTTGAGGTCTTTTTTTGTGCATGGGCTTCGAGTGAAAGCCAAATCTCATTGACTCTAAGCTTATCATGCATGCTTACAGTCTTATTGACTAGAATTAAGTTGCCGTTCTACCCATTCATCGTCGTCACTGATTATAATGCTACTTTTAGACTGTCTTTTGTTTGGTTAGCTTAGTAGCTGTACACAATGGAGCCTCTGCATTATATGTCAGAAATGTGTACATGTACAACGGAAATGGATGGAAATATGGTTTTACGTAAGCTTATACGTAAATGGAGTGTTGTAGAGTTTATTCAAGTTGTTATTTCATGCATTTCATGCATTTTGGCTCTGTAGTTGATCTCCTGGTATTAACAATGTTTGATGAGGATCTTGTATCATTTTTGTACAGATTACGAGTGATTAGCTTCTAAATGCAGCTAGATTACTCTGTATGATCTGAATTTCATGGTAATAATGTTAGTACTCTTTGGGTTAAAAGACCGTAAAAATTAGAACCGTTAGCAAGAAGGCCGTGGTCAAAAAGACCGTGTGCCAATAAGACCTTCTTCGATAAAACCTTAAGTCAATGACACCATGAGTCTAAACCTCCTCTGGATCAATGAGAACTTGAATGAAAAAGAGGTCCAGTATGAAAAAACCACATTGATGATCATTATAAGTAAAGAAAACTCTAAATAATTTAAAAGATTTAATTTAGTATATTATTTTGTATTCCTTCAGCCAAAAGTCAGTCAGTGAAATCGAATTTGAAATGTCAACAATACCCTTATCCTACGAAGTGACTTCATAAAATTAAACCAAAGTTGTTATACCAATCTACTGTGAGGGAATCATTTAAGAATTTTTCAAACCAATTTGTAAATATCAGAATAAAAATATCACACGGAAAAATAATATTCAGCTGCAGGTGCGAATAATATACTGATGCTGAATTTGAGAAAAAGATATAAATTATTTAAATTAAAAAATATTTGAATTGAATTAAAATATTTACTGTCATTGAATAATAAATTTTTTAAAGTTTTTCAAATAATTCGTGATAAAAATCTGTCTTAGTGAATTGTGTACTGAATTTTTAACCAACTCTTATTGTCTATTGCAGTTTCATTGATTCATTGACCTCCGAGGACTTTGTGCATACGATCTTAATGACGTAAGGTGGTTTTGAAAAAAGGTGTTAATAATCCACGGTCTTATTGGAACGGTGATTCTGTATCTTTTTTTTTTGAACACGGTCTACTGTTCATTTCAATGAAAAAGAGAATTTTTTTTCGGTAGTTTATTTGGCGTTTTTTGTTATTGTTGCCACAACATTTCACAGACAATTTGTATAAATCCACCATTTATCAGGGATAGCCGAATAACATGGGGCAAGTCTCTTTTTCATTAAAATGAACAGTAATAACCGGTTACCAGAGAGATATAGTTTGACAGCTGTATTTGGTTATTATTATCATTCACGGGGAAGTGAATAAAAAGCTGATGCTCATATCAAGGTCCCTATAGCGACCAAACAATCCATCTTGTTATAAGGTTGTGCCGTGCAATGTGAAATTTTCAACAGCCAAGCAATTTGACATAAAACTGTTTGTCTTCTTAACCTAACCTCAATACTCAATAGTTTTGCCTTGTTGCCATTCTAAGTGCAAAATGAGCTTGTGTAATTAAATCGTTTTTTACCAGAAGAGTATTGCGTGACCTTTAACAAGATGAATTGTTTGGTGTTGGTCTCTGTAGGGACTTGGGCTCATGTAAATTTTTTACACCGTACACCGTATAACTTATTGTGGGAGTGGAGAGTGGAGAGCGCTCGGAGGTGTAAGTATTTAGAAACTTAATTGTCTAATCAGGATTTAGTGTAGGCGTAGTATCGTTAGTTTTTGTCTTGGAGGTCTAAATCTTGTGATTTTAAAGCGATAGCATTATATATTTAGCAGACATTTTGTTATTTGCGTGAAATAAAGGATATTGATAGTTATTCTTGTGATCCAAAAATGGTTGACCACGTACACAGAGTGAATATAGCTTTTATATAAATAATTAACCTTTTCGCAGAAGTTTCATGCGTTTGTAAAAGTATGATGTTTTGTTTACGCGTACTTGTCAGTCTATATATTTTTGACTGTAGGCTCACTTTGTTTTGGTTCGTGTGTTGACCCTATATATTCATTGATGGTTAAATGTATCCTAGATTTTTTCGTAGTTCTGATCATCTTGGTCGTGATTTTTGAATATTTTTGTACTGGGACTGATTTATTGTTACCATTATTTTTATTTAATTACGGGGCGTGTTTTTAGGCTATTTATCCTATCATGGCTGAATTGGTAGTTTTAGGCATAGCTTCTATTAGTTTACTTAACATTACGCGCTTTGCTCTCATTATGCACTACGCAGCAATAGGATTTATGAAATATAAACTTCGTTGTCGTTCATAAAATCAACAGTGTATCTAAAAGCTGAGCTATAGTAAATTGTTGTGAATTACTTTCCCATGTTAAGACTGGGAACTGATCTGGGCGGTGCCTAAATGCCAAAAATATTATCTTTCAGTGCTATGAGATGTCGAAAATGGAAGTGATAAAATAAATACAAGATCAAGATCTAATGATCTTGCGTAATATGTTCTCTATACTATACCAATCTCTAAAATGTGAAAATCTTGATTTGTAGAAATTTTGTGTGTACTAAAGAAATATTATGTGAGGAATAAAGTCAACAAAAATGGTTGTTTCCCTAAATTGCTGAGGTTTAACATGCTTATTTAATTTCATAACGGCACGTCATGTTGATTAGATATTGGATTACTTTTGACATTTTTGTTCCCTTCTTCAATTATTGCATTACTTTCTTCTTGCTGTTTGGAGGTAAATGGATCGAAAATTTGTGATTCCAAGTAATTACATTTTGCGGAAGGTTCTGCCATATACATGCTATTCCAATGTTGAGGGTCAATAAAAACAACATGATATCCTAGCATTTCCAAATGTCTGCGACATAGTTTGTCAAGACCTTTGAGACTCCGACAATGTTTAGTGTAACAAGAAGGGCTGAGGACTAGAATAGCTACTTTGTATTTGACTTTCGGATCTGGCTTTGTATTCACAGGTGCAAAGTTAAAAAAAAAATTCCTATGACGCGTTTTCTTAATAGGTCGATTTTTAGTATCAAATTCCACTAAAAAATCTGAAAAAAATAAGCATTACGGTCATAATTTTTTTTGTCATGGTCCTTATACCAGTTCATTGATAAACTGTAACTTGCATACCAATGGGATAATAATAGGGTGAGTAAACATTTGTTTGGACAGGTGAGCCTGAAGTGACATCAAAAACTTCGTTCAAGATGTCCTTTACTTCACTGATCACAACAGTTGTGTCCTCATTTCTTTTCAGTTCTGAGAAAAATAGGCATTGAAATCATGTGAATTCAATTTAATCCATTCAATTAGAAAGAGTGAAGAAAATTGTTGTTCTCTTACCATCACTAGCAGCAAGCTGTTCACAAAATTTTTGGTGAAACCAAGGTATATTCAAATTGGGCATGTCAATACAGACAGCTCTATTGAGTTCCATAAATTGCCTACGCAATTTCATTTGGTATGATGTCTGCAAAAACAAAAATGCTTTAAATCGGGAATCAGAACTCTCTCATCAGTCACACAATCTGTAGGTCTTTTTATTCAATAATTAAATCACTTACATTTCCAGTGAAAGCTTTCAATTCTAGGTCAACAAAATCCAAAAATTCGACAGAGAAAATTGATTGGGCAAGCTTAGGAGACAAACATCGGAAAAAACATAGCGCTAATGCTGACTGCAAAATACCTAATGGAGCCATACGTTTCATATTCTTCTCAATAAGTTCCGCACAAATTGCTAGAACAAGTCCAATCTTTTTATCGGCAGTCTCTTCAAATCCATAAGCAAAAGCCAAGTTGATGAACCGTTCAGCCACATCAGGGCCCATATATTCATGACTGGAGTGAATGAAGGATGCAATTTTATCCAGCGCAAGGGGATAGTAAAAATTCCCAGCTATTAAACAATTACAAGTGTCCTTTATGAACTTGGAGTCCACACAGTCCGTTTGCTCCATAGCTTGTTTGATTGATTCCAAAAATATGGGTGAGCATTCACCTGTTAAAACTTTCTGTATGTTCAAGCTAAGTCGACAAACTGTGAGAAGATCTGAAGCCCTCAATGGATTCATCTTATCCAACACTTTGAAACTACTTTGCTCTTCTAGTATGGAACACACTTGAAGTAGATAGTCGTAACATTTGTGGGATTTCATTCTTTTTCGTTCACTTCCAAAATTAGACATCACTAGCAATGCCAAGTTGACAGACCGACTTAAAAGAAATAAATCGCTCACACGAAATTGACTCGCAAAATCATTTAGCTTTGATAGATATTGAATATCCGTGTAGAATGGGTCTTCTGGGGAGCTATATGCTAATAGAAACGAGATCACTTTAACGAAATCTTGCGGGGAAATAAAAGTCGGCTGTTCATTCCCTAAATAATTGTTCATATAGCCGTAAAGAAGTTTCAGGTTGGCAGTTTCAAATGCCCTATTACGATTGTAGACACCATTGGAGAACATGAAAGTTATGTAGTCCGAAGCGCCTCGAATATTTCGTTTAACTTCAGCAGAATCTGCTTCTATCAAGGTTTGATATCTGGACCAGAAAAGACGAAATAGCTCTTTGTCATTAATGCGTGCGCATCGGAGGATTTTCAAAAGCATATGGGATACAGTTTCAAAATCACTATAGCTATTAAGGAAACGACGAACTAAATCAAGCATGTTTTTTCGTTGGTCAAAATCTTTCATAAAGGGGGCAACAGTTGATAGCAAATCCAATCTTGGCGGAGATCCTTGTTCCAAAATGCGAGCCATTTGAGTTAGCAGTCCTTCATGATAAAGATACGGATCCTGGCCAGCAGAGTCAACAAATTTTTGCATTGTAAGCAGATCCATTATTTCCATTGAGTCAACTTTATCTACAAGCATTGTTCCAAGTTTACGAATTAAATTTAGAAGAAGTTGATCATTTCCACCAATTAACTTTGTCTCTGTTAGAAACAAAAGGATTTTGCAGAGAGTAACTGTCTCAAATTCGGTAGAACCTAAAAATATTTCAATCTTTCTGCGAAATAAGTTGACGATTTCTTCTCCCAAGACTCTTTGTGAACTGCGTAAAGTAATAGTGAGAAGTCGAATGTCCAAGTCATTGTCTACAGAGTCTAGATAGGAAACTGCAAGTGGTAGAAATTCAATGAGCACCAGAGATCCAAACATGCTTTCACTACGCAGACAAACACATAATCTTGACAAAGCAGGCAGTTTTAAAGTGTTTTTGCGCTTAAGACACTCCTGGATAAAATTCCATCCTGTTGTTTTCACGTCATAGTTCATTCTTTGAAGACACAACAAAGAAGCTACTAACGGTTCATCTTCTAATTTATCTACATTATTGACTATGGGATTCAAAACGTGGCAGATAAAAGTAGGATGTGAACGGATTTCAGCGACAAAATTCGTTTTGTACAGCAGTTCTTTTTCTGGGTCGAAAAAGATGTTCAGCTTGTAGAGGAATTTCTGAAGATCCCAAAGAGATATCAATGCCTGCAAACATAAAAAAGATATGAACGTTACAAACAAAGTCGCTTGACAATGATGATTCAATACGGTTACCCGGAAGGTAAAGTGAACGAATGGCAAAATCACCTGAGAGCTGTGTTTTAGAGATAATTCTGACTGCGGCACTTGCTTAATAGCATCAATTATTTGCTGGATTGAAGCAGCTTCATGAATCTTCTGCAGCAAAGGATCTTGATCGTTAGGATATAGCTGAATCTTTAGGTGGGAATTAATATCGTCAATGTCAATTGAGCTGTGGGGATTCATCATGTCCGGTGAAAATATTAGACTTTCTTGTTCTTCCGAATGATCAATGGAAATAGTAGCTGCCATAACCCTGCCATATTTCTTCTGTATGCGAGTAATTAACCGATCTGCATGGGCTTTGGAAGCGACAAACGATAAAAATTGGTGGTGTCTGATAAAATGAGGAGTTTGATTGCCCACAACGAGTTCACATTTGTTTCTCAAAGTATTATGTTGCAAGAGTTTGAGGCTAGGTTGTCGAATCATAGCTATCGAGGTTTTGTTCCTCTGAAATTCTATACAGTGAAAAGATAATCAAAACCCTGAAAATTCAACTGCTCGTCATCAATTCGATCTGTCGGTCAGTTAACATGATAGTTGTCACTGTCACTGATGTCAGTACCATTCAGTACCCTTCACTATCTTCAATAAGAACAACATGATATCGATTATCGATATCCTAGGATTTTCAAATTGTCTGAGACATACTTTATCAAGTTATTGTTGTCCAAACATTTCAAAGATTTTCAAGCGATTTAATTTATATAAATCCACCATTTATCGGGGATAGCCGGATAGCCGAATAGCCGAATAACATGGGGCAACTTCTTTTTACTCACTCAGCAAAGTACAGTAGTCATCATATCAAAAAGATATAAATCAAAAGAATCCAAATTTCCAAATCCAAACAATCGCACGTGTGTCTCTACTACGACTGTATTCACTGATTCACTCTATTCTCTATCTAGTAGTTAGTATAGTATTAGTAACTAAACTAAACTTTTCAGTCACCCGCTATGAAATTCAATCTTATGCATGTGCGCTACATCAAAGACAAAAAACCCAAAAACTGTTTATCAATAAACTATTTTAACCACAAATTATACAAATAAAATACTTTAAACTAAAATATTATCTAAATTCGCTTAAAATACTTAAAGCCATTCTAAACCACACAATTATGTCACTTTAAATGCCTTTTAAAATCCATAATTAAATATAATTAGGAAAGGATACAGAAATTTAATTTAAAACAAAAAAAAAATAATAGGCAACTCACTTGTGTTTGAAAAATTGCTTTTCTCAGGTGCGAAGAAAATTTATTGATATGGGCAGTATTGGCACAATATTTCGGTTGTCGGGTTATATCGGGCGGATCTAGTTAACCCGATTTCTGTAGTCATCAAGTCATCTGAACTGTTTGTTTTTAGAAATTGTGTCATTTAAAGAAGTATATCATGACCAAAAATTTTGCCTTTAACTTTTCATCGAAATTTAGAAACCTATTTTCAAACCTGCATCTTATTTATCCTGATTTAATTACCCTCAAAAGCGTTATTTATTACGAAGCCGAAGGCAGAGTCTTAGAATTACTAGAAACGGGAGCGCCCTATGCTCCACATGTTAAAGCTAAAATCACCTGAAAACGCAAGTTGGAATTTCTGTTAACACACTCCGTTTGGAACGGGGTGAAAGTTGTGTGCGCAGTTTTCAGACAGGTTTTAGAATAACCCCAACCGTGACAAAAATGGTTTAATTTTGTAATTGAATGTTTCAATTTGAAATGTTAGGGTAATTTTTTGGTCATCTGATCAGTTTACTGGAATAACTTGTAGTAATATTATTGTTGGCGCGAAAATCAAAATGATGTTGATTGATGATTCAATTTGCGATTGAAAGTTGGTGAACAGAGAAAGACTAGCTGATGAGACCACCGAAAAACGATAAAAACCCCTAATTATTATTACTGGTTTTTTGTAATATTAATATAAATGATTCCTTATAACCCGGCTTCGTCGTAATACCCTCTTGCTGAGGTTTATTTACTCTACATCTGTAATTAGTCGCACAGGGTATTAGGGTATTTATGTTGAATTTTCTGGCGGGAACCTAAATACAATTTAAAAACAAAAAGAAATGTTGTGTTCTGGAATTTGGTAAACCGTTTGGAGTTTTTAGGGTACTAACAATGTAAGTCCGAAATGTGTTCGCGAGCAATTTTCTTGAAAACAGACTTGAAGTCTTCCTTATACCTCCTAGTATATGCCTACAAAATATTGTAATCCGATGCGGTCGTTAAGCTTCACAATAACAAAATTCGTAAAAAAAATTTAACATGGAGTTAAATGGGAGAAAAAAAGTAGTAAGGGGGGACCCTGTCTTCACTGAATTTTTACATTTTATTTTCCGTATGAAAAATCGAAAAATGGACTTCGATTTTGGGCCCAATTTTTCCGGATTCTTTGTTCGACTGTTACTGACAAACGAAAGAGCATCGGATGGGAATATTTCAGGTGCATATACTA
>Ga0210040_10005605_pt1 | contig 15935 bp, 14 predicted proteins | sample CryGeyCG12114_NA_FD_185462 | JGI IMG/M metagenome (GOLD analysis project Ga0210040, IMG submission 185462) | Groundwater microbial communities from aquifer - Crystal Geyser CG19_WC_8/21/14_NA (SPAdes) (version 2) | ecosystem: Environmental > Aquatic > Deep subsurface > Groundwater | place: USA... | reverse complement strand
GCCCCGCGATCATGGCAAGGTTGATGAGGCTGCGATCGCGCTTCTCCAGCCCTTCGCGCCCCCAGCACCAGCCCCAGCAATAGCTCGTGACCAGTTCCTGCAAGGGATCGTTGAACGGCCCCGACTTGGCGAGCGCGCGGTCGACATAGGCATCGCCCAGCACCTCGCGGCGAGTCGCCAGCCCCTCGTCGAACAGCTCGCCAATTGTCTTGTCGCGATCCACCTGTTTTCCTTCCTCAAAGCGCCGAATAGACGGCGTCGATCAGCCGCCGGGCACGCGGACCATTGTCGCCCACGGCATGCATCTGGTTGCAGCAATAGGAGAAGCCGAGCTTCGCATCGGGGTCGCCGAAGCCGATCGAACCGCCCAGGCCATGATGGCCGAAAGTGCGCATGTTGGGCCCCATATAGACCGCCTGCGGCGTGTTCAGCAGCACGCCCAGCCCCTGGTGATAGGGCCGATCCTGCAGCAACTCGTCCTGGTTGTGCTGCTCGGTAATCATCGCCTCGAGCTGCGCGGCGGAGAGCAGGCCCACGCCATCCACCTCGCCCACGGTGGCGCCGTAGATCCGCGCCACGCCTCGCGCATTGCCGTGCCCGGAGCCGCTGGCGATCTCCACCTCGCGCCAGGAGGGCGCGTTCATCGTGTCGTACCACGGCTCGCGCGGGTTCTGCAGGAAGGCGAAGCTCCTCAGCACGGAGCCATCCTGCCAGCCTTGGGGCGTGGTCGGCTGTTCGGGCAAGGCCTGGTCCTTGGCCGCGAACAGCCGCGCACCCGTGTTGGGCAGCACCTCGGCCACGAGCGCCTGCTCTGCCGCGCTCATCCCGCCGATGTAATATTCAGCGCCCAGCAGCCCGGTGACATTCTCGCGCAGAAACGGGCCCACGGTCTGGCCGGTCACGCGGCGCATGATCTCACCCAGCAGGAAGCCTTGGTTATGGACGTGATAAGCGGCGCGCGTGCCCGGCTCCCACAGCGGATGCTGCGCTTCGAGCGCCCGTATATAGCCCTCACGATCGTAAAAGCCGCCCGGCTGCATCACATCGTCGGTGAGCACCGGAATTGCCGCGGTATGGTCGAGCACCATGCGCACGGTGATGGCATCCTTGCCGTTCTGCGCGAATTCGGGCCAGTAATGCGCCACCGGGCGATCGAAATCGAGCACCCCCCGATCGGCGAGCATGTTGACGGCAATGCCGGTCACCCCTTTGGCGACGCTCATCATGCACACGGTCGTATGCTCGCCCCATTCGCGCGAACCGTCAGCCCGTGCAAGACCGCCCCAAAGATCGACCATTGTCTTGCCGTCGATCACCACCGACACGGCGGCGCCAAGCTCTTCCTCGAGCCGGAAATTGGCGATGAACGCATCGGCAACGGCGCGGAAGCGCTCGTCATAGCGGCCGTGCAGCGCAAGGCGGTGCCCGCGCGCAGTCACGACATCGCTCAGTTCGGCCGCGTTCCCTATCCCTGTCGCTGTCGCTTGTGCCATGCGCAGGCCTCTCCCTTCCTGCGCGACGCTAGGGCAGCGTCCGCCCGGCAGCTTGCGTCCGGGCGAAAGGCGCTTGGCAGGGCGCGAACCGCGCAAAGGCGCCGCCAGCGATCAGTCCAGATAGGCGATGGTGCGCAGTTCGACGCTCTGGCGCGGAGCGGCGTCGGGCGCGGCGCTGGGGTCTTCAAACGCGGAGTGCGCCGTGAGCTGGACCGCTCGCGGGTCCGAATCGAACAATTTGAACGCCAGCGCTTCCTTCGGCTGCATTCGGGGCGCCCAATACCAGCGCTGCCCTGCCGCATAGGCGAGGTTGAAGCCCCACAGCGAGCGGCGGCCGAAATCACCAAGCCCGCCCACCACTTCGCTGTCGAACAGATCCTCCCGCCTCACCGTGCTGGCATCGCAGACCGCCAGCGGCGCGCTTTCCACCGGGGTGATCGGCCGCCAGACATTGACGAGCATGTGCCGTCCGGACAGCCGCCGTTCGGCTTCATCGGGAGGCAACAGGTCGCGGGTGAAATCGGCCACCGTGCGTGCGCCGTAATCGATGTGGGCGCCGAAGGCGGGCTGGTTGTGCCCGTGCGCGCCGCTCGCATTGGTGCGCACGATCGCGCCGAAGCTCACCACCTTCGCCGCGCCGGTCAGCCGTGCGATCAGCGCCTCGGTGTCGCGGCAATATTGCGCCAGCTGCTTTGGTTCGGAAAACACGCTCACCTGACTCGGCTCGTCCACCAGCACGAAGCCGTTACGGTCGAAGGAGAGGCTCCGGCGAAACGGGCGCATGTCGTGGATCGTCACGGTGTGCTCCTCGCCGGGCCAGTAGCTCTTCGTCCGGTCACCGGGATGGAAGGTCGCCTTCTCCCCGCGCATGACGTACTTCATGGTTGCGGTCACGTCGCAGGCCGCCTGATTGCCCTCGCTCACGTCGCCTCTCCTCAACGTTACGCCTTAACGCGCCCCCTCAGCATAGCGCGCCCTAAGCGCAGCCGTCGAGCCACCGGTCGATTTGGGGCCGGAGCGCAAGCAGCCACTTCGCTCCGTGCATGAGCATTGCGCTGCGCGCCCTTTGCCGCGGATGGCGGGCACGATAAACATGCAGCAAGGGAGAGCATCGCGGCGAGAGGCGCCGGGGTGGACACATTCCCCACATCGTTGACGCGACCCGCCGGAACGAGCGGGCGCCCGGGCGATGGCTCGAAAAAAGAGGGCAACAAAGCCCGATCGGGGAGGATGTACTATGCATATGAGGACGCTGAGCGTCGTGTCGTCGCTCGCCTTTCTGGCGGGCCTTTGCGCACCGGCCTTTGCCCAGGACTTGGACACGGACCAGAGCGAAGGCGAGGCCGCGGCCCAGGAGGATGTCGGCGATGAGGGCCGCACCACCACCATCGTGGTCACCGCTGAATTCCGCGAGGAGAACCTGCAGGACACGCCGCTGGCGATCACGGCGGTCAATTCGGAAATGCTCGAGGCGCGCGGGCAGACTGATATCGCCCAGGTGGCAGCCCAGGCTCCGAACGTCACGCTCAAGCCGCAGCCGGGCAATGGCGGATCGGGCCTCATCGCCTTCATCCGCGGCGTGGGCCAGACGGATTTCAATTTCGCGCTCGATCCGGGGGTGGGCGTCTATATCGACGACGTCTATATCCCCACCCTCTCCTCCTCGCTGCTCGAGCTGATCGATCTCGATCGGGTGGAGATCCTGCGCGGGCCGCAGGGCACTCTGGCCGGCAAGAACTCGATCGGCGGCGCCATCAAGCTGTTCAGCGCCCGGCCGGAAGGCAGCGGCGAGGGCAGCTTGCGCGCAGCCTATGGCTCATACAATCTCATCGAACTGCGCGGCATGGCCGACTTCGCGATTACCGAGAACCTGTTCGCTCGCGTCTCGGGCGTGGGCAAGAGCCGGGACGGGCATATTGCGCTGCTCGATTATGCGCTCACGCATCCCGGTTCGACGATACCCGCGAACAATGCCCGCGGCCGCGGCAATTTGGATTATGAGACGCTCGGCGGCACGTCGCTCGCCGCGACCCGACTGGCGCTGCGCTGGGTCGCCAACGACCGGCTGGAGGTCAATCTCTCGGGCGATTACACGTCCGACCAGTCCGAGGCGAACCCGATCGTGCTGATCGCCGCCGGGGCGCCGGTCGGCTTTGCCGAGAACTTCGACCCGTCCTCGGCCAATCCCGCGACGGATCCCACCGGCAATGCCTGGCTGCCCGGCACGGACGGGAACCCGGTGCCGGTGGACTGCCGCTTCGTACCGCGCGGCGCCTATAGCTGCGATCCGGTCAATGTCGGCTCGCTCGGTTACGACCCGGGCTACGTGACCTATGCGAATTTCGCGGATACGCGCGTGCCGACCAGCCAGGCACCCTACAAGCCCTATTTCGCGCTGCCGATCCGGGAGTTCACCGGCTGGGGCGTGCACGGCAACATCACGTACGACATCACCGACGATCTGCAATTCGTCTATATCGGCTCCTACCGGAAGTACGAATCCAAATGGGGGCAGGACCAGGATGCGTCCCCGGTGCCGGTGGCCCAGCTCGACAACCAGCTGAACCACGAAGCCTGGAGCGCTGAGGCGCGCCTGAACTTCGAGCTGGCCGACGGCTTCGTGCAAGGCACGGTCGGTGGTTTCTACCTCGACCAGAGCGGCGAATACACCGCGCGCGTGGACCTCAATTATGCCGGCATCGACTTCGTGCACGGTCCCGATACCACGCCCAGCACCACCAAGGCCGCTTTCGCTACCGCCACGATCTACCCGACCGACGCCTTCAGCATTACGGGCGGCATACGCTACACCAAGGATGAGAAGCTCTACACCTATTACAGGAGCAATCCCGACGGGACGCAGATCTTCGTCGATACCCCCCCATCAGCGCAATATCCCATCCCCGTCTGCGAATTCTTCCAGGGTGCTCCCACTGCCGGGCCCACCGGCGTGGGCAACACGCCCAATTGCCTGCTTTCGGGCCTGTTCGGAATTTCGGACGGGTTCGAGGGCGATCGGTTCGACTGGCGCGTGGCCGCCGATTACCGCTTTTCCGACGCGGTGCTGGCCTATGCCTCGGTCTCTACCGGCTTCAAAGGCGGCGGCGTCAATCCGCGGCCATTCTTCGGCCCGTCGGCGGGCGACTGCAATGCGCCGGGCTATGTCGCGCCCGCGCCCTGCAACCAGCTGCGCGCCTTCGAGCCCGAGACGATCACGACGTACGAGGTGGGCCTCAAGACCGACCTGCTCGACCGCCGGCTGCGGGTGAATGCGGCAGCCTTCTTCAACAAGTACCAGGACATCATCCTTACTTTGTCTGCCTGCCCGTCGATCCCCTGCCTCCAGCCGCGCAATGTGGGCGAGGCCGATGTGAAGGGCTTCGAACTGGAGGTGACCGCCTTCCCCGTAGACGGGCTCTCGCTGGACGGTGCGCTGAGCTATATCGACTTTCAGTACACCAGCGATTCCGTGTTCGATCCCAACCGTGGGTACGATTCCATCGCGGACGAATTCGGCAATTCGATCGGCGTTCCGGTCGACGGCGTCACCCCGTACACGCCCGAATGGACGTGGAGCTTTGGCGTCCAGTACGATTACGAAGCGAGCTTCGGGGTGATCTCGGGCCGCATCGATGGGGCTTACCAATCGACCATCTACACCGAGACCAACAATTCCGCCTGGAGCGAGATCGACGGCTATTTCCTGGGCAATGCCCGCCTATCCTACACCACGCCGGACGAGGATTGGCGCGTGGCACTGGAAGTGTCCAACCTGTTCGGGGAGTACTACTTCAACACCGTCAGCGACGTGACCACCTCGCTGGGCGTGGTGACCGGTGACCCCGGCTTGCCGCGGACCTGGAAGGTCTCCCTAGAGCGCAATTTCTGAGAGCAGCTGGTTGAAACGGTTTGGGCGCGGGGGCTGGCAACAGCCCTCGCGCCCTTTTCTATCTTGGCTGGCTTAGGCTCCAAGGCAGGAGCCCAAGAGCAAGAAGCTATTCGGCGTCCGCGTTCAGGCGGTCCCGCATTTCCTTGCCCGGCTTGAAATAGGGCACCCGCTTGGCCGGCACCTCTACCGTCTCGCCGGTGCGCGGATTGCGCCCGGTGCGGGCTGCGCGCGGCCGGGTGGAAAAGGTGCCGAAGCCGCGCAATTCGACGCGTCCGCCTTCAGCAAGGCGCGTGGAAATCTCCTCGAAGAAGATGTGCACGACCTGCTCCACCTCTTCGGGACGCAGGTCGGGATTGTCGGCGGCGATCGCCTGAAGCAATTCGGACCTGATCACCAACGATCTCCTTTCATGCCGGCCGAGCAAATCCCGCTCACCGGCTTGCCAAACATCGCGCCCCCGACGCCCCTGCAATCGGCCATGCTGTGACACAACAGGCCGTGATGCACAATCGCAACGCAATGACAGGCGCAGCATCCATCATCCGTCGTCCCTGATCGGGGCATGTCAGACCCGTCCCATTAATTCCTCGAGGCTGATGCCCAACCGGGCGATGTGCCGTCTGAGCCGCGGCCATTCCTGCTGGAGGAATGCATCACGCTCAGCCTGGAGCAGCCGATCGGCGGCGCCCTCGCGCACGAACATGCCGACACCGCGCTGCACACGGATGAGCCCATCGGACTGGAACTGCTGGTAAGCCTTGGCGACGGTGAGCGGATTGGCGCCTTCCTCGGCCGCCAGATTGCGCACCGATGGCAGCATCTCGCCCTCACCATACCGCCCATCGATGATCGCGGCGGCGATCGAGTCCCGCAGGCGCATGTAAACAGGACGAGTGTCGCTCATGACAGGTGATTGAGTGCCATAATACAGCGGGGCAGGTCAAGGCTCGCGCGCCTGCTGTGCAGGTTTCCGTTGCAACGAAAGGCGCTTCACATGAGTGAAACACGCGTTAGGGTGTGCTCCTCGTCGGACCGGCGGCCCCGTGGTAGCGGGCGAAGCAAGAAGGGCATACATGGTAAGCAGTTACGCCGAGAGCGGCGACGCGCGCGGCACGATCCTGGGACATCCCAAGGGCCTGTTCGTCCTGTTCTTCGCCGAGATGTGGGAGCGTTTTTCCTATTACGGAATGCGCGCTCTGCTCATCTTGTACCTGACCAAGCACTGGCTGTTCTCGGATAGCGATGCGGGCGTCATCTACGGTGCCTATACCGCGCTCGTCTACATCACCCCGGTACTGGGTGGTTATCTTGCCGACAAATATCTCGGGCAGCGCAAGGCGGTGCTGTACGGCGCCGTTCTGCTCACGTTCGGCCATTTACTGATGGGTTTCGAAGGCGATGGCGGGCAGGATCCGAGCGCGCTCAACCTGTTCTGGCTGGCGCTCGCCTTCATCATCGTGGGCTCGGGCTTCCTCAAGGCCAATATCTCGGTGATCGTCGGCCAGCTTTATCCACGCACGGACAAGCGGCGCGACCCCGCCTACACCATCTTCTACATGGGCATTAACCTCGGCGCGTTCCTGGGATCGCTGCTGTGCGGCTATATCGGGGAGACCTGGGGCTGGTCCTACGGCTTCGGACTCGCGGGTTTCGGCATGCTGCTGGGCCTGGTGGTGTTCATCATCGGCAAGCCGCTGCTCATGGGCCGCGGCGAGGCGCCGGTCGTGCTTGGCAAGGCGTTCGAATGGGGCCTTTATGCCGTCGGCTTGCTGGCGGTCGTCGCTTGCTGGTGGATGGTGCAGAACCAGAGCGTGGTGGGCACGCTGCTCGGCGTGTTCGGCGGTGTCCTGGTGCTCTATGTCCTCGGCACGGCAGTGCTGAAACTGCCTGCCGAAGACCGCGACCGCATTTTTGCCGCCATGTTCCTGATCTTCGTGTCCATCGTGTTCTGGGCCCTGTTCGAGCAGGCCGGCAATTCCTTGAACCTGTTTACCGACCGGCATGTGGATCGCGAGATGTTCGGCTGGGTGATGCCGGCTTCCATGTTCCAATCCCTGAATGCCGCTTACATCTTCTTGCTTGCCCCCCTGTTCGCCTGGGCGTGGACCGCGCTCGGGCGCAAGAACGCGGAGCCTTCCGCTCCGTTCAAGTTCGGCCTCGGCGTCATCCAGGTGGGCCTGGGCTTCCTGGTGCTGGTATGGGGCGCGAATGCCGGAGCCGCGAGCGCCGCAGTGCCGGTGGTCTTCATCTTTCTCATCTACCTGCTGCACACGACGGGCGAGCTGTGCCTCTCCCCTGTGGGACTATCGGCGATGAACAGGCTGGCTCCGGCGCACATGGCTAGCCTGATTATGGGCACGTGGTTCTTCGCTTCGGCCACCGGCAATTTCGCCGCCGGCCTCATCTCGGCCGCGGCGGGCGGCGAAGGGCTGGAGGGTGCCGAAGCAGGCAAGGAAGTTGTCCTCAGCGTGTATTCCACCGTCGGCTGGTACGCGATCGGGATCGGCGCGGTGGTTCTCGTCATCTCGCCTCTCGTCAAACGCCTGATGCACCTCGACACTCTGCGCGACGATAATGTCGGCGACGATCTTGAAGGTCAGACCGAAGCCGGTATCGAGGCGCAAGAAGCTGGTTTCCACCCCACCACCCGACTGCAAGGGTAATCCTATGAACGACATGCTCCGCGGCGCGCTGTTCCTCGCCGCAACCGCCACCTTGAGCGCCTGCGCCACGACCGGCGACACGTCTGCCGCCCGGTCTGCCAGTGCCGAGCCGACCGAAGTGCCGTATGCATCGACATACCGCCCCTACCCAGGCGCGCCGACAGCGCTCACCGGAGCCACCATCTTTGATGGCGCGGGCGGACGGATCGAGAACGGCACCGTCCTGTTTGCCGACGGCGAGATCGTCGGCCTCGGCGGGCCGGACCTTGCCGTTCCGGCCGGCTACACGCGGATCGACGGCAGCGGCAAGTTCGTGACGCCGGGCGTGATCGACATCCACTCGCATCTGGGCGTCTACCCCACACCGTCGGTCGAGGCGCATTCGGATGGAAACGAGGCCACTGATCCTGCCACTCCGCAGGTGTGGGCCGAACATTCGGTCTGGCCGCAGGATCCGGGCTTCACCCGCGCGCTGGCCAATGGCGGGGTTACCTCGCTGATGATCCTGCCCGGCTCGGCCAATCTCATGGGCGGACGCTCGGTGACGCTCAAGAACGTGCCCAGCCGCACGGTGCAGGGCATGAAGTTCCCTGGCGCGCCTTACTCACTCAAGATGGCCTGCGGCGAGAACCCCAAGCGCGTGTACGGCAATAAGGGCCAGATCCCCTCCACGCGCATGGGCAATTTCGCCGTTAACCGGCAGACCTGGCTCGACGCCAAGAAATATGCTGCCGACGAGGAGCACGATCGCGATCTCGGCAAAGAGACGCTCGCCGGCGTCTTGGCGGGCGACATCCTCATTCAGAACCATTGCTATCGCGGGGACGAGATGGCGCTGGTGCTCGATATGGCGCGCGAGATGGGCTACAAGGTCACCGCCTTCCACCATGCGGTGGAGAGCTACAAGATCGCCGATTTGCTGCGCGAGGCGGATGTCTGCTCGGCGGTCTGGGCCGATTGGTATGGCTTCAAGTTGGAAGCCTATGACGGCATCCCCGAGAATGCAGCGCTGCTGCATAATGCCGGGGCCTGCGTGGTCATCCACTCGGATGACGAGAACGGCATCCAGCGGCTGAACCAGGAAGCCGCCAAGGCGCAGGCGGATGGCGCGCGCATGGGCTTCACCATTCCTGACGAGGACGTAGTCGGCTGGTTCACGCTGAACGCCGCCAAGGCGATGGGCATTGCCGATGAGACCGGCAGCCTGGAGGCTGGCAAGATGGCCGACGTCGTGCTGTGGAACGGAGATCCGCTGTCCGTCTATTCGCGGCCCGAAAAGGTCTGGATCGATGGGGCGCTGATGTTTGATGCGCTTAACCGCGAAAGGCGGCCCGTGAGCGATTTCGAGCTTGGCCAGCCTGGCGAAGGAGACGTGAAATGAGCCGGTCCTTCTCAGCCATGTTCGCCGTAACCGCCACGCTGGCCGCAGCGCTGAGCGCTCCTGCCGCAGCACAGGACTTCGCCATTACCGGCGCCACGCTGGTCTTGGGTGACGGGTCCGACCCTATCCAGAACGGCACTGTCGTCGTGCAAGGCGGCCGGGTGACCGCTGCAGGCGCGGGTGTCGCGGTTCCAGCCGGTGTCGAAACCATCGATGGCGCCGGCAACTGGGTCACGCCCGGCCTGTTCTCGGCGGTGACCGATCTTGGCCTGTGGGACGTCGAGGCGGTCGAAGGCAGCAACGACACCGAGGCAGACGACTCTCCCTTCGGCGCAGCGCTCGACGTTGCGCCTGCCATCAACCCCTCCTCGCAGCACATCGCCGTCAGCCGCGCAGGGGGCGTGACGCGGGCGACGGTCACCGCGCATCCGGCGGGCTCCATCTTCGCCGGACAAGGCGCGGTGATCGACCTCGGGGCCGATCCGAATGCCGTGCTACGCCCGCGCGCCTTCCAGCTCGTCGTGCTCGGCGAAGAAGGCGGGCGGATCGCCGGCGGCAGCCGCATTGCGGCTCATGCGCTGTTCCGCAACGCCTTGCGCGAGGCGATGGACCTCGACAGTGAGGACACCATCGCTACCGGCGGGCAGCGCCGGGAAGACATCGAGACCGGCGACGATCTGCCGATCGAGCCGGAGCTCGCGGGCAGATCCTCGCAGCGCCAAAGCGACGTGTTGCTGACCCGCTTCGATGCCAACGCTCTGCGCCCCGTCGTCGCCGGACGGCAGAAGCTTTACGTTGCGGTGGACCGCGCGGCCGACATCCGCGCCGTGCTCGCACTCAAGCAGGAGTTCCCGAAGCTCGACATGGTGCTGGTTGGCGCCACCGAAGGCTGGCTGGTGGCCGACGAGATCGCCGCATCCGGTGTGCCTGTGCTGACGCAGGCGCTGGTCGACTTGCCGACAAGCTTCGAACAGCTCGCCTCCACCCAGTCGAATGTCGGCCGGTTGCAGGATGCTGGCGTGAAGGTGGCGCTCGGCGGATTTCTGGGCACCGATCACCAGCCGCGCTGGGCTACGCAGCATGCCGGCAACCTCGTGGCGCTGAACAAGCTTCCGGGCGCCAACGGGCTCAGCTGGGGAGAGGCGTTCGCCGCGATCAGCTCGATCCCGGCCGAGATCAGCGGCTATGGCAGCTCGCAGGGGTCAAGAGCCGGCGTGCTCACACCGGGCGCGATGGGCGACGTGGTCGTGTGGGACGGGGATCCGCTCGAGGTGAGCTCGAACACGATGCGCGTCTTCATCGACGGCGTGGAGCAACCCTTGATCAACCACCAGACACGCCTGCGCGACCGCTATCGCGACCTCGATGAGAGCGAGTTACCCAAGGCTTATGACTGGTGATCTCTTTATGATACGAACTCGATACATGGCCGCATTGGCCTCGCTGTTCCTCTCCGGAGCCGCGCTGGCGCAGGAAGCGCCCGATAGCCCGGCGCAATCCTCCGCCTGGCACAATGCGCAGCAGGCTGCCTTGGCCGAGCGAGCGGCACAGGGCTGGTATGCCCTTGATGGCGGCCTGCTCTGGCGCCGCGTGGAAGGCGATGGCTCGGGCGCACATCCTTCGGCCAGCGACACCGTCACGGTGCATTATGCCGGCACCTTCGTCGACGGTCGCACCTTCGACAGCTCCTACGATCGCGGAGAGCCTGCCACTTTCCCGCTCGGCGGGCTCGTTCCGGCCTGGCGCCTGGCGATCCCGCAAATGGGCGTAGGCGATACGATCGAGATCGCCGCCCCCGCCACTCTGGCTTACGGGCCGGTGGGGCGCGGGCCGATCCCCGGCGGGGCTACGCTGCTGTTCACGGTGGAGTTGTTGGGCATAGAAGGCCAGTAATCCGTTCGCGGGGGCTGCTGCGAACGTCTTCGTGCTGGATGTCCGGGCAACAGCGAGGCGCGCCGCCGCCATGCGCGGAAACGCGCGCTGTCGTAAGCGTTGGTGATAGCCATGCCGCCGCCCAGAGCCGATACTCCGGACCACACTCCCCCGCTCAGCCTGCTGCTCGGCTATGGCCCGGTCGCGCTCATCCTGGTGCTGGCACTGCTAGCCTCAGTAGGCTTCGCATGGGCCGTGCCGCTGGCGCGTCTATGGGCGGCGGCGATCCTCATCTTCATCGCCGGGGTCGCGCGTGGGCTGAGCTTCTTTACCGAGGGCGGACCGCGTGCCTCGCAGATCGGGGTGACGATGTGGCGCTTCGGCTGCGGTCTGGCCGCACTGGTCCTGCCCGAGCGCTGGGCCTTCGTGGTACTCGCCCTCGGCTATGCAAGCGCCCTCGTCTTTGACCCGCATTTCGCGCGGCATGGCGAGGCGCCTCGCTTCTTCGCGCATCTCCGCCCGCCGCAGATGATGGTAGCGATCGCCGGGCTGCTGATCCTGACCGTATTGACCTTCGCACACAGCTAAAATCGATGACGCGGGGATCAGGTTAGCTCCGATCCGTGCCTACTCGCGAGCATCTCGGTGCCGAACGCGGATGACCCGAAGGTCATCGCGGCGGCCGCCCTAATCACTCGTTCGCATATGCTCCGGCTGACATCCGGCACGCTGCAGCGATCCGAGCTATGCCCGCGCTTCCTCCACACCCGTACTGTTATGACGCAGCGCAGCCAGAACGGTCTCGACGATGTGCGGTGCATTGAGCCCCGCCTCGTCATATTGCCGCTCGGGCGTGTCCTGGTCCTGAAACAGGTCGGGAAGCCGCATGGTGCGGATCTTGAGGCCGGTATCGGTCAGGCCCGCATCGCTCGCCATGGTGAGCACATGCGCGCCAAGACCGCCGATGCTGCCTTCCTCCACGGTAACGATCACTTCGTGCGTGGCCATGAGCTTGCGGATCAGCGCATTGTCGAGCGGCTTGACGAAGCGCATGTCGGCGACCGTCGTCGCCAGACCCTTGGCCTCGAGCGTATCGGCCGCTTTGAGTGCCTCCGCAAGTCGCGGGCCGAGCGACAGGATGGCGACGGTGCCGCCCTTCTCCGCCCCGCGCACGACGCGGCCCTTGCCAATCTCCAATTGCTGCGGAACATCGGGCAGCGCCACACCCACGCCGGGTCCACGTGGATAGCGAAACGCAATCGGCCCGGCGTCGTATTCGGCGGCAGTGTAGGTCATGTGGACGAGTTCGGCCTCGTCGGCCGCGGCCATCACTACGAAATTGGGCAGCGTTGCAAGATAAGTGACGTCGAACGATCCGGCATGAGTCGCCCCGTCAGCACCGACCAGTCCGGCTCGATCGATCGCGAAGCGCACGGGCAGGTTCTGGATGGCCACATCGTGCACCACCTGGTCATAGGCGCGCTGGAGGAAGGTCGAATAGATCGCGGTGAACGGCCGCATGCCCTGCGCCGCGAGCCCCGCGGCAAAAGTTACGCCGTGTTGTTCGGCAATGCCGACGTCGAAGGCGCGCTTGGGATGCGCTTTGGTGAAAATGTCGATCCCCGTGCCCGACGGCATGGCGGCGGTAATCGCGCAGATCCGCTCGTCGGTCTCGGCGAGCTTGGCCAGTGTCTCGCCGAACACATTCTGGTAAGCGGGTGGCCCCCCGGCCGACTTCTTCTGCTTGCCGGTGATGACATCGAACTTGGCGACACCGTGATATTTGTCCGCGCTGTTCTCGGCCGGCGCGTAGCCCTTGCCCTTCTTGGTAACGACATGGACGAGGACCGGCCCCTCTTCTGCATCGCGCACATTCTCGAGCACTGGAATGAGGTGGTCGAGATTATGGCCATCGATGGGGCCGACATAATAGAAGCCCAGCTCCTCGAACAAGGTGCCGCCGGTCACCAGGCCGCGCGTGAACTCCTCGGCCTTGCCAAGCGAATTATGCACGCGCGGGCTGAGCATCTTGGCAACCTTGGATGCGAGCGAGCGCAGGCCGAGATATTCGGAGCTCGATACCACCCGCGCCAGGTAAGCCGAGAGGCCGCCTACCGGAGGCGCGATCGACATATCGTTGTCGTTGAGGATCACCACCAGCCGGTTGCCGGCTTGTGCTGCGTTGTTCATCGCCTCGTAGGCCATGCCGGCGCTCATCGCGCCATCGCCGATCACCGCGATCGCCTTGCCGGGCTTCTTGGTTAGCTTGTTGGCGACGGCGAACCCCAAAGCGGCCGAAATCGAGGTGGAGGAGTGCGCGGCACCGAACGGGTCGTACTCGCTCTCGCTGCGCTTGGTGAAGCCGGAGAGGCCGCCGGCCTGGCGCAGCGTGCGGATGCGCTCGCGCCGCCCGGTGAGGATCTTGTGCGGATAGGCCTGATGGCCGACGTCCCAGATCAGGCGGTCTTCGGGCGTGTTGAAAACATAATGGAGCGCGACGGTCAGCTCGACGACGCCCAGCCCTGAGCCGAGGTGTCCCCCAGTGGTGCCGACTGCATCGGTCATCTCATGGCGCAGCTCGTCGGCGAGCTGACGCAGTTGCGATTCGTCGAGTTGGCGCAGATCGCGCGGAGTGTTAACCGTGTCGAGCAACGGGGTTTTGGGCCGGGACGTCATGTACCGGACTTACACGCGGGCATCAGCCCTGTCGATGAATGAGATACCTTGCTCGCCGCGATGGCCGAGTTTGCACGCGCCACGCGAGGCGAGTTGCCGGCCGCCAGCAGCACCGCGTCGAGAAGGCCGGGAAAGCGCTGGTCGATCTCGCTGCGGCGCAATTCGTGGATCACCTGCACGCCCTCCTTGCGCGCGTGAACCAGCCCTGCGCTTCGCAGCACTGCATAATGGTTGGAAGCTGTTGCGGGCGCGATGCCCGACCCCGCGCCAACGCCGCAAGGAAGGCCGGATCCGCCAGCGGCCCGGTCCATCTCCAGCCGCTTTACGATGGCCAGGCGGACAGGCTCGGCCAAGGCATGCAGCACGCCTGCCAAGGGCACATCGTCCAGACGGGGATGAGTGAACCGAACCATATCGCTCCCGGATTAGCCTTCGCCGGATGATCCTGGCGCCCGATGTAAGCGATAGATCGGCTAGTCGTTTCCGGCCGCTGCAAGAAAACTGCCATCAGCCGGGTCTCAGCGACTGGCCGCAGAACGGCAGCGGGAGGGTGAATAAAGATCATAGCGAGGGAAACCGGACCGACGTGCGGCTCGCCGAGCGGATGCGCCTGGGGGGTCTCCGGATGCAAAATGTCTCGAGGCGCTTAATTCTGCAGCATTGGCCGTTAGCGGACCGCACAACCGGTCAGTGCGCGCAATCCTCGCACAAGCCCCTCAGTTCCACTACGGGGCGCACGTCGGCAAAGCCGGCCTTCTGGCCGGCATCACGCAGAGCACCGGTGAGCCCGTCATCATCAAGATGGCTGGCAAGCCCACAATCATCACAGATCATGAAGATGCAGTCATGCCGGCACCCCGGATGACTGTTGACGAGATAGGCATTCGCGCTCTCGATGCGGTTGGCAAGATTGGTGCGCACAAACAGATCAAGGATACGGTAGACGCTGTTGGCCGCCACCCTTCGCCCGCGCGCCTTGCCCACGTCTTCGGCGATGTCGTAAGCCGATGCGGGACGTCCGCGCTCGCCTAGAGTGCGGAACACGTCCGCGCGCATTTCAGTCCATTGCTCGCCCGCTTCAAGGAGCGCACGTTCCGCGGCCTCGACCAGCCGGTCTCCGGTCAGTTCGCTGTGCCTGTGTCCGCTCATGAGCAACATATAGTGGCGCCCAGGCGCGGGGGCAATCCGAGCGCCCGCTTACCCCTTCTGGAAGGCCGGCGAGTAAAGCGAGGGGAACATGCGCGCGAACGCTTCCACCTTGGGGGCGTCCCAACGCTGGATGTACGGATGGCCCGGATTCTTGGCGGCGAAGTCCTGGTGGTAATCTTCGGCCTTGTAGAACTGGCGCGCATTCTCGATGCCGACAACGATCGGCTTGTTCCACGTGCCGCTCGCCCGCATCTGCCGCAAATAGGACTCGGCAACAGCGCGCTGCTCGTCGGAAACTGGGATGATCGCCGCTCGGTATTGCGGGCCTGTATCCGGTCCCTGACGATTCTTCAGCGTGGGATCGGCCACCACCGAGAACATCACCTGCAGCAACTGATCGTACCGCACGACCTTAGGATCATAGACCACCTTCACGCTCTCGGCGTGTTCGGTCGTACCGCTCGAGACCGTCGAGTAATCGGCAGTCTTGCCGTTGCCGCCGTGATAGCCTGAAACGACGCTCTTCACGCCCTTCATGTGGCTGAACACGGCCTCGACGCCCCAGAAGCAGCCGCCTGCGAAATAGGCGTTCTTGAGCCCACCGCTCTCTTGGGAGGCGCGCGTAGGAACCGGCGCCTCGACGACGCTTTCGGCGGCTACGGCCGGGCTCTGGCAAGCTGTCGCGGCGAGAAACGCCCCAGCGAGACCTGCCATCAGAGCGGATTTGCGGCTGGATCTCTGCATAAACATCCTCAAATCACCGACAGCATGTTCGCCGTCATGGCCAGTGCAGTAACACCAAACCCTACGAA
>Ga0210040_10005604_pt1 | contig 15935 bp, 13 predicted proteins | sample CryGeyCG12114_NA_FD_185462 | JGI IMG/M metagenome (GOLD analysis project Ga0210040, IMG submission 185462) | Groundwater microbial communities from aquifer - Crystal Geyser CG19_WC_8/21/14_NA (SPAdes) (version 2) | ecosystem: Environmental > Aquatic > Deep subsurface > Groundwater | place: USA... | reverse complement strand
AAGTGACTATAGACTTTTAGTCATTGAATAATCGGGAAAACGATGGAATATTTTTTAGCCTTCCTACCATTTACACTAGACAGACCCAGCGGCGACTATAGAAAGTCATTTGTAAGGAAGATTGTAAACTAGATTTAAACAGATTGAAATTCATCACTACCTTGGAACCAGTTTTTGAATGAAAATCGAAGCGACCATGTAGAAAATCACAAGAGCATATCTGAAAAATAATGGAATAATTTCCGGAAAACGTAGACGAAATGCGTAACCTAGTTTGCCAATTCTGCTATTGTACTGGGAAAATATTGGACAGCATTATTTCTACCTTTGGGGATTCAAATGATATTGTACTTCAATATGTGCTTCAGTGTGCATTTGAAGTACTCTGGATATCCGTTGTTGAGTGTTTTGCTTTCAATACTTGCAAAGTACTTCTGTCGCTTTTTCAATCAGTCACAACAAATCCATGTTTTGCTTTCGAGTGGATTTGTCATTTGTTTTCGAGATTCCATACATACTCAAAATGTGTAGACTTTGCAGAGTCGTGTAGAGCTCAATTCACTTCATTCTATTCGAAGCACCCTAGTCAGTCCGTAAACCAGGATTTTATGCTGCCTGACTGCGCAAATAAACTGATAAACAGGCAGGCAGGAGGAAAGTTATTTACTTCTGCCCTATATATAAGATAAGTTCGAGATTCTTCTCAATGTGGTTGTTAGAATGCATTCTGTTCATCTTTTGTTTTCCCATTCAAAATAATATCAACTCGAGTTGGCCATTCATTTAAGTAGCGGTATTTTAATTTAGTCCTGTAGTGTTGTTTTACATTAAATTACCACTAATTCCGTTTAGTTATTAGCTCCAGAAATTTTATTCTTATCATATTCCTACTTCGCTATTAGCAATTAGTTGCTTTGTGTATCATTTCTTTGTCTGTCGCATAGTTCATCCTGTTATATATTATCTTTAAACTGTTTCCGCTCCCATTTATTCCTATGCTTAAATTGTAGCAATCTCCGTCATTATTTAACTCTTCAATTTTAATCTAGGCTTTTAGCTACTATTTAGTTTAGTTTCACTTTTATTTTGCAATTATTTAGCACTTTTGTGTTTAGCACATAATTTCTAATATTATTTGGGGCTTCGTGGGCTAGGGGTTTCATGGGCATTCATTTCATTTTTTTGCAAAAAAATGCATGCATAGGAAGAGTAGATATGAGAATTTTCCCTTTCCCTTCGTCATTTAAGCATTTCATAGAATCCGGGAATTTAGTATATTTCAGGTTTAGCTGCAAGCACTGGAACGACTGATAACTAAATAGATTTGCCACTACAGATTCAAAGTGAAGGGAGTTTCACTCATGCATAAACTTGCTGCATTCCACGTATGGATTAAATTCCATGCATAATTAATACAAGGCAAGACATGAATGCAAAGAGAAAAGCTTGTCAGAATTTTCTTCCTTCAAGTATATTCCAAATGGTGTGGGTTTCAAACACTTTCAAGGAAATTCAGAAAGTCGTTCTCTGACAATGGAACATTATTCTCAATCCAAACTTTCTTAACAGTTTACTTTTAAACTTCGTATCGTCTGCGTGAAACAAGCTTATAAAATCTCCTCTACTCTTGACTCTACTCCTTGTCCTTTGTGTTGGTTGGTCAGATTTGCGAGTTGGCTTGATTAAAAGCTGACTGACACTCTATGGAAGACTGAAACCGCGAACTATGAAATTCGTAGTAGATGGATTGGATTGGTTGGATTAGTTGGATAGATTTAAATAAATCTAGAATCGGATATTTGAACTCGAGAAGTAGATCCGAAAAGCCGAAGTGTATTTATTAGAGAAAGGTCTTCGAAGCAAACTGTGAAGAATAAGACAGCAGCGGAAGTCATTTAATTGCTTTGAAATCCTGTTATTCTTATAGCATGCAAAATATCATGGGTTTCGTTAGAAATGTAGCTTGATAAAATTTCAAGATACTGTGTCCAAAGCTGTCAAAATTGGAGTTGGAGTAAATATTATTGTTTTGGAAAAAGTGTCAGAAATTTCGAGTAATCATGTACGGGGGCTTTGGTGGAGGCGGGTGGAATCAGTTTGGCGGATTTCCTCAGCAGCAGCCGCAAAATCAGGTACGTTTTATTTAAATTGCATATTTTATAGTGCTTATATGAATTATATATATTTAGTCTATCGAATCATCCAACAATTTTACAAATTAGCAAATGCAAGGACAGCAACAACAGATGCAAGGCTCCAACAATAATTCGTTTGCGCAACAAGAGCAACTTCGAATGTTTCATCAGCAGCAGGCGGCGATGAATCTCATGATGTTAAATATGGGAAACAATCAGTCTACATTAACTCAACCAATTGCTCCGGTTGTTCCCAATAATAATAATAATATGAACTCGGCTTGGAACACAAATCCTAATCCATATTTTCAGCAGCAACCCGTTGCGAACAATAATGCATTTGTCTATACACCTCATCAACAGCAGCAGCAAACCAGAGGAAATAGTGATGTATTTTCCTATAATGCTGGACTAAATTTTGACAATGCAAGGCCTCCGTTGCCTTCTGATCCACCACCTCCTTCTCCGAGGCCAGAGGATAATCCCAATAAACCATTGTATCAAACAAATACTATTCGACCGAAGCCACAAATACAGCATCCAAAATTTGATCCTAATCCGCCACCACCACCTCCTCCAAAGGACTGGAAGGATGAGAAGAAAGGAAAGTCATTTTTCATGCCACTGAATATTACCAAACTGTCAAATGATTTTCAGAAGAATAGTAACAAAATCCCAGGTTTGGGTGGACTTCCAGGGAAGAAAAGAACTGATGACGATGAAATAACAGTAGTTTTAGAAAAAAATTCAAAATCTCAAGAATCTGCGTCTACGACTGATTTTAAAAAGCCTGCTGAAAGTAATCAACAGAAAAGTAAACAACCAAGATTCGGTGACCCACCAAAATTGAACGAAACTGCATCAATTAAACCTGATCCTCCTAGTAAATCTGTTCAACATGAAAACCAAGACAGCAGACCGCCTAGTGGTCAACTGAAATGGGAGTTATCAAATACAAATGCTTCTAAAATGATTGGCCCACAAAAGCCACCACAACTATCTAAGACTGCAGATAAAGTTGTTCCTGAAGAGCCAGAAAAAAAATCAGTTTCTGCTGCTAATCCAGTTGCCACCGACCAAAAAAAAGCCAGTAGTTGGGCTGCCGATGATGCGGAAGAACTATTAAAAACATCGTGGAAGGGTGAGGATGGAAATAGTGCTATTCTTCAGCAGTCAGACAGCTCCAAAAAAGATTCGTGGACACTGAGAAAACAGGAAGAAGCGTCTGATAAAAATGTTCCAACTCCGAAAGGCAAAGAAGCCCCAGAGGAAGAGAAGGCTGAATCTCCTGTATATGATCAAAAAAGTTTACATGCTTTTGACAAGCGGTTTGGTGAATGGGAGAAACAGTTTGATGATTGGAAACGTGGGAATGAACGTCATCCAGATAAAAATGCATATACCAAGTATTTGGACCAATGGAATAAATGGAGAGAGCAGTTGTTGGATCAGAGAAAATTTATCGTTGATAAAATCAATAGTGCGAAGCAAGAGGCATTGAAAGAGACGGAGATGGCAGCTAAGAAATTGATGTTTGGGACTGATAAAAAAGAAAATTTAGGTCAAGAAACCAAAAAAAATGACCGATTCCAGCAAAATAAAATGTCTAATTTTGGAACAAATCAAGGTGGTAATAATAACATGAGATCTGGAAATTCTGATAATGTTGTTTCTCAAAATTCAAGAGCTGACGGATTCAATAGAAATTCCAATGCACAGAGAGAAGAAAACCAAGAAAGGAACTTTGGAAGAAATTATAATCAACAAAATAATCAGTTTGGCAGGAATGAACAAATGGGAAATTTTAAAAAGGCATGGCAAGATGGTAATGGACAAAACTGTAATCTCCAAGACCCTAAAGAAATGAATCAATCTCAAAAACAAGATTTCGGCAGAAACAACATGACCAGTGGTCCAAATGCTGGAAATTTTAACCGAAATACGAATGTTGGATATTTCAATCAAAATGCCAACGAAGGAGGTCCCACGAATAATGCTCGATTTGGCTCAGATCCGTCAACTGGCAATTTTAACAAAAATCAACCTTTCGTCCCCAGCATCAATGCTCAACAAAATAGTAATTCTCGGCCTGGTGATACCATGACTGAATCAAATGCTAAAAAACCTTCAATCCCATCTTTGATGGATAAAGAAATTCCAGGTTTCTCAACAGGGCGTAATGAAATTTCACAGTGTCAACCTAAGGACGGAGGAGGGCAGCCTAAACCTAAAGCTCCACTTCTTAGTACTCCACCTGCTTTCAGAGCTGAAGGTGATCAAAAAAAGGCCCCACCTCCTCCTCCACTATTGTCATCTCCCCCATTTAACAAGAGTAGCAACGTTGATAACTTTCGAAACCAAGCTGGGAATTCCGCACCTGCTCCTGCATCATTTTCAAATACTGGTAGTATGAATCAAATGCAGGCTTCGAATATTAATCGTATTCCTGAAGCTCCAAAGTCTAGTAATAGCAGCAGGGCTGATCGTCCAGTTGAAAGAATTCGAAGAGATATGGATGTACGTTTTTTATAATCACTGTTAATTGTAGTTTTAACTGATGACAATTACAAGCATAGTTTTTATTCGTATTTTTTTTGGAAATTATTTACTGTAGCCTTCGGATTCAAAAGATCCTATGGATAATAAGCCTGGCTTTAACATTGACGATGGACGAAGCGTATTTGATGTGATGCGTGGTTCTCAGAATGAAAAAATTGACTGGGCTGCTCCGGCTCAACAGTCTCAGCCACAAAATCCATTTGAAATCTCGAATTCGAATAGAAATCCTTTTGAACAAAGACCGACTGGAAGAAATCCATTTGAAGTCGAAGAACCTCGGCTTCCTACTTTATCGGATTTTATGAGTAGAACTTCAGCTCCGGTATCGACTCAAAATCCGTTTGATATGTATAACAATAATGCTGTAAGTTAATTATCTAATTGAATGCCTGTTTTAGCGATTTTGGCAAGTACTTTTTTAAGACGCTAATCTTTGGTACGTTTTTAGAATATGTCATCTGCACCGATGAATACTGCATTGCATACTACTAGTAGTTACAACCGTGACTGTAGGCCAACGGGAGTAGTTTCTATGTCTGGGGGCCAACAACAAAGGCCAGTGTCTCCACCTGCAGTTTTTAATGCAGAATCTCTATCAGATAGGGCGAAGCCGTTCTTCATGTTCGCGAAAAAAGAGGAAGAAAAGCCACCTGCAGTTGCTGAAGTGACGAAAATAGCTGAGAAACCAGTCAATGAAGATCCTTTGGCTTGCCTGATTAGTCGTGATCGAAGTCAGAATACGCATGATGACTCCAATCGTACTCAATTTATTCCTGCAGATGACCCGTACTTAGATGAAGGAGATGACAATGTTGAAGTTATTGACTATGGGCATTGTGTAGCTGAAGAGGAACCTGAAAAAGATCCATTAGATGAATGGGATCTGCCCAAAGGAGAAAGGGAAATTATTGAGCATAATTATGAAGAGATTGATTATGGGCACGGTGAACCAGAAGAAGGTAGTTTGAAATTATTTTGTATAATTGATTGATTTTATTACGCATCAATATCCTCTTACAAGCAAAGGGTTTTCAACTGACGGAAGTGAAAGGAGTTCTACATATTTCATTTATTATGTTGTATATTTCTTAGAACATGTTCTAGCTTTTATATCGCTTGCTTTTGAAATCCCAGGAAATGAAAAGTATGAAGGGGCAGGTGGAGAAGAACAGTATGTTGAGGAAGAATATTACCCTGAAGAATATCCCCCAGAAGGTTATTGGGGACCGGGACCCCCGCCTCCATATGGTTTTCACCCCCGAGGTAGATTTTTTCACCCTGGTGGTTTTCATCCTCGATATCGTGGTCCCTATCCGCCTCCCTTTGGTCGATTTCCGGGGCCATATCCATACGGACCTGGCCCTGTTCCTCCATTTGGTCATCCTGGTTTTAGAGGTAGGCCTCCGTATCCATATCCGTATGGACCAAGAGGTCGAATGATGCGTCCTCCTGGTGCCCGATTTGGACCTCCTCCAGAGGAAATTTTGGAGGGTCCTTCTGTGGAATCAGATCAGACCATTCCTGGGCGCCGTGTAGCACCCCCAGAAGATCGCAGAAGAGTTGCACCCCCGCGGCAAGATTCTCCTGAAATTATTGAGTTATCTCCCCCTCGTGACGACAGGCGGTTTGATTCAAGGGATACAGGAAATCGACGGGATCGAAGTCCAGACCGATATCATCATAGAAGTAGTTATGATAGAGAAAGGCAAGCTCCACGGGGTCGATATTGGAAACGCAGTCGTAGTAGGAGTCGTAGTAGGAGTCGCAGCCGTTCTAGTACTCCGGAGTACAGGAGGAATCGAGATGATTTTCAGTCGAGTAGCTCGTAAGTTCTAGAAAAAACTATTTTTCAATTCGTATTTCCAGAATTAAATATGCTTCCTATATACATAGATATTTAGTCATTCCTATTCCTAACTGCTTTGATTCTGAAAGAATCGAATCGCATTTGCTGTTGATTATGTTAGTTAATCCCGGCAGCATGCATAAATCGCATTTAATTAATTTAATATTAATGTCTGTCGTTTTTCATGATCAACAAATTGAATATATAGAATGATATGAATGAAAATTTACTGCGCCACTTAAAATATATGGTCATGGTTTTGACAATTTTCTAACCAAATTAATATGTTTCAAACTTTCTTCAAAAAAGTTTGTGGTTTCGTGATTTTGATTTACGTTAAAGTGCTCTTCATCAAGAGTTTGTTATGATTTTGCCTTGCAGCAAAAATAATTTGCGCAAAGCGATGCATTGTATTTTGTGACATTGCTGAAAATGTACATCCTACATGCCACCTTTTAAATGCCCTCAACATCCAGATAAACTCGATTTTCTTATGTTATTGCTTTCTCTCTGAAGCTTAAAATCGTCATTTGAAATTTTTTTGGTGATTTCCCTATCTAAAATGTTGTTTGTTTCAATGCTAACTCACTAAATAACGAAATGAATCTCAAAACAATAAAATGTAGCTCTCGGGGTGGACACTTCTCATCACCTTCAACAATGCATAATCCTCCGCCTCCAAGATACAAGACTGTGAAAATTGAAGATATTCTCAATTCTCCTGGCCGTCAAAAGCGGCCTGCACAAATTGCCATCTTTCTGAGAGGCTTGCCTGGATCAGGCAAAACTTATGTAGCTAAATTGATCAAGGTAAGATAACTAACTTCAGCAAAAAATATTTTATGCATTTAAAATATAATTTTGTATGGTGAGGTTTATTTCTAGTTGCTATTCTTCAGTATTTGGTGTTATGAAAGTTAAAAATTCTAAAATAAACTATTATATTTGCCATTTAGGACAGAGAAATAGAAATGGGTGGAAGTGCACCGAGAATTCTCAGCTTGGATGATTACTTTATGACTGAGACGGAAAAAAGAGTGCGAGACCCATTGACAGGTCGTGAGAAGAAAGAAGTCGTTATGGCATATGAATTTGAGGCAGATTTAGAGCCTAGATATAGAAATGATTTGAGCAAGGCTTTCAAGAAAACTGTTGAAAGTGGTCACTTTGACTTTATCATAGTGGACTGTATTAATGATAAAGTAAAGCATTTTGATGACTTGAGTATTTTTGCTACTCAACGGAGATTTCAGGTAAGGGATGGAGCTGAACTTTTTATAAGGATTTTTGAATGTGAACTTTTCTAAACATCTTTATAAACTGCATCTTTGTATGCAGACTTATGTGGTAGATTTGGACACGTCTGTGGATGAATGTGCGAAACGAAATGTGCATGACAGGACTAAAGACGAGATATTCAAATTGAACAAATACTGGGAAAGAACTCCCCCTCATTTTATTCGGTTAGATATTACAGGATTGATGCAGAATGATACTATCCAAGAGGTAAAAGTTTTTATTACTGTTTGTAGTGATGTGATGTTTTTTGTTGGTTTATATTTAATATTCATTCAAATAAATAGGTGGATATGGAAGTTGTTAGCGATTCTGAAAACAATATGGATGGTACTGTGATCACGAGTGGGGAAAAAATCGGCCCAGAAATTCGATTCGAAGATCCTGCTTTGGACAAGGTATGTAAAAAAAGTATCTTAGCTCAGCAAAATCGTTCAAATTCTACTTAAGTAGTTTTTTAGTTTCGCATGTCAATAGTTAGCGTAAGATTATTCGTTTTACATAGAGAATTAGGAGAAATGAAATAGTATTTGAATTTGAAGGCAGATTGTGCAATACAATCACTCACACTCTTGATGTTATATTCAGCAAGTTGTGATTTTATTTCTATGATGCACTTGAAAAAAACACATACTTGAAATTGTGTATGCAATATAATGCGTCCATTTTTGGCACATGCTTATCGGAAAAACTGCATTTACAATAGTATTCACTCCCCTATTGCCCAAATACCGTCTTAGCATTTGTTCATGTTGCTCACATTCGTTGAGATTATAAGATTCACAATGGAAACATTGTAGACAGCTTCGTTGCTAAACACTGAATTTGAATTTCTTTGAAATTCTTTAATTTGGCTTGACGTTTGGTTATGTAGTGCAGCTGGACAAAAATGCTTCATTTTGTATGAGCTGAAACAGCTCTGTGGCAATTAGCCAAATTGAAACTGAATTTGAAAATGGCATATTTGCCAAATTAGTGCATTTTAAAATGGCATGTTTGCCAAATTAGTGAATTTTAATATTTGCCAAATTAGTGAATTTTCTGTGTCGTTTGATATGATGTGACATGAAATGGTAAATGAACATTCCATGAAAGTGAATTATATTCATTGTGTGGCTTGTGGGATAACATTGACATTGCAGGGAGTTGACTCGCCTCAAGATGCTGGAATTTTGCCGACTAGTAAATGGGAGACTCTGGAGCCTTCCGAAGAAAAATTGAGTAAGTAGTTTAAAAGGACTCTGTAATGAAGTGTGTAGGTGTGTAATTCGTAGGTCTATAGATCGCATCACTATAATTGAATGATATTTTTCAGATCGATTGGATGGTTTAGCCAGAAAGAGAACACATGACCATGAAGATAGCATTGAATCTTCAGGGGTAGATCAATGGCTTCGAAGTAATATGCCTGAAGATTATGTTTCACGAAGAACAAATAATCCCGGTCAAAAAAGGGTATGTGTGATATGTACCAACCCACAGAGTTTTCTACATGATTGTATCTAATTGTAGGATTGGAAAATTAGGTTCGATGGGCTGATATTGAGGAGCGTCGTGAGCAAGAGAAAATGCGAGATATTGGTTTCATTGTAGGCCATACTGACTGGAAACGGATGACAGATCCCACTTTTGGAGGTGGCGCTTTAACGAGAACTAAATTCTTTTAAGTGTGTATAGTGAGTATGAATTTGTGCGGTTGGAAAAAGGTTTGAATTAATCGGTAATTTTTTGTATTTCATTTGTTTTTAATTATAAGTATATTTATACTTAATGTAAATACATTCTAGAATGGAGAAGACTGTTTTGCATGAAATGCTACTACTGTAGTACTTCTACTGTGTATAAATATCCGCTATGTGATAGTTTGTAATAATAAAGAGACTAAATACACTAATTATCTTCATAGTGCATATCCAATTTTCACAATTCATACAGTTTTGAGGCTTCGTTTTTAGGTTTTCTGATTTTTTAATCATTTCTCCGCTCTAAACGTCTGTGGGAAATTCATAATTTCCAATGTAAAGGTTAATTTATGCTATTGGAATCCAAGGATGTATCCGAAGATTCAAGAAATGAAAACAACTCCAGATATTTCAAGAGACTACAACTGAAAACTGTTGAATATTTTTTTCTTCAATTCAATTTTGAATCCATAAAACATTTTTCACTATCCGTTTTATATTCAAATTATACTCTATAATAAGCTCAACACAAAAGTTTAAATACGTTTTCTCAAAAATTGAATTTCCAACTCTTTTGCCTTCTCTTTTTCTTGGGTAGAGGAAATGAATTTTTCCTCAGTTTCAGAAATTTGCTCTTTGCCTCGCCTTTTATTTTAAAGGAAACTGGCGTGGTTCGAATCGGATGGGACAGGATGGACATGGGAGTGGTCTTTTCAAAGATCCCCCGTTTTTGTCTTTCTCTACCGGTTCGACCTTTCAACTTTGAAAACCCGCCAGAAATGGATAATCCGGATCCCTGCTGCAATACAATTTTATTCCTGGAGGGTTGTTTGTTAGCCAAAAGGAGCTGCCGATTTGTTGCCAATGAATTCTTTACAAAAGAAAAAAGTTTTAAAATTTTGAAAAACATGTGTTTAATTTTAGTAAAAACAACAGGTTTTGTTTACGTTTTGAGTTCTGACTACCTACAAAGTATTACCTGCATCAAATTTAAGAAAAAGAGGAAACCCAGGAGTGCTAAAGCTGAAATTGCTGCTGAATTCCCATCTTCTTTCCAATCTTTTTTGCTACAAAAATGGTGAAAAATACATGTTGCTCACTTATTCAACACAAAATTACATTGTTCACATTGTACACACTATCTTACCTAGCGCTATGTATAAATGGATCTCCTTTTTTCCTGAGCTTCTGATGATTATGATTGGTGCTCCAATCTTTTCGTGGAGTAGGACTCAACTCCTTTTTATGATCATTTTTATAGCCAGAATGACTTCCAATTTGGGAATGAAGATATGGAGAATGTGTTGTGGTATCCTGACTAGGATAGCCATGAAAATAATTGATTGGTTTAGAATATTGGACCAATTCGTCCACACTAGGGTGATTTAAGTTTGTGTAAGACGGCGGACCGAACTGATGTTGGAAGTATGGAGAAATTGTGACGGGCACTGGGATTTGAACATTTTGACGGCGTGGGTAAGAAAACAATGGTAAGTGTGTTTGAGCTGTACTGTGTGGACTTATAAGAACGTTCGTAGGCACCAAACTCATTTCGAATGTTGATGTAATGAAGATGGATTTATGAATAAATGAAATTGTGCTAATTTTTTTTTTGCTCCCCTTCTTTACCCTGTGCAAATCTTAGTTTATTATCATTGTATTGTCCTGTTTATTTGCCTGGTGAGACAAATTGTTGTCATAAATCTGTCTACTAATTGCCCAAACGTCGAACTCTGTTTCATCTTATCGTCACCAAATATTTTGTTTACTTAAAATGGGAAAATGTGTGGTCGGTTATCATGCTCCTATTAGCATAAGAATTTTCTATTGAATCTATTGAACCCAACCATTTTATTCAGGCTTTAATTAATCGCGCATTAATTTCGTTAATTGTAGGATTGTAGGATATCCGTGGGTAAGAAATCCCACCTATGATAAAACAGTGGACCATTTATGCTTTGCTAATTTTTTCTGCTTTGTGCTCCTAATTATGAACTCATTATTGTAAGATGACACGATCATCATTATGATAATACGCTATTTAAGCCGTTTAAAGACGATTGTTTTCTTATGATGAGCTTTTGTAGAACGTGCTGCGTGAAATGTTGACACGAGTCTTTTAATGCCCTGATAAACAGTAGCTCACTCACATATTATTGCACACGTTTGCATATATTCACCTGTTTAATTGCAAGGTCATAAAGTAAACAGCATGATTTGAGTGAGTGAGCGCATCTGGACTTGCTCCATATAAGGACGCTAATGCAATAATAATAGCTGTTGACTATGCTCAAAAGTGGATCACCACAATGAAAACTGCTTATTTTTGTTTTCGATATAAGAAGTTTGCTACCAAACAATAATATGGGAAAGTATTTCTGCTGTCAGTGACCTCATTTACCTCGAATTTTCTTTCCCTAACATCCGCAAATGTCATCGTTGAAACCAACTAACTAACTACACGTAAATATATTTACATGGCTGCATAATAGTGTACAATTTCCTCGTGCACCATTATGCTCCTTGAAAGGAGTACGTGCTCTTCTTAAAAAGACATGCTGCTCTTTAATGGTGAATGGTAGATGGTGATGATTATGCTGTATAATATGCTCAAAAAATCTGCTGTATTCAATTTGCCATGCAAAAACATTGACTACTTAAATTCACACAATTGTAGGTTCAACTGCATCGCATCATGCAATTTATTAACGGTTAAATATAAAAAATGCTAAAAAAATATTTTTATTATTATAGGTAACATGTAACAAAAGTAGTATGGATAACAACTTTAAAAAATAAATAAATAACCATGTGTCAATTGAGTCGGTTTACCTCTCTACCTTTGTCAATTCCTTTGTGTCTATATTTGTGAGATATTCCGTTCCGTGAGTTAGTTAGTTAGTGAGTTAGTTAGTAAAAACGGGACAACATGTATTTGTCAATACTAAAGAGTCTAAGAAATGGCATTCCTACACGTCTTTCAGTAATAGTCCAAATTGTCATGTGTTTACGTTTTTTCGTCACCTCGTTCAAATTAGGTTTCTGTGAATTCGTCTGCTTGAATCAATTTGTGGGATTTTATTATGTATAGTGTGGGAGTGGGTGTGTGCTCAATGTTTGTTTTTGCGTATGAAAGTTAGTTAAGCGTTTTTACACACTGACGGGAAAATTTCCGTATTTGTGCGTAAAAGGCTGCAAAGAATAAATTACTTCAGCACTCCCAAACTACCATACCACTATTTGACTAACTTAAGGAAAGGGGGCTACTGTAATATTTTGTACGCATCGAATGGCTATATTAGCTTGTAAAAGTCCAAAAAAATAACGTGTTCTATTCCCTCTGGCCAACCAAGTATGTATAATGAAATTTAAACGCTCTGTCTACTTAAGTATTTTGAAAAAACATGTACAATTTCATGCCATTTGCTCGTCCGTTTGTAAATACACTAACATTCACGGTAAGATTCTCATCTTATTGACAGTACGTGTAAAACTTCTTTTTTTCCCTCCTCTTGCTTTTTTTTCGTTCAAATAATTTTTGCTCTCACTTTTGCTTCAATTGTTTCACCTAAGGTTAGTTAGTTAGTGATGAGGGATTTCATTGTTGCACAGGTAGAGAGATTTGCAGTCCTGCTGAGATCGTCCTTTTCTTGCAGCCTCCATGTACGATTTAGTTTGCTCGTATTTCATACCTTTTTGGGTATAGTACATCAAGTGTGATGCGGCGAACCTATTGGACAAATATTTCAGTTTTAAATATACTGTACAAGTTACATACCAAGTAAAACCGCCCTTTTTCTTCATATTTATGCGGACTTGAAAAACACATTTAAATTAGTCGAAAGTCATTGACTACATTAACTAATGCGCATTATTTGTAAAACGGTTGAAACTAACAGCAGCGACTAACTACTAAGCATAGTTTTTGCTTTTCCTTTCATTTAATCTGTATTTAGCTGTGCGTAAAATATGAAACGCTATGCGTAGCTATTACTTTTTAACGTTTACTGGCATTCCTAATGTGTATATAAAGTAGCTCATGCATAGAAACCAAGATCATATCATACGCAAATGTTTGTAGTCAGTTGTTACAAGTGAAACTGTACAAATGACAAATTACTCATAACAAATAGTTTGTTGTCGTTAATTTCTTTTTTTTTGTGTTTTTTGGTCCACTTCAAGTGAAAATCGTACGATAGTTATATTTGGTGCTCATTTTTCATTTCACTCTTGCATATCTTAACACTAACTAGCTATACGGAATAGAAACTGTTCAACTTACGCTGTGATATGGCAAAATCCTAATGCATTTGGATCGCCTACATCCTGCACACAGTCTCTGGATGCTTCACATAAGAATTGCTCTTTGCAAGCATCTTCGCTTGTATTCCATGTTCTTGCATATGCCTTTAAGTGATGAAAAAATCATTCGTTTAACACTTGCTACACTATCAAAGAAGTGTATAGCTCAATAGAAATATTTATGTTACCTTTGTCATGTCAATAGTGGCTAAAGTGAAATCACTGATTCTATCCCGTTGTCCCAAAGATCGGGCACGGAGTGCGCGCTGACTAAATGAAGTTTTCAAAGCGTTCATCAATGCCATCATCAAGTTGACAAACTATGAAAATGAAAATCTCATTGAAATCCCACCATCATGAAAATTTTTTGCTGCAGAATCCAAAGCAAAATTTTACCTCTGAAGCTTTTTTCGCCATACTTTCGCCATCTCCTTCTGGACCGGCCAAAGCTCGTACTAGGGATTGGACGATTCCCTTGAATAAGCAAAAAAATCATATTAGCCCTATTGGAATTCTCATGAAGTATTTCAAAGCGTTTTCCATAACAAAAATTCATTCAGTTCACACACGGACTAACTAACTAACTAACTCTAAACTGACTGAGTGCATGACTATGCATGCTTCTTATCTTATTTGTATGCTATTTGTAGAGTGGAGCATTAGGTCAGTAGTGTCACTTTACTGCATTCTAATCCTCTTAGCACCAGCCGACTAACTAACTAACTGAATGCATTTGTTCCGGCCAGTTACTTTTACATGCATAAGAAGTTACCTAGTTAGTAATCTACTCACTCATAAAGGGCCTATCCAAGACATTGCTAATAATAGTAGTAAGTAAGTAATCTATTTTCAGAAGAGAGTGGGAACTGGTTCTTCTAAATGAACGGGATTCTTGTTGGGTAAGTTATAGTTATTAATAATATACCTTGGATCGTATTAATTCAACAGGTGATATATATGTACACTATGCATGCAATGCACGATGCCCTGCTTTTCGTTTGGGTGATGTGACGTGACGTGACCAGGGAAATTCAATGCAATGTATGGAATTTATTAACTCATGAACATAATAAACTAACCTGCATAGGACTAGATGGTGTATCCATTTTGTCAATTCCGTCTTGTCCATTTGAGCCACCCATAGCTACAAATAATAGTTTGAGTGCGTAGCCGATGACTTGGCCCCAGGAAAATCCTTGACCCTATAATGATAATATGCTATGAGCTGGAGTTTTTTGCATGTGATTGTGTATATGAGGAAAATTTAGGCTTACCAATCCATTCAATCCATTGTCCACTTTTTCAGATGGAGATGCAATCCCATTGTACATCTGATCTGGCTGTGGGCCTTGGCCACTCATGAACATGTATGCTAATTCGACCAATGGGACGAAAAATTGCCATCCAGGTGCACCCATCATGTCTTTGATTTTATCGTCATTTTTCTCTTCCTTTTTCTGTATTAGAAAATTTAAAATTAATTTTCAACCCGGTAGCTTTTAGTTCGTTTATTTCGGAAGGAAAATAAATTTAGTTGGGATTTAGTTATAGTATAGTGTTTTGCTTACAGAATTGGATTCTCTATCCATGATTTTATTTTTGTGATCCATCTCAACATTCTTGTGATACACCTTTTTAGGACTGTTTGGTTTGACTGCAAATTTACGGGAATACAGTTGAGAAGATGATAATTGCTGATGTTTTGGGGGAGCAGAGATAGCTGGGGCTAGCATTGAGGCACAAATTAATGCCAAGAATGCTAGCCCTTTGAGTTGTTTTTGTTGAGTCCCCATTATCTGCGTGAAAGGAAACATTTTTATTCATTGATTGTACTACTAATTGATAGTGGTAACTAACCTAATTTGGATACGTGTGACAGTCTATTGCTGATGAAAAGAAAATTTCAGCTTCATCCTGTGATACGCCATTACACTCGTGTGAACAAAAGGTGTATGCGGGATACTAACTAACTATACTAATTGAGATTGAATATTTTTTCATTTCTAACTCTAGCATTGAATCAATATAGAATTTTAGAATCACAATTCATAGTTTATCATTTTCGTTAGCTGTGCGATTAGCAAATTATAGAACAATCGAAAACGCAAAACTTAT
>Ga0210040_10005603_pt1 | contig 15936 bp, 20 predicted proteins | sample CryGeyCG12114_NA_FD_185462 | JGI IMG/M metagenome (GOLD analysis project Ga0210040, IMG submission 185462) | Groundwater microbial communities from aquifer - Crystal Geyser CG19_WC_8/21/14_NA (SPAdes) (version 2) | ecosystem: Environmental > Aquatic > Deep subsurface > Groundwater | place: USA... | reverse complement strand
AAACTACACTATTTAATATTGACAGCTAGCTACTCTTTTGTGTTTCTCTTATAAACGAACAGCATCGCCTTACCCTGCCCCTGCCCTACACTGTATTCAAAAACATTCTTTCTTGTCCTTGTTCTAATGTTCTATCAAATTGGTGTGCAGAGTGGAGGGAACATAACGTACTCGCAAAAAACTGTCTGGCTTTTCTCACCTGTTCACAGAATTTATTACACCGGACATAGACTACTATTTTCTGCATGTAGGTTAAGCCTAGACGCTTTGGTATTGTATTGGTATTCGTCTTACGACAAGCTATAGAGTAATATATCGCATGGCTTTTTTTGCAGCAAAAATGTTTGTGAACGTTTGTGTACTAAACGCTTCGCTTACTTCAACCAACATTCTTGGAAGTGGAAAAAGAAATTTGATCTAATTTGCTGCAGATTGTATAACGATTATCGTTAGCAATCTTAAGGGTAATAAATTATATTATCAAAGATTAAATTATAAAAACTAGCATTAAATCTTCACAGTTTGAAGATTTAAGTTTAAATGAATGTTGTCTTTGTTTCAAAAGTACATTATGCATGTCATGTGCTAAGATCCATGCTCTCATAAAGTTGTTATGCTTAATACTTGGCGTGTACATTTTAGTGGCTTCATTCATGTTTATGTGCATGTTTTGTGTTTATTATGACGAAGACGAGCAAAATATGATCCTGATGTTTTTAGTAATTAAGCGTCCATTTAGGTATTATTAGTTGATAGCAAGAAGTAGTAATATTGAGAAAATGCATGCATGAAACAGTTGTTATTGTCCAATTCGTATTCACAAGAAAATAGTAAATGCATTACATATTGCATAAACTTCTACTTACGCATTTTCTCTTTAGGTGCGTTGATAGCAGAAAGTTAAAAATATTAAATACTACTTTTTCTGCTGTGAAATGTATACAGAAATTTCAAATGCAAGTATTATACTACTTTTACTCATAGGTGGCATATTTTACGATTTTCTATTGAATTAAAACAGGACAATACTTACTCTCGCAAAGCTCTCCTTTCACCGGGAGGGAATTGTTGCGCATGAAAAAGAAAGGCGTGTCAGATTTCGTGCCTAGTTTTTTGCAACCGCACATGAACAAAGTATTCATTCCTATTATCGCATTTTCACTCGCTTGCTCCACATTTTTTCTCTTTGCATACCCATGAATACAAACTTGAATCAGCAATGATATGTGCACACGCCAACACGCACATTCATGCATTCATTCATTCATATCAACATGGTCATCATCACTTTTAACGCATTTTATGTTTTGCAGACTTCATGAGAAGGCCTTCAAAAAACGCTCCCGTTCCCAGTAGTATCTTTCAAACCTTTCATTTTGTTTTTTCCCATCATTGCAATCTCCTTGGTATCCAAAAATCTTTTCATTAAGTTTTCCACCATCATCAGTGATCAGTTTAAACCGATGATTGTCTTGGAAACTCATTCAAGCCACCATCATGCAAACATCAATAACTGGAAAAAATTACCACTGTGGTAAACAACTGGAAATTAAAGCCACCATGAAATTCTTGTGCAAATTCACATCAGTCAGACAAACTTTGGTTCCCACCAACCAAACCGGAGTTTGCTCTCCATTTTTCAAAATTCTCCGTGATATTTAATTCTAACTTCTATTGAAGCCACCCATGTGCCACAATGAACAACAACAGTTCAAAGGATAAAAGCTCTGCAAACAACAGTAGTAACAATAGCACAAATGGCTCTGTTTCATCAAAAGATTCTAAATCTACATCCCTTAGTCGTAAGTCAATTACCAAATCGCCCAACTCTGGAGGGGGCTCAAGCAACATTTCTCAAGTCTACGGAAATCAAACAAAAAACCCTACAAGAGCAAGCAGTAGGAATAGTAACCTGATGCGAGTGGGCATTGTGACCCCAAATAACAGTGGGAATGCCACACCAGGGAAATCTAGTTCACATGGTAGTTCGGGAATAGAAACAGAAGCTAATTCAAAACTTCTTTTGAAATCTATGTTTCCAAAGGGTATGGATGAGGTTTTAAATAAAACTTCCCCTCCAAAACCTTTAGTTAATAGCAACAACAGTACTCCAAGCACTGTATACTCTTCCCAAGTAAGGAATCCTGTGACTAAATCGGCCGCTTCTCTAACCCGATCTAAAGCATTTAGAGCTGGTGTGGAGAAAGCTATGAGAGTAAGCATTGAACAATTTAAATAAATAACATTACAGAGCCACTTTTGGGGAAAAATTGGGACACAGGATGTTGAATTTTTCTGTAATTTTGTCCACACAGGAAAAGAAAGTTTTTTCTGTAGTGGGAGTATATCCTGCTGTGAAGAATGCTCTCAGAAAGCGGGGTTGGGTAGAGAAACCTGGGCCTGTGAGCTTTAGCCGGTCTATGCAAGCAGCCATATCAAATCAATCTACTAAAGGTGAGCATTAAATTAGGCCTACAAATATAAACTTATAGTCTATCTAAGTACTTAGATAGAAAACTATCTCATTCCATTGAGCCTGGGTGAAAATCTGTCTTATATTTAGACTGTATTTATTAATGCATATTTTTTCTCTTACTTTTGTTTGCATGGTTAGAATTTCAAGACGTGAACATTTTTTACGATCAAGATTTTAATTAATTGAAGTTAGCTATCGTAAACATTTGTTACTACGATTAGTTAATTGCAGTAGTTTTGATTAGCTATCTGACCTTTACTACTAAAATCGTTGATGAAAGTAAACAAGTTTGATGTAATGTAGCAGGTACGAAGAAAGGAGAAGTGTGAGATTCAAATCAGTTTCGCGATTGCTTACTGCACGAAAAAAACTAATTTGATAGCATCTAAAAATAAGTATGTCATAAAAGAATCAATGCATGATATAATAATCAGAGTGAATGACCATGAAGATGCATCGCGTTGTCGTACCAAAAAAAAAACAGTAAGAACAAGAAAGCAGGTCAATCGAAGACATAATATAGGAAACTAGGGCCATCTCTCCAAGCCTAAGTATTAGTTAGCTGCATGCATATAGTAGTTGTAGCACATATACAACAAACTAATAAAAGTATCATCATTGATTAAACTATGTAAAAAATATATCTCTCAGCATGTCAGCTCACAGTTTTATGATGTCATTAGTTGTCACGAATCCCTTTTTTGTCGATTATAAATACCATATAGAACGAAGCATACTAACTACTATTAATCAAATTCCTGCGGTAGAATATTATTTTTAAGCACACATACATTTTTAGTCTATTCGGAAACAAATCTTCTTTTTACATACCAATGTAAATGCCCGTAATTGTCTTTCGTAATAGCGAGTTTTTAATTTGATTAAATGGTCATTTGTTGAATTTTTGCAGCAAGGCAATAACAACCAATGCCAAATAATTCTGAAGTGAAATTTTGCATTTTAATTTTCAACATACTATATTTACTATACCTTCCATTCAGATACGGAGAATAGAGAAGATGAGTCCGATGCGGTCTGGGCTAACCGAGTTTTACGAGATTACCCGCCCGACTTTATTTGGGTTATTCGTCGTGACAATATAGACTGGAAGTCATTAGGGAAGGATCAAATGATCAATCGATACCCCAAAGCTTACTTCACAACCAAGGTGAGCATTAACAAATTCCTTCATACATTTTGCATGGACATCCAACAAGCTTGCTTTCACTTTCTCATCATGTTAGCCAACTGAATGCATATCATTCATTATTGTGGTGCTATCAAGGTGGGCTTAGCACAATGCTTACTGAACTTGCACTGGTACAGTGAGTCTGACGTAGCAGACACATTTTTCCCACGCTGCTACCGCATATGTACAGAAGATGAGAAGGCAGCATTCATCGAAGACTACCGTTTAACAGCCTGTGTGAGCTTCCTCAAGTATATCGTAGATGCATACGAGTCCCGGGGAAGTATCGCCTTGACAGACTCTCATTCAAAAATCACTCCATTGTCCGTTGACTTTGCTGCCAGACAATTGTCCAACCATGTGAGGATGCGTCGTCACGAAGATATTGACTGGAATACTCCCCCTGGGCAAATGACGAATCATTGGGAAGCTTTCATCAGTCAATACTATGCTGTGGTTCATCACAAAAGGAAAATGCATTTCGAGTCCCCTGATGCTGTGCGAGTGAAATATGAGACGGCCAAAAGAGCTTTACTTAAAATTTCGGCAGTTCTCCCTCAATACAAGATGGATGGAATGTTGAACATTTGGATATGTAAGCCCGGAGCTAGGTCCAGAGGCAAGGGAATTGTTATCATGAATCAGCTGGAAAAAATATTGGACCTTTTGGGGCATGCTAGCATACGGGAAAGTAATTGGGTAGTTCAAAAGTACATTGAGAGGCCATTGCTCATTTATAAGACCAAGTTCGATATCCGACAATGGTTTATCATCACTGATTGGATGCCCCTGACTGTATGGTTCTACAAGTAAGTATATACAATCAGTTGCTGTGTTGTGTAACTAAACTTTCTATTTATTTACTTTGGCCTAATACATGGGCAAATGTCTTACTTTTTCAGGGAAAGTTACGTACGCTTCTGCTCCAAACCTTTCACTTTGGACGATTTCCATGAGAGTATCCATTTGAGTAACAATGCGGTCCAGTGTCACTACACGAATTCAGACCAGAGGGACCCTGCATTACCTGATGAGAACATGTGGGATTGCTACACATTTCAGTCGTTCTTGAAAACGCAAGGGAAACTTGACGTAAGTTTTGCACGCACAATAATAGTAGCATACAATTGGTACAGTGTAGGTAGACTGATGTGTACAAATTATATCTTTGGGTTGCTTTGCTCACACATGTCTGCTATTTATTAATAGCCTGACATGTAATGAAATGTTTCTTGCTCAATTTTGTCCTAGCAAGTCTAATTTATCATTTCGATATTTTATAGACATGGCCATCCATCTATTCTGGTATGAAGCAAGCCATCATTGGCGTCCTGTTGACTTCTCAGGAGAACACGGAAAATCGCAAAAGCTGCTTTGAGCTGTACGGGGCAGATTTCATGCTCACGGAAGACTATCGGCCTTGGTTGATAGAAATCAATTCGTGTCCTTGTATGGCACCATCTACTTCCATCACAGCTAGAATGTGTGCCCAGTGTCTTGAAGACGCCGTGAAAGGTTTACTTTTCACCAGTTTTTATTAATATAGATGTCAAGAAAACCAGTCCATGGCTGTAGGCCCGTAGGGAAACTTTCAAAAATAGGCCACAGGCCACAACCTGAGTGCATGCATGCATACGGCAAACTTCGATTTAATAGGCTGTATTAGTTAAGTTAATGGTGGTGGAACAGTGTGCATCTATTACTAATACCGCACAATTTATTTAACAGTGGTTGTGGACAGACGTCGGAATAAGAATGCAGATACTGGCATGTTTGAACTAGTGTACCGTCAAAATGAAAGCGCTATTCAAGTCCATCAGTACAACATACATGATTTGACCATACAAGGTCGCAAAGTGTCAAAGGAGGGTAGTAACGAATGGACAAGGTAAAAACCATTACTAACCCTCGTTTGCAATATTTTCCTAATCATGTAATTTTATATTATTCTACTTACTTACTCACGTATTACAACATCAATTTTTTAGGCCTAGTAACACTATGAGCAGTGTGATTGCCCGAAAATCTTCCCTGTTACGGAACAAATCTGCAGCAAACAACATTCATAATCACAACACTGTTGCTTCATTGCGAGCTAATACAGATACTAGTCTCACTTTCTCTGACTTATTGCAAAAACTGCGTACTAAAAATGGGATTGCGTACACGGACTTTATAGCTCACAACAAGCATCAGTTGTCACTTTTGGCTCGAAAACACACAGCTGATTCCGCATCCAGTCCTTGGCCTTCTAAGCCTTATTTGAATGAAAACACAAAAACTTCAATAGTGTATCCTGAAATTGGGACTTTAAAACAAGTGGTGCCTTCCAATAGTATTGGTGCCCGAAGCGGCACCCCAATCAGTAAGAACTATGCTTTGTTTTTGTTCAGTTACATAAAACATTCTATGAAAAACTAGTATAATCTTTTATTGTCAATTTATTTTCTATCAAAAACTTTTCAGCGTATCCAAGCATATTATCCACTCAAGCAAACGCGATGATTGCTGCAATGGATTCCTCCTCAAACCCTGGACAAATATCTGAAGTGCATCCCAGAAACTCCAGTAAAAATGGTGCTACTACGATGGTTGACGATAAGATTGACGAAATGAAATCCAAGAAGTCTTCAATTAAGAAACTAACAAGTGCCCCACCTAGTCATTTTGATGCCAACAAAGCGACAGAACATTTAGTTCGACTGAGCCAGGAAGCTGCCCAGGCAGCCTTCAATCGCGCTAAGGCGCAAGGGATGTTGACACCACCTAGTGCCCATTTTAGCCAGGTTTACATGATCTACCCAGTTCCCCCAGAGCATAGTCATGAATTAGCGCAGGCTGAATCCTCATCATCTGATTCTGACATTTTAGAGTCTGAGAAAGTACAGGTACTAGAAACTTGTGAGCCATGTACACTACCTACCGCATCTACAAGTGATGAATCTAAGAATGATTCCTCTCTGTCTTCTCCTGAGATTGTGGAGTTGCCGTCAACCTATAGACCGAGTAGTGCTTACCGGTCCCAAAATGAGAATGAAGGGGAACGACGATCTTTCTTATCCACTCCTGTGAACCCTGATAGTATTCAGTCAAATAATAATAGTTTGACCCCTAGTGATGAGCTAATTTCCAACGGTAAAGAGTTACTCAACAAACATTATAATAATAATGATAACAACAACAATCCTCGAATGGTTCGTATAAGTAATGAGTTTGAAATCATGGGCGAGAGTGTAATAGATGGACAAAATGGTGTGAATTCTTGTTCAGATGATCAAGGAGATCAGGATGAGATTAATATTAATAATTATTTCACACCTTATATTGTTCCTAACAGCGTGCAACACAAAGAAACTTCTTCTAAGGGTTCTAAGGGAACTTTGAAACTAAGAAAGTTGAACATGGACCGAGCTAGTTGTCCCAAGAATTTTTGTTACAAAGTGGCACTACAAAGGTCTAGGAGCAAAAGTCTAAATTCAATATGGAGGGCGACTGGTCATCCATTGCCTCTTAAAAAGATTAATATCAGGTTGTAAAAAGGCTATTTCATGTCGTCTACAAACCGTAACAAATTACTCACAGTACCTAATAAATTTTCGTCTGTAGATTTCAATAACTTATAACGGGGCTGATTGAATTTTTCCGCTTTTTACGGGCTTCGAAAAACTGTGTTCCATCACTCCTTTACATAAAACTACAACCTTTAGTCGTTAGTAAGTAGCCTATATAAAATGCAGAGATACTCAATGTTCGTCAAACAAGTTTAATATTGCAGTGAATCTACGTGGTCCTTCAGAATTACATTATTGTGATAAAGCAAACAAATACTGCCAGCCCAAAAATCACTGGGACCGTAGATTTCTTATCTAGCCAGAGTGTATTCAATTTTCAAAGGTGCTTAATTTCTCGCAGTGCGAATTATATGCGCCTGAACGCTTAAAGTAATATCGCATCAATTCAACAAGAGTTGCAAACTCGCTTCTAAAATATTTATGAATACAAAACGATTTATTATCCGTTATAAAAATCGACAAATAATGATCACGATAATAATATTCTTGAATAAACATATAAACCTAGCATGACTCATATTAGTTTGTTCAACAAATCAAAATTCAAAAAATGTCCCTAAAGTCTAATAATGATTAATGGGCAAAGTTAATTTATAATTTTTGCACGCCTGCAAAATATGGCCATTAGACACATCATAAACTGTGCAAATAGTAAAATAAGTTATTTTCTTCTAAAAAAAAGTAAATTGATCAAGTAATTTACGAACAATGAACAATAAAGCTAAAATCCGCATTCAGTTGAACAATTTGAACATATCCGCCGCTGTCTTATACTTTATTTAACCTAAATAAAAATAAGAACTACAAACTAAACTACTACAAACAACAATACCTTACCTCATACCCCATATGTAATCCAGCCCGAAAGACAGCAGAAGAATGAAAGTGACTTCAAAACACAGATAACCTTCTTAAACTTACTCGATGATCACGATGACCATCTTTTTATTCGCATTCATACGTTAGAAAAGAAGGCAGAGAATTGGGCAATGAATAAAGATGCGAAGTGGGATGGGCTGGCTCAGTCAAAACGATTATGGCGTGGTAACTCCTCATATGCGAAATCCGAAAAATTGCAAGTCGAGCAGAAAATTCAGAAAAATCATTCTGATTTTCCGCAGTTTTCACTCTGGAACAGGTTTTAGTGCAAAAGAAAGCCTAGGCCTTGAATTATTTTTTCCTAATATTTTTTTCTGTTCTTCTTTTGCTCTTTTATCCTGTTCCCGATTTAGACGCATGCGATCTTCTTCTATTTTTCGCTGTTCTTCTACCATTGCAAGTCGTTCCTCAGCCTGAATTTTAAAAATGTGGAGATATTAATTTGTTCTCACTCACTTCTCACATATAAAACAGACGCATTGTATCATGATATGAGATAGAAACTTACCAGTTTTCTTTGGGCTTCTTCGATTTTTCGGTTATTTTCCTCCATGATACGTTCGAGTTCTTCACGTTTTCGTTTTTCTTCATCCTAAAAAGGGAAGAAATAGCATTAGAAAGAACACCAAACAAACGCACAGCATACAAATCTCCAGCGCTAACTGTTAATGTATAATGTATCACGCCGCTGACCACATAATACCCCAATAAAGACATCTTTTGCAAAGAAATATGCAGTAAAAACATTTGACAATAGTGTAAAACAGTTTAAATTAATATAAGTGGAAATCAAATGATGAGCAGTTGTTGATTGCGCAACTCCAGAATAATGGTAGACGCTGTCATCCACGCCCACAGGCTAGAATTTCTAAGGACAAATGAAAATATTATGTGGAAACAATTAAAAACTACCTGTGTCCCATTCGAACAGATGCGGGAGCTTTGTCTTCATCTCCTTGTCTCTTGCCTTCGAAGCGTAAGTATAAGTTTCTAATCAAACTTACCAAAAACGCGAACACTGAATTTGTCATTTCACTACAAATGCATCAATCGGTGCCATCAATCCAGTTCACCAATCTTTGGCCTTAATTTTATTTGTTATATTTATTTTGGTTTCGAAAGTACCAAGATGCAGTTTTTCTACTTCTTTCAAGATTCTTCCATACATACAAACAAGAGCTTGTGATTTGTGTACTATACTGAATCTACTTTTTCAAAGAGTATACAAATGCAATTCAATAAACGACTACAGAGAAACGCCGCTTTCATGAGTGGACCACTACAACTCCACTAATGAAAATGCGGCAAACTAAAAGTTCTAATGGTTCGCAGAATTTAAATGCATCACAGACAACCATTTTGACATCACGTTGAGATTTTAAATCTTATAAAGGGGAATTTGTGGAAAATCCACTCATGAAAACGCGTTAAACGAGAGCGTTAGTGCAGTTAAAGGAAAAATTTCGTTTAATACTTTCGATTCTGCAGAAAACTTGAAATCTTAATGAACATTAAAATACATTTTGAAATCTACTGTCGACAAAAAATAACAAGGGATACATTAATACAAATTATAAGTCTCCATTTTGATGAGAAAAGCATACATCCTCCGTCGTAAAGTTACTATTTTGTAAGGTTTGGTAACAAACGAGCGATGAATATCACTTTTTGAGATTGAGATCAGATATAAACGACAAAAATGTCATTGTCATCTATTGTTATCATAATCACTGTGCACGTACGTAGCGCACAATAAACAGCTTGACGCTTGAGTTCAGGTGCCAAATGTCATATCAACTGATTGAATATTTGAATCTAGAAAGTTGCACGACATTTCAAAAGTTCATAGACCAATCGATGAAGTCTTGCCAAGAATGTAATGATTGTTATTATGACAATCAGAGTCAGACTCATCAAAAATATTTGACAGGCATAAAAGCACTAAACTCTTAAATGCGGAAGTATCTACCTCTCTCTTTTGCTCTTCTTCCAATTGGGCTGTCCTTTGACGCTGAAGTTCTTCCATCATTTCTTTCTCCATAGCCGCCTTGGTTTCCTCAACTCTTCTCATGACTTCAGCTTCAATTTCATCTTTTCTTTTTTCTAATTCTTCCTGCACTCTCTGTTCGACCATAGCCTCGATTCTTTTAGCGGTTTCTTCTTCTACTAATTTAGCTTCTAGTTCCTTTTGCCTCCTGAACGATAGAAAATCCAATCAATATGAAATAGCTTTTAAACAATGCCCACGAATAAATTAAATGAATGCCAAACAAACCTTTGCCTCTCCAGTTCGGCTAATCTTTCAATTTCTTTTGTCGGGCGCCCACCACGACTTCTACTTCTTGAACTAGAGCTAGAACTACTACTAGACGACGATTTCGAACGGCTGAAAAGGAAAAATAATGAACAGTAAGGAACAAAAATATGATTTCAATAGTCGATCATACAGCACCGAAATATGATTATACGACTTACGTTGAGCGTGCGCGTGCATTTCTTGAAGTTTTATCTCTCCTTGATTTACGATCCCTTTCCCGATCACGAGACTTATTCCTAATTCGATCCCTAGACCTAGATCGTTTAGACGCTCTACTCTTTTTTGATTTGCGAGAATGTCTTCGGTGGCCAGGAGATCGTGATAATGAACGTGAACGACTTCGTTTTCTGCTCCCCATTGTAATACTAATTTTAATGACCGAGCGTATACAGCCCGTATCTAATTGTATTCACAAACACAGGTACAAACTACAAGGTTCACTAGACAAATTAAATTAAATCAGAATTTAATTTCATAAATAGAGACACACTCAGAAAATACAAACAACTTCTGAAAGTCAAGCTTTGGCGCTCCTGGAGAGCATTCAACCAGTCTTATTATGTCACTAGGCTGTTCCTAAGCTCATTTATAAATTACGAATCTCTCGCCTTTGATTATGATACTGTTGATACAAGTTTTCGTAAGTTACCATTTTAATATCATTCGTGTGACATTAACTGAGGTTGGTCAAATCAACAATTTCCATCACTAGGAAAAGATCAATTATTTTTTGCCACTTATTTATCCTCCTATAAAAATTCAACAGAACTGTAGGAGATTGGAGAAAGTCTGTGGCACAGTGGTACTACTGCCTCACTTTAAATTAGCTAGTAGCACCCAAATTCGTGTGTTAGCCTATACTTCTCGTGTGTTAGAGAAACAATAGGTATGGGTGCTGCAATGTTGCCACATTTGCCTACTTCGTATTAATATGGGAAACAAAAGCAAAGCAAAAGCGAGCATAGCCAAACCTTTGAAAGGCAACAGCAAAACTCTCATTGTGAGTTTAAGTTTTTGTCGATAGATGTCAAGTAAACCTGCAGTTCCTAGGTGTCGGAGTTGTGGCTTTTGGCCAATACTTTGTGTTCGCGTCGCGTGCTATACTAAATCATAATGAAAAAATTAGTCAAACTTGAATTGTCCAATAGTCAATTAAACTGTTTTGTTTCAACTTCCTGGGCATTGGAAAAACCTCAGCTGGGAAATCGTCACAATGTTCATGTAAGCGTTTAATATTATTTGTTTTTATTGAAAAGTTAGCATGTATGAAAATAATAATTTAATTGCAGGTATTAAAGATTGAAACATTGGCTGGTAAGACGTATTTTGTGTCAGCAACCAACTTTGGAGGCAAGAATGTGGCTACAAGCCAGAAGAGCGATCATGGGGATGTTATCAGGATGCATGGAAGATTCGGGATGTGCCTGGGATTGGAGAACTCGGAGGAAATTCTGGTCTACGAAAATGACTTTGCGAGTAAAGAACCCCTAGTTGTGACTACAGTGTCAGTTTCCTGCGCTTCCTCCGATGATTTTGAGATTTTGGTAACAGATTTGTTTGTTGTGTCTAAAGAATTTTCATGGTGTTTTCTGTCTCATAACTCATGCATTATCGTTGTGAATAGGAAGAGAATGCGGAATTGATAACGAATGAGCTTTTGAATCAAATACGGGTTGTGTCGCCTGGTTTGAGATTCCCTTTCTGGGTCTCAAAGTCCATGAGCATTGATATGAAAATAGGTGAAATATGGGTTTCATAAGAGATTTCAATAAATAATTGTAATTAGTTCTCTAACACTGACTGAATTAAAATATTTCAGATTCAATCACTCCTAGTTGTGAATTTGGGTTATTAGCGGCAGATACTGAAGTGGTAGTACCAACGTTGCGGACAGACATGTCTGGCAATCAAAGCTTCCTGCTTTCTTCTGCAATGAAATTACGACTGCTTACGACCACTGTGCCAAACAATTTACAGATTGATTCTGACGAAAAACTACTATTCCATAATGTGTTTCATTCCTTCACATATTCTTCGTATTTTTTCAATGAGGAGTCTAGTTTTTCTCAAAGTAATCACACATACGCTAAATTAATTGCTGTAGATAAGAAGAAACACGACATTGTCGTAAAAGTTTTGTTCATTGATCAACTGTCGTCGAAAAACACTTCTCGTCTCTGTTTACCAATGACTAACCCACCTTCAATATACCTGCATCCAAATTTGATAGAGAAAGAAAGTTTAGAAATTAAATCCTTAGTATGGCTTGAGAAATCAGATGAAAATAGCTTCAAAATGGAACAAAGCACTACTACATTACAAATATACTCGAAAATTCCAGCATTGGGGCAATGCGAGCTTTCACCATTAGTGTAAGATAATTTTTTCTCTTTTTTTGCGTATAAATATGACTTGTTGATTTCACTTATCAACTGGTTACCTAACTTTCTTTTTTTAGTGGTTTGGATCAACAAATGAAAGATGCACACAATTTCATACAATCAGCCTTGTCATTAAAATATCCGTGTCATAAATTTGTTGGACCAACGTTTGGGAATCTTTTAATTACTGGTGATTATTTGCTTATTCAAATAAATTTGGAAAAGAGTCTGCAATATTTTGAATAAAGCAATCGAACATTTATTATTTAGGAAGGGAAGGTGGAGGTAAAACCACAACTTGTCTCAGAGTAATGCAGGATTTGGAAACGTTTCCCTTTTATCTTCACTGGGATATAATATCATGTGCCAAACTACGGGGGAAAAAACCAGAAACAATAGCTAAAGATATCAAAAGTATTTTCTTAAAAGCTGTACGATTAGCCCCTTCAGTAATAATTATGGACGATTTGGATATTCTAACACCAGCTGATAAAACAGAGGTGGAAAATATGCAAGCAGACTTTCTGAACTTCCAGTAAGTAACATTAAACCATGCCGTGCATTATTTTGCTGAATGACAAACATGATTAACTATTTATATGGAGTTTTTATAGAATTTGCGAAACATTGATGGAAACATTCCATAGCGTACGTGGTCAGCAAATTGTGTTGATATGCACGGCAGTGAAAAAAGAAACTTTAAATAGCTACTGGAGCCCAAAACAAGGATTTCACTTTTTCCATGAGCATATTCACCTCCCATCTTTGAATAAGGTAAAGTTCATAGCTCTTTTCTTTTCTCCCGAATGAAGAGAAAGCAAAAGATTGTAAACTTTCAAGTTGCCGCACGATCTGAATCCTATTGTTTATAACTAGGTGGAAAGAATTGAGGTCTTTCAAAGTGTTCTTAGTCGTTATCTCGAGAAGACAGAAGTCCCTATTAAAAACAGAACGAGCTTAAAAAGTCGTATTTTTTCTCCTAAAATGGAATTAGGGTGGTGTAAAACTACTCCTCATCATGACAGTGGCAAAGTCAGATCCACTGCTAGTACAAGTGACTGCATAAATGGTCCACAAAAAAAGACTGATAATAAAATGGCAGCTTATTTAGAGAGCTCTTTGTTAGCTATTCATGAGCGTCACTGCACACCCTTAGTGATTACCAATTTGGCCAAAAAATGGGCTCTTTATCTTTTAACTAAAGGGAGTAGCATAGACAACAATGAGATGGGAGACACTGTTTTTCAAGATTTCATTCAAGAGGAAATTAAATTTGGGGAGGACAGAACTACCAGCAACGTGGTGAGGAAGCCCATTTCATGGGATCAAATTGGAGGGTTGAGTTCGATTAAAGAGGAGCTCACAAAAATATTACTGTGGCCTACCAAGGTTAATTCCATAATAAATGATAGAATTATACTGTCGAATAAATTTTTAATGCTTTGTGTTGTTAGTTAGTTAGTTTATATCAAGCATGTGTGTGTATATATATATCTGTTAATATATGTAAAATCTAGTTCTATGGTGTGTGTATACAAACTCATGCACTTGAAAGAATAATGACTTTTCATGATTTCCAATATGAATTATTGTATTGCAGTATGCTCAACTGTTTAAGAATGCCCCAGTAAAGATGCCGGCAGGGATATTATTTTACGGGTATCCAGGCACAGGAAAAACAATGATGGGCTTATCTATACCCAGTATCGTAAATGGTGCTAATTTCATCCACATAAAGGTGAGTTGCCGCCAATACATGATATAATGCATTAGACTGGTGGCTCCATAAAAAAAGGAACAATCAGTGTCTATTCTTTTTGTACTTATTGTATTATTTGCATTGACTCGTAAGAATAGGAAATCAATGGATTTGATTTTGTCTACATTTTGAATGGAACATGAAAGATAAGATTCAGCTAAGTGTTTAAAAGATTGATTCTACATTCATTTATTACAATACGCAGGGACCTGAGCTTTTATCAAAATACATTGGAGCCAGTGAACAAGCTGTACAGGATGTTTTTAGACGGTGATGAAAACTTTGCATCTCCCATATCTCCATTGTGCATGTGTAGTATTAAGCAGCAGTTTCTGAGAAAACTCGTCTGTATTGATTGTTGACTTTGAGTGCACATAACAAGTGTCTGCTTTTGTTTGCACATTAATCCACTCATAATTCATGATAATGGGGAAACTTTATTTGACTTTCAATGGTTTTTCCAAACACTGAAATCTTAATATAATACAAACATTTCTCTATCCATCTATATTGACATTCAAGCTATCACACTACATGAACAATAAATTACCATTTCCTTACTGACTTTTGCAGTGCTCGGGAGTCCAAACCTTGCATCCTATTTTTTGATGAATTTGACAGCTTGGTTCCTCGGTAAGTACACTCTTTTGTCAATTAATGCAGTGGACTCACGTAGTTATCACTTACTAACTAACTAACGAATTGAGATAATGTCTAAAGAAGTAAGTAATGTCCCTGAATGGGCCTACTGCACAATACATCATAGTACAAGACAACAAGTCGTGTCAAAGTTCTTTTCCATTCGTTCTAATCAACAGTATTGTCATCTTTCTCATAGCCCATTATAATGCAGGTCCCATTGGAAGACCAATGTGTGTGCACGAAAAAAGCATGCATGCGTATCACATTTGTGTGCAACAATGGCACCTCAATAACCACCATTGTGAAATGCGAATATTTATCATTAATATTTAAGACTCGGTATCATGCCTTTACCTACCTGACAATCATAAAAAGGGATTATGTATGTACATTACATCCACAGTCGACTGAGTCCATAGTGTATCGTATTGTGGAGGTAAGAAAAGAGTAATAATAGGATAATAATAGTGGAAACCAAAAGGGTGAAAAAGTGTTCCCCCGGCTAGGCGAAAAAAGAGATGAATGGTGTACTAATGAAGTGGGCGGTTTCCATTGTGTTGTTATACCTCTCTCAATTTTTTTACTGCCAGCTTAAACCCATACATTGCATTCTCAGTCAGTCAGTCAGTCAGTGCTGCACCGTATCTGTATCTAACGAATAATATTGCTGCTGCTACTATAACTAACCATGGTTGGCAATCTAAAAATGTATACTGGCATT
>Ga0210040_10005602_pt1 | contig 15937 bp, 14 predicted proteins | sample CryGeyCG12114_NA_FD_185462 | JGI IMG/M metagenome (GOLD analysis project Ga0210040, IMG submission 185462) | Groundwater microbial communities from aquifer - Crystal Geyser CG19_WC_8/21/14_NA (SPAdes) (version 2) | ecosystem: Environmental > Aquatic > Deep subsurface > Groundwater | place: USA... | reverse complement strand
GACGGGCTCAGGCTGGGGCGAGCGCGTCGGCTCTCAGCCCGCGGCCGGTCCCGCGGAACGCTCCTGGAGCGTCGCGAGCGTGTGGAGGACGGGTCGGGTGGCCGGGTAGAGGTCGACGAAGGCCGCGTAGAGCTCGTCGTAGGTCGACCGGGTCCGTGGGTCGGGGCGCACGGTCGTGGCCTCCACCATCCAGCTGGTCTCCGGCGGCACCAGACCCACCCCGATCGCCGCCATCAGGGCGTCGCCGTAGCTCGCCCCGATGGTCTCGGCGGGCACGACCTGCACCCGCCCCGTCACGTCGCTGACGATCTGCGGCCACAACGGGGTCTGCGTGCCGCCACCGACCGCGACCACCCGCTCGACGGGGGTCAGGTCGCTGTCGATCAGCTCGAAGATCTGGCGGACGCCGTACGCGATGCCCTCGTAGACGGCGCGGTAGAGGTGGCCCCGGGTGTGGTTGAGGCCGAGACCGGCGACGACGCCGCGGGCTCGGGGGTCGAAGAGCGGGGTGCGCTCGCCGGCGAGGTAGGGCAGCACCACCAACCCGTCCGACCCGGCGGGCACCGCCGCGGCCTCCCGGGCCAGCGTCGCGTAGTCGGTCGCGCCCACCAGCTCGCGGACCCAGGCGGTCAGGAGGCCGGCGGTCGCGGTCCCGGCGGCCAGCGCGTACGTGCCCGGCGTGACCCCGGCCGTCGTCCAGAGCACCGGGTGGGCCAGCGGCCGCTCCAGGGGCGACATCAGGAACATCGTCGACCCGTACATGAGCATCGCCTCGCCCGCCGTCCGGACCCCGGCGCTGAACGACTCGGCCGCGGCGTCGATGGTGCCGGCGCAGACCGGGGTCCCGACCGGCAGCCCGGTCTCCTCCGCCGCGGTGGGCGTGACCACGCCGACGACGTCGGTGGGCCAGACCAGCCGCGGCCGCCCCAGGTGACCCAGGAGGTCGTCGGCCCACGGCTGGGCCCAGTCGCGGGCGTGGACGTCGTACAGCGGGTCGCACTGGCTCGCGGTGTGGTGGTCGAGCACGTACTCACCGGTCAGGCGGAAGGCCAGGTACGAGCTCGAGGCGAACCACCGCCGCCCCCGCGCGAAGACGTCGGGCTCGTGCCGGGCCAACCAGGCCAGCTTGGGGCCGACGGCCTGGCTGGAGAGCGCCTTGCCGCAACGCCGGAGAATCTGTTCAGGACCCAGGTCGCGGGTCAGCTCGTCGATCTCCTGCTGCGCCCGCATGTCGATGCCGTAGAGGATGGCGGGCCGCAGCGGCCGGTCGTCGGGGCCGCAGAGCACCAGGCACGGTCCGACACCGCTCACGCACACCCCGGCGACGACCCCGGCACCGGCGGCCCGCACGAGCTCGCGGCTGATCGTGGTCAGGTCGGCCCACCACACCGCCTCGGCGTCGACCTCCGCCCAGCTCGGGCGTGGCTGCTTCATCGAGTGCGGGCGGTCGCGCACCGCCGTGGCGAGGACCTCCCCCGAGACCGAGGTCAGCACGCCCTTGCTGCTCGCCGTGCCCATGTCGATGCCGAGCACGAGCGGCTCGCCGGCGCGCGGGGTGCGGGAGGCGCTCACGCGCGGTCCAGGACCATCCGGGCGGTCTGGGGATCGGTGACCAGGTGGTCGAAGAACCCGGCGCGGGCACCGGCGATGAGGGGGACGACCTTGTCGGCTCCCGAGGCGACGGCGATGACGACCGGGATCTGCTTGAGCGTCTCCAGGTCGAGGGCGATGAGACGCTCGCTGCCCGGGAAGGTGACGGGAGCCCCCGTGCGGGAGAAGAACCGCGAGCAGATGTCGCCGACCGCCTCGACGAGCGCGGTCGAGGAGGTGTCGATGAACTGCGGGGCCTGCGCCCGCAGCAGCGGCGGCGCGCCGACCCCGGTCAGCACGCAGCGAGCCTGCGGCCACAGGTGCAGCACGCGCTGGATCGTGGGGTCGAGCAGGAGCGTCTCGTAGAGCTCCGGGCCGGGCAGCGCCGGGGCGAACAGGTACATCGCCCGCCCGCCGACCCGTTCGGCCACCCGTCGGCTGATCTCGTTGGTCTGGTACCAGGCCTCCGGCTGGTCCGTGCCACCCACGGTCGGCGCCACCACGACCCCCGGGAGCTGCGGGAGCTCGAAGCGCGAGACCTCGTACACGGTGCGCCCGGAGGAGACGAGCAGGATGTCCCCTGGGTCGAGGCCCACCGCCCGCAGCGCCTTGCCGACCGCGGGTGCGAGCACGCTGCCCATCACGTCGGCCGGCCCCGAGCTGGACACCGGCACCGGGGCGGAGATCTCGACCGAGTCGAGCCCGAGCACGGCGGCCAGCTGTTCGGCCAGCCCGTCCGAGCCGACGGTCTCCGGGGCGATGACCGAGATCTTGACGATGCCCTGCCGGCGCGCCTCGGAGAGCAGCCGGGACACGGTCGCCCGGCTGGTGCCGAGCCGGGCCGCGACCTCGGCCTGCGTCGCGTCCTGGAGGTAGTAGAGCTTCGCGGCGGCGTACAGCACCGACGGGTCGAAGCGGCCGCCGTCCCCGCCGCCCACGCGGTAGCCCGTCGCCGTCTCCGGTCGCGGTGCAGCCACCTCCGCAGTATCGCAGCAGCGCAGCGTGCACCGCGGTGCAACAGTCCAGAGGCCATGAACATCGGTGCTGGACATCTGTGCAATCTCACGTTAACGTGACGGCCGACGACGCGGCACGAGGTCTGAAGACCTCGGCCGCCCCAGGTCCCCGAGCAGAGAGGCTCGCCGATGGCGGTCCAGACGACTGGTGGCACCAGCACCTCCAGCACCCCCACCCAGGTCCCGGCCACGATGCAGGCCGTGGTCTGCCACGGGCCCGAGGACTACCGCCTCGAAGAGGTCCCCGTCCCCACCCGCGGCCCCGGCGAGGTCCTCGTGGCCGTCGAGGCCGTCGGCATCTGCGCCAGCGACCTGAAGTGCTACCACGGTGCCGCGAAGTTCTGGGGCGACGCGAACCGCCCCGCCTGGGCCGAGACCGAGGTCATCCCCGGCCACGAGTTCACCGGCCGCGTCGTCGAGCTCGACGACGACGCCGCCGCGCACTGGGACCTCGCCGTCGGCGACCGTGTCGTCGCCGAGCAGATCGTGCCCGACTGGACCTGCCGCTACTGCCTCGACGGCGCTTACCACATGTGCGCCCGCCACGACATGTACGGCTTCAAGCGCGCCACCCCCGGCGCCATGGCCTCCTACATGGTCTTCAGCACCGACTCCCTCGTGCACAAGGTCAGCCCGGACCTGCCCCCCGCGCACGCCGCGTTCGCCGAACCGCTGTCCTGCGCCCTGCACGGCGTGGAACGCGCCCGCCTCACCTTCGACGACGTCGTCGTCGTCGCCGGCTGCGGCCCCATCGGGCTCGGCATGATCGCCGGCGCCAAGGCCAAGAACGTCCGCCTCGTCATCGCCCTCGACCTCGACGACCACAAGCTCGACATCGCCACGCGCACCGGCGCCGACATCACGATCAACATCGCCCGCGAGGACGCCGTCGCCCGGGTCAAGGACCTCACGGACGGCTACGGCGCCGACGTCTACATCGAGTCCACCGGCCACCCCAGCGCGGTCGGCCAGGGCCTGAACCTGCTCCGCAAGCTCGGCCGCTACGTCGAGTACAGCGTCTTCGGCAGCGACGTCAGCGTCGACTGGTCGATCATCAGCGACGACAAGGAGCTCGACGTCCTCGGGGCCCACCTCGGCCCGCACTGCTGGCCCGCCGCGATCAGGCTGATCGAGTCCGGTGCTCTGCCCATGGACGAGATCTGCACCCACCAGCTCCCTCTCTCCGAGTTCCAGCAGGGCCTCGACCTCGTCGCCAGCGGCAAGGAGTCCATCAAGGTCACGCTGATCCCGTGAGCGCGCTGCTCCCGCCGGCCGTCGACGCCGAGGGGTCGCCCCGGGCGTCGTCGGCTCCGACGCCGGGCCGGGCGCCCCTCTGGCTCGGCACGAGCTGGAAGATGACCAAGACCCTCGACGAGTCCAGGGCGTACGTCCAGGACCTGGTCTCCACCCCCTTCCCGGCCGGCGTCGAGGTGTTCCTGCTGCCGCCCCTCACCGCCCTGCACGCCGTCCTCGACGCCCTGCCGCCCCGTTCGCCGGTGCGCGTGGGCGTCCAGAACGCGCACAGCGCGCCGGACGGCCCGGTCACCGGCGAGGTCTCCATGCGGCAGGTGCGTGACGCCGGCGCCCAGCTGGTCGAGATCGGGCACTCGGACCGGCGCAGCCGGTTCGGCGAGACCGACGAGGTCGTCGCGGCCAAGGTCACGGCGGCGCTCGGTCAGCACCTCGTCCCGCTCGTCTGCGTCGGGGAACCGGCCTCGGTCCGTGACGCAGGACGCGCCGAGGAGCACGTGGCCGACCAGGTGCGCGCCGCGCTGAGGGGCGTCGCCCCGGCGGACGTCGCGCAGGTCCTCGTCGCGTACGAGCCCGTCTGGGCCATCGGCGACAGCGGTCGTGCCGCGACCCCGGACGACGTCGTCGGCGTGCTCGCCCGGATCCGTGCCGTCGTCGCCGGCCTCGGTCCCGACGTCCGGCTGCGCGGCCTCCTCTACGGCGGCAGCGTCAGCCCGAGCAACGCAGCCGCCCTCCTCGACCTGGACGACCTGGACGGCCTGTTCGTCGGTCGGGCCGCCTGGACCGCCGACGGCTTCGCCGCGCTCCTGGACATCTGCGGCCGCGTCGCGGCCGAGCGTGTCCACCCGTCCTCCCCCCACGAGCAAAGGAGCCGTTGATGGCCTCGGCCCAGACCGCCACCCTTCCCCGCCGGCTCTCCCCGCGTCGGATCGTCGGGGTCGTCGCTCTCGTCGTGCTGGTCGTGGCGATGGTGCTGTGCACCAAGTTCCTCACCCCGACCGAGCTGGCGACCATCGCGCCCAGGCCGTTCGACCCGACCGCCATCGCGCAGGACCTCTTCACCAAGGCCCAGGCCGAGGTGCCCGGCCGGGCGGCCGACCTGGGCAAGGTCGTGCCGGCGTTCCAGTCCGACCCCAAGAGCGCGGCCGACACCTACCAGGCCGTCTCCCCCAACGAGAACGCCTACGTCTTCGCCGTCAAGGCCACCGGGACGGTGGTCGAGGCGACCGACGCGTCGCTGCGGATCAAGGTCGACGGCGTGCCCGACCAGACCCCGGTGCTCGTGCCCCTCACCACCGCCGTGAACGGCAGCGTGCTGCGCGACGCGATGGGCTTCAAGTTCGCCGACGCCCCCGGTCAGACGCAGTACCAGTACGTCGCCGACGAGCTCAAGAAGCTCATGCTCGCCGACCTCGAGTCGTCGGTGGCCGACCCCAGGTCGCTGCAGGGCAAGCAGGTCGACGTCGTCGGCGTGGTCAGCGTGACCACCACCAGCGGGGGCCCGGTGCCGCGGGCCAAGCCGGTCAACGTCCAGCCGGTCAGCGTCAAGGCCGCGTGATGAGCGACCACCAGCGCTCCGCCGCGACCGCGGTGCAGGACCGCGCGACGGGCGAGGTCGTCCTGCGCGCGATCGACATCAGCAAGACCTACGGCGTGACGCGCGCCCTCAAAGGCGTCAACTTCGAGGTCCGGCGCGGTCAGGTGACCGTGCTCTTCGGGGAGAACGGCGCGGGCAAGTCGACGCTGATGAAGATCCTGTCGGGCGTGGAGAAGCCGACCGGCGGACAGCTCGAGCTCGACGGCGAGCCGATCGACCTCGTCTCGACGACCGACGCGGTCGACCGCGGCATCTCGATCATCCACCAGGAGCTGAACCTCTGCTCCAACCTCAGCGTCCGGGACAACATCTTCATCGGCCGCGAGCTGCGCTCGCGGACGGGCGGGATCGCCTACGCCCGCGAGAGCGAGATCACCCGCACGCTGATGGAGCGGCTCGAGGAGCCCATCCGGCCGACCACCCTGGTCCAGGACCTGCGGGTCGGCCAGCAGCAGATCGTCGAGATCGCGCGGGCGCTGCAGACCGACACCCGGATCCTGATCATGGACGAGCCGACCTCCGCCCTCAGCGCGGCCGAGGTCGAGGTGCTCTTCAAGGTCATCCGCGAGCTGACCAGCCAGGGGGTGGCCATCGTCTACATCTCCCACCACCTCGAGGAGGCGATCGAGATCGCCGACCACGCCGTCGTGTTCCGCGACGGCGAGCTGGTCGCGACCGAGGAGGCGGCGAACATCGACCTGCCGTGGGTGGTGCGCCAGATGGTGGGCCGGGAGGCCGACTACGACTTCCGGGACGCCCCCCGCGACTACGGCGACGTCGCCCTGTCCGTCCAGAACGTCACCGTGGCCGAGCTCGACACCGGCCGCGTCGCCGTGAACGACGTCTCGATCGACGTCCGGCAGGGCGAGATCGTCTGCCTCTACGGGCTGATGGGCGCCGGCCGCACCGAGCTCATGGAGGCGATCGCCGGCCGGGACCCGATCTCCGGGGGCCGGATCCTGCTCGGCGGCACCGATCTCGGCACCAGCAGCGTCAAGGACCGCATCGCCCTCGGGCTCGGCCTGGTCCCGGAGGACCGGCAGCGCGACGGCCTGGTGCAGATGATGAGCGTCGGCGCCAACATGTCGTTGCCGAGCCTGCTGTCGACGGTGAAGAACGCGTTCATCCAGCGCCGGGCCGAGCGGTCGAACGTCGAGCGGGAGATGTCCGACGTCCGCGTCAAGGCCGCAGGACCGGGGGCGCTGATCACCTCGCTCTCCGGCGGCAACCAGCAGAAGGTCGTCATCGGCAAGATGCTGCTCACCGCGCCGAAGGTGCTGCTGCTCGACGAACCGACCCGCGGCATCGACGTCGGTGCCAAGGGCGAGATCTTCTCGCTGCTCTTCCGGGAGGCGCAGAAGGGCCTGGCCGTCCTCTACGTCACCTCCGAGGTCGGGGAGGCCCTCACCGCCTCGCACCGGCTCCTCGTGATGAGCCGCGGCCGGATCGTGCGCGAGCTCGATCCCCGCACCTGCACCCGTGACGAGGTGATGGCCGCCTCCGGCGAGCACGAGGTGGTCGCCGACCAGCTGGACCACGGCGGCACCGCCTCCGACCGGCCGGCCGGACGCGTGTCCCCGGCCGCCCCCACCACCGCCAGCGCTGACCCCGACGGAGCGTCATGACCGCCACGACCACCACGTCCGCCCCGCAGGCCACCGGGCCCTCCCCCGCCGGGACACCGGCCCGGCGGTCGTTCAACCTCAACTCGGTCCTCGTCGAGGGCCGCGCGCTGATCGCGCTGCTGATCATCATCGCGATCTTCGCGGTGCTCAGCGACAACTACCTGTCGGCCGGGAACCTGACGACGATCACCAAGCAGGTCGCCTTCAACGCGATCGTCGCGCTCGGCATGCTCCTGGTGATCCTCAACGGCGGCATCGACCTCTCCGTCGGCTCGACGGTGGGTCTGACCGCTGCGGTGGCCGGGAACCTGTTCCGCGGGCTGAACCTGCCGCTGTCCCAGGCGGTCATGTTCCCCCAGGTGTGGGTGATCGTCGTGCTGTCGGTCGCGGTCGGGATGTTCGTGGGATGGGTGAACGGGCTGCTGATAGCCCGGCTCAACCTCGCACCCTTCATCACCACGCTCGGCATGCTCTACGTGGCCCGCGGCCTCACCGAGGTGCTGCTGAACGGTCAGAACATCACCAACGAGCTCAGCGGGCAGCCGTACCTGAACAACACCGGCTTCTTCACCGTCTTCGCCAGCCGCCCGCTCGGGCTACCCATCTCCGCCTGGGTGATGATCCTGTTCGCGGTGATCTTCTCCATCGTGCTGACGCGGACGCCGTTCGGCCGCTGGCTCTACGCGACGGGCAGCAACGAGCGGGCCGCGCAGCTCTCCGGCGTACCGGTCAAGAAGGTCCAGACCCGGATCTACGTGCTGTCGGGCCTGTGCGCCGGTGTCGTCGGGATCCTCCAGATGGCCAACATCAGCTCGTCCACCGCCGACCTCGGCACCTACTACGAGCTGAACGCCATCGCCGCGGTCGTCATCGGCGGCGCGGCGCTCTCCGGCGGCCGGGGCACCGTGCGCGGCACGATCATCGGCGCCTTCGTCATCGGCTTCCTCGCCAACGGCCTGGTCATCGTCGGCGTCTCCCCCTTCTGGCAGAAGGTCATCACCGGCGCGGTGATCATCCTCGCCGTCGCCGTCGACCAGATCCAGCAGATCATCGGCAAGCGCCGCAACGCCCGACGAGCCGTCGCCGCCGTCCGCCAGGGCGACGCCGCCAGGGCCGCCTGAACCCCACCGAGCCACCCCTCCCAACCACCAGCTGACGTACGACAGCCGAAAGGAACACTGATGTTCAACCTCCGACGGAGCGGTCCCCTGCTGACCGCCGCCGCACTCATGGTCACCCTCGCCGCCTGTGGCGGCGGTGGCGACGCCGCCCAGCCCGCCGCCTCCAGCGGTGCCTCCGGTGGTGGTGCCGCCGCCGGCGGCACGATCGCCATCATCACGGTCGACCCGAGCAACCCGTACTGGAAGGCCGAGGCCGACACCGCGCAGGCCGCCGTCACGAAGCTCGGCTACAAGGCCACGGTGTCGGCCAACAACAACGACCCCGAGACGCAGAACCAGCTGATCGAGACCGCGATCAACGACAAGGTCGCCGGCATCCTGCTCGACCCGGCCGGGGCCGACGAGAGCGTCGCCGCCGTGCAGAAGGCGGTCGACGCCAAGATCCCCGTCGTCCTGATCAACGCCGAGATCTCCAAGGCCGGCCTGGCCAAGGCGCAGATCGTGTCGAACAACGCCCAGGGTGCCAACCTCGGCGCCGAGGCGTGGGCCGAGGCGATGGACTACAAGGGCACCTACGTCGAGCTCTTCGGCAAGCCGAGCGACAACAACGCCCAGGTCCGTTCCGACGGCTACAAGTCCGTCATCTCGCAGTACCCCGACCTGAAGATCGTCGGCAAGGAGATCGCGAACTGGGACCGCCAGACGGGCCAGGAGAAGATGGAGTCGCTGCTGAGCAAGAACCCGAACGTCAAGGGCGTGATCGCCGGCAACGACGAGATGGCGCTCGGCGCGATCAACGCGCTGAAGGAGAAGGGCAAGCTCGACCAGGTCAAGGTGCTCGGCTTCGACGGCAACCCCGACGCGGTGAACGCGGTCAAGAACGGCGAGATGGTCGCCACCGTCCTGCAGCCGATCGTCGAGGGCACGAACAAGGCGATCACCCAGCTCGACGGCGTGATCAAGAACGGCCAGACCGGCGTGCCGGACGAGAAGCAGGCCCTCGACTGCGTCCTGATCAACAAGGACAATGCTGCCCAGGTGAACAACTTCGGGCTGACCAGCTAGTCCGTCGCGTCCCTGGGCCTCGTCGAGCGGTCCGCCCCCGACGGGGCCCAGGGACCACACCGGTCGCCGTCCCCGGTCCTCCGGTGCCCCGACGTCCTCCCGCCTCGCCACCCGTCGTCCCAGGAGAGATCATGACCCACGTCTACGACGACCCCGCCACCTTCAAGGACGACGTCCTGGTCGGCTTCGCCGCCGCCTACCCGGGTCACGTGCAGCGCGTGCCCGACGCGTCCGGCTTCGTCCGGGCCGGCGGTCCCCTCGAGGGCAAGGTGAGCGTCGTGCTCGGCGGCGGCTCGGGCCACTACCCCTCCTACAGCGGGGTCGTCGGCACCGGCTTCGCCGACGGCGCGGTGCTCGGCGACCTCTTCGCCTCGCCCTCGGCCGAGCAGGTGTACCGGATCTGCAAGGCCGCCCACGGCGGCGCCGGGGTCGTGATGGGCTTCGGCAACTACGCCGGCGACCGGCTCAACTTCAAGGTGGCCGCGGACCGGCTCGTCGCGGAGGGCGTGGACGTCCGGATCGTCTGGGTCACCGACGACATCGCGTCGGCCGCGCCGGAGGAGCAGGAGAAGCGCCGCGGGATCGCCGGCACCTTCACGGTCTACAAGGTCGCGGGCGCCGCCGCCGAGGCCGGGCTCGACCTCGACGGGGTCGAGCGGGTGATGGCGAAGGCCAACGCCGCCACCTACTCCTTCGGTGTCGCCTTCGCCGGCTGCACCATGCCCGGGGCCGACGAGCCGCTGTTCCGGGTCGAGCCCGGCCAGATGGACTTCGGCCTGGGCATCCACGGCGAGCCCGGCATCACCTCCGACGCCTGGATGCCCGCCCCCGCGCTCGCCGCCAAGCTCGTCGAGTCGGTGCTGGCCGAGCGCCCGGCCTCGGCCGACGGCCGCGCCGCGGTGCTGGTCAACGGCCTCGGCGCCACCAAGTACGAGGAGCTCTTCGCGCTGTTCGGACCGGTCTCGCGGCTGCTCGAGGAGAGCGGCGTGACGATGGTGCAGCCCGAGGTCGGCGAGCTGGTCACCAGCCTGGACATGGCCGGGTGCTCGCTGTCGGTCACCTGGCTCGACGACGAGCTCGAGACGTACTGGACCGCGCCGGCCGACACACCCGCGTACCGCCGTGGTGCGCCGACGACGAACGAACGGTTCACGGAGCGCCGCGAGGTGACCGAGGAGACCGTCGAGACCGCCACGGTCGAGGCCAGCGACGACTCCCGCGCCGCGGCCGAGGTCGCACGGCGCGCGGTGGCCGTCCTCAGCGCCACGGTCGAGGAGCACAAGGACGAGCTCGGCCGGATCGACGCGGTCGCCGGCGACGGCGACCACGGCATCGGGATGTCGCGGGGTGCGCTCGCGGCGACCGAGGCGGCCGACGCCGCCGAGGGCGGGGTCCAGACCGTGCTCGCGGCCGCCGGCTCCGCCTTCGGCGACAAGGCCGGCGGCACCAGCGGCATCCTCTGGGGCCTGCTGCTCGACGGCGTGGGTCAGGAGCTGGGCAACACCGACCGGGTGACCGACGCGGGTCTGGCGCACGCCGTCCAGGCCGCGGCGGTCAGGCTGAAGGAGTTCAGCAAGGCCGAGCTCGGTGACAAGACGATGCTCGACGCCCTCTTCCCCTTCGTCGACTCCCTGGTCGGCGCCGTCGACGACGGCGTGCCGGTGGCGCAGGCCTGGCGGGACGCGGCCCAGGTCTCCTCCGACGCGGCGCAGGCCACCGCGCCGCTCAGCCCGAAGATCGGGCGGGCCCGGCCCCTCGCCGAGCGGAGCGTCGGCACCCCGGACCCCGGCGCGATCTCCCTGGCCCTGATCGTCACCGCGATCGGTGGCGTGCTCGCGGGAGACTCGGCCTCCGACTCCTCCACAGCCTCCTGAACCCCCACCCCGAAAGAAGGTCGATCCCATGCCCGAAGGCATCCGTCTGCTGCTCGGCGGCGACAGCGCCGGCTACCAGTACAAGGACGCGATCCTGGCCGACGCGCGCGAGGACCCCCGCGTGGCCAGCGTCGAGGACCTCGGCGTGAACGAGGCCGACCCGAAGGCCGGCACCTACCCGTCGGTCGCCATCGCGGCGGCGACCAAGATCGCCGCCGGCGAGGCGGACCGCGCCATCCTGGTGTGCGGCACCGGGATCGGCGTGGCGATCAGCGCGAACAAGGTCAAGGGCATCCGGGCCACCGTCGCGCACGACTCGTACAGCGTCGAGCGCTCGATCCTGTCCAACGACTGCCAGATCCTCACCATGGGCCAGCGCGTCGTCGGGGTCGAGCTCGCCCGGCGGCTGGCGCGCGAGTGGCTCGGCTACGCCTTCGACCCCGCCAGCCACTCGAAGGCCAACGTCGACGAGATCGTCACCTACGAGGGCGCATCGAGCGACTGACCGCGCGACGGACGGCCGATCCGGTGCCGTCGCACGCGTGGTCGACAGGAGCCGGCTCCCGCCCGCCCGCGGACGAGCGGTCGGGCGGACCCCTAGACTCCCCGAGGTGGTCGTCCCCCCGCAGCACGGCTGTGCCTCTGTCGGAGCTGCCGCACCCCACGGCGGGGTCACAGCCCACCAGCTCCCCCCGGCAGCGAGCGGGAGGCGAGCGTGAGTAGCTCGCCGTCCCGGCTGGTCGGGGTGCGGGTGGTCCTCTGCGACGCCGACGGCAACCTGTTCCCCTCCGAGGAGCCGGCGTTCGCGGCCTCGACCGAGGTGACCAACCACTTCCTGGCCGAGAACGGTGTCGACCGCCGCTACGGGTCCGAGGAGCTCCGGCTGGCGGCGACCGGGATGAACTACCGCTCGGTCCTGCAGACCCTGGCGCGCGAGCACGCGCTGCCCGAGATCACGCCTGAGGCGCTGGAGCACTGGGTGCAGCTGGAGAGGGAGGCCGTGACGGCCCACCTGCGGGAGGCCCTGCACGCCGACCCCGACGTGCTGGGCCCGCTGGCTGCCCTCGCCGAGCACCACGGGCTCGCCGCGGTCAGCTCGAGCGCCGACGCGCGGATCGCGGCCTGCTTCGAGGTGACGGGCATGGCCCGGTACTTCCCGCCCGAGCGGCGCTTCAGCGCCGAGGACTCGCTGGCCGTGCCCACGAGCAAGCCCGACCCCGCCATCTACCTGCACGCCCTCCGCGCCCTCGCTCTCGAGCCCGAGCACGCGGTCGCGGTGGAGGACTCCCCCACCGGCGCGACCTCGGCCGTGGCCGCGGGCATCCCGACGATCGGCAACCTGCAGTTCGTGCAGCCGGCCGAGCAGGACGAACGACGCCGGCTGCTGACCGAGGCCGGCGTCGTCACGGTCGTGTCCAGCTGGGACGAGGTCGTCGACCTCGTCGGCTGACCCCGTGCGGCCCTCGGGGAACGACCGGCAGCACCGCCGACCTGGTCCCAGGAACATGTCGGTTCCGGGAACATGACCCGCGTCCGCGTGGTTGTGAGTCGTGCCGTCCGGTGCGAGACCCCCGGGCTTCACCCTCAGCCGCCACGAGCGGCAACTCGCCGAGAGGCGTCCGCCGGGCGGCACCTCCACGTGATCAGACGCGAGGATCGAGCAGCCGGTCGGTCCAGCCCGCCAGCGCTGCGGTCGCCGCCCGTGACAGCGCCGCCTGCGGCGCCATGCTGGTGAAGCCGTGGAAGCCGCCGGGCCAGACGTGCAGCTCGGCCTGGACGCCCGCGGCCCAGAGCCTGCTCGCGTACGCCACGGTCTCGTCGCGGAACACCTCCGCGCTCGCGCAGTCGAGGTAGGTCTGCGGCAGTCCCGACAGGTCGGTGGCCCGTGCGGGGGCCGCGTAGACCGACACGTCGTCGCCGCCGCGCCGCTCACCGAGGTACGCGGCCCAGCCGAAGCGGGTTCGGGCGCGGTCTGCGACGCCGACCCCGTCGATCTGCCGGGTCGAGACCGTCGAGCCCGTGTCGTCGAGCATCGGGGAGACCAGGATCTGCGCGAGGACCTCGGGTCCCCCACGGTCCCGCGCGAGCAGCGCGGTGGTCTGGGCCATCAGGTGGAGCCCTTCTCGACGAGTGCTGCGGGGCAGGAGGGTGTGGTCGGCGATCCGTGGTCACCGGCCGGCGGCGGCGCCGCGTGACCGGACGATCCCGTAGCCGACGAGGGCGGCGGACACGGCGGTGAGGGTGAGCCCCGCGACGGTGACCGCGGTGGCGAACTCGGCGTGCTGGACCGCGTCCCAGCTGGGCGCGGCGATGCTGCCCGTGACGAGCGCGGCGAGGACCGTGCCGGTGGCGGCGATGCCGATCGCGGAGGCGAGCTCGCTCGAGGTGTCGACCAGGGCCGCACCGACCGACGTACGGTCGCCGGGCAGGCCGCGGAGCACGTTGGTGCCGGCCACGACGCCGACGACGCGCATCCCTGCCGCGACGAGCACGAGCGCGACGACGACCCAGGCGTAGCCGAACCGGCTCAGCGCGCCGAAGACGCCCAGGCCGAGCACGACCGCGGCCGCACTGAGCCAGGCGGCCCGGTCCAGGCCGACCCGCTGCACGAACGGGCCGACCAGCCTGCCGCAGGCGAGGAGCACGACGACCTGCGGCAGCATCCCGACGGCGGCGTGCGCCGGTGACCAGCCCCAGGAGAGCTGCAGCTGGAGCGTGGCGAGGTAGCCCAGGCCCGCGACGGCCAGGCCGGCGGCAGCCTTGTACGCCAGCCCGCTCGAGACGAGCGGCAGCGCGACGAGCCTCAGGTCGAGCAGGGGGTGACGGGCGGAACGTTCGCGCAGGACGAAGGCGACCGCGGCCAGGACGGCGGAGACCACAGCACCCCAGGGCAGCCAGGAGCCGCCGCGCTCCACGAACAGCGTCGGGGCGACGAGGGCGAGGACCACCGCCGCCGTGCCCAGCACGGCTCCGGCGGCGTCGACCGGGGCAGGGTGCAGGTCGGCCACCTCGTCAGCCGCGACACCGGCCCGGATGCCGAGAGAGGCGAGCAGCGCGATCGGGACGTTCGCCAGCAGCAGCACCTGCCACGGCGCGACCGCGAGCACCAGGCCCCCGGCCGTCGGGCCGATCGCGAGACCCACGAGACCGGCGGTCGAGATGACGGTCAGCGCGCGGACGCGCAGGGCGTCGGACCCGAACAGCCGGAACGCCAGGGCCATCGAACCGGGCGTCGTCATGGCCGCCGCCACCCCCATGACCGCCCGCACGGCGACCAGCTCGGTCGTGGTCGTGACGAACGCGGTCGCCAGGCCGGCGACCCCGAGCAGGACCAGGCCGACGAGCATCGTCCGGCGGCGGCCGAACCGGTCGGCGATCGCCCCGAAGAGCAGCATCAGGCCCCCGAACACCACCGAGTACGCCCCGGTCACCCACTGCAGCGCGGTGGTGGACGCGTGCAGGTCGCGCCCGATGGTCGGCAGCGCCACGTTGAGCACCGAGCTGTCGAGCATCTCGAAGAGGAAGACCGCGGACAGCCCGGCCAGGGCGACCCGGGCGTCCCGGAGCGATCGCGGGGAGCGTCGGGGAGACGGCCGGGTGGCGGAGGTGAGGGACGGGACGAGCGACATACCTCTACCTTAGGTCACTATCTTTACTCACGTAACCAGTAGGTTGATCGCGACGAAGGAGGACTGCGGTGCCACGGACCGACGTACGAGGCGGGCCCCAGACGCGCGCGCGGATCTCCCAGGTCGCCACCCGGCTGTTCCTCGAGCGTGGGTTCGACGCGGTGACCGTCGCCGAGGTCGCGCGCGAGGCCGGGGTGTCGAGCGTGACGGTGTTCAACCACTTCCCGCGCAAGGAGGACCTCCTCCTCGACCGTGCCGACGAAGCCACCGAGCTGCTGCGCTCTGCCGTGCGGGACCGCGGAGCGGGCACCGACGTGCTCGGGTCCCTGGGTCGCACGGCGATCCGGCTGGGCGCCGAACGCCACTCGCTGTCGGGGCTCTCGGACTCCTCGGTCCCCTTCTTGCGCACCGTGGCGTCCTCGGCCGCGCTGGTCGCCCGCGTACGGGAGATCGCCGCCGAGCTGCAGCGGACCCTGGCCGACGAGCTCCGGCAGGACGACGCCTTCGACGGCGACGCGACGCTGCTCGCCGCGTTCTTCGTGGCCGGCTACGCCACGGTGCTGGCCGAGAACGCCCGCCGCCTCATGGCCGGAGAGCCGTCGAGCGCCGTGGCCGGCGACCACGGGGCCCGGGTCGAGGCACTGCTCGACGCCCTGCGTACGGGCGTCGCGCACGGAGACCGCGAAGGCCGGGGCGAGCGGTAGGCCGACCCCTGGCCCCGGCTCAGCCGGTCAGCCGGTCAGCCGGTCAGCCGACGGACTCGTTGTAGCTGGAGACCGACTCGGCCACGTTCTCCTGGACCTTCACCAGCGACGTCCTGGCGTCCTTGCCGATCAGCGCACGCTCCAGCCCGTCCTCGAGGTTCTTGCGCATCTGGGGCATCGGCCCGGCCGCGCAGCCGGTCGTGGCCGGCGACACCTGCGTCTTGTTGAGCGAGTCGATGGCGACGGTGAAGAGCGGGTTCTTGGCCACGAACTCCTTGTCCGCCGGCTCGTCCAGCGCCTTGCTGGTGACCGGGAAGTAGCCCGTCTGCGTGTGCCAGAAGGCCTGGCTGTCGGGCTGCGCGAGGAACTTCGCCAGCTGCCAGGACGCCTCCTTCTCCGCCTCGGAGTGCCCGGGCCCGGAGATCCACAGGCTGCCGCCGCCGATCGAGGGACCGTTGCCGGGCG
>Ga0210040_10005601_pt1 | contig 15939 bp, 12 predicted proteins | sample CryGeyCG12114_NA_FD_185462 | JGI IMG/M metagenome (GOLD analysis project Ga0210040, IMG submission 185462) | Groundwater microbial communities from aquifer - Crystal Geyser CG19_WC_8/21/14_NA (SPAdes) (version 2) | ecosystem: Environmental > Aquatic > Deep subsurface > Groundwater | place: USA... | reverse complement strand
GCGCGGGCCCTGCCCGCCGTTCACGGGGGAAGGGTGAGGCATGTCCGTTGTGCAGCAGCACGACGAGCTGATGGCGCACCGCCGCGGCCATGCGGCGTGGCGGCTGCTGACCGCCGAACATGCGCCGCTGGTGCTGGGATTCCTCACCCGGGTGTTCCTGGAGCCGAACGTCCGCCAACTGCCCGGGCCGGAGCTGGCCGAGGCCCTCGATGACCACCTGTTAGCGCTTCGCACCGCCGATCCCGGCAGCTACCCGAAGGCGCCGGAGGCCTACCTGGCCGACTGGACCGATCCTGCTCGCGGCTGGCTGCGCCGGACGTACCCGCCCGGGTCCGACGTGCCGCACTACGCGCCCACCTCGGCCGTGGAGATCGCCGCGGCCTTCGTCCGAGCACTCGGCCCGCGGGAGTTCCTCGGCACCGCCAGTCGGCTGCTGACGGTGCGCGACCTGCTGCGGCAGATCACCGCCGGCGCGGCCACCGACCCCGCAGTCCGCCTGGCTGCCCTGGAGCGGCAGCGGGCAGAGATCGATGCGCAGATCGAGGCCATCCGCAGCGGCGCCGACGGTGGACTGGACGACACCGCCATCCGCGAGCGGTACGCCCAGGCCGTGACCACCGCCCGTGAGCTGCTGGCCGACCTGCGGCAGGTGGAGGAGAACTTCCGGGCGCTGGACCGGGACGTCCGGGTCCGGGCCACCACCTGGACCGGCCCGCGCGGCGAGTTCCTGAAGACGGTGTTCGGGTCCACCGCCGAGATCGGCGCCTCGGACCAGGGTCGGTCGTGGACGGCGTTCTGGGAGCACATGCTGTCGGCCCGGCAGCAGGAGGAGCTCGACGAGCTGCTCGCCGCCGTCCGCGACTTGCCCGCCCTGGACGGCTCCGGTGGCGCCGTCGACAAGCTGCTGCGTGAGGAGCTGTTCGTCGCCGCCGACTCCACCCAGCGGACCGTCGCCTCGCTGTCCGCGCAGCTGCGCCGGTTCCTCGACGAGCGGTCCTGGACAGAGGGCCGCCGCATCCACGAGGTCATCCGCACCACGCTGGCAGCCGCCCTCACCGTGATCGAGGCCGGTGCCCGCGAACCCGCCAGCGACGTGCCCGACCCGAAGGCCGACCTCGCCCTGCCGCTGGAACGGCCGCTGTACACGCCGCGGACCACCACTCAGCTGAACTCGACCACCGTCGAGGAGGAACCCGCGGACACCGCTGACGCGCTGGCCGACATGCTTGAGGTGACCGCGGTCGACCTGCCGCAGCTGCGCGCGGCGGTCGCCGACACCGTGACCACCCTCGGCGGGCACGCGACCCTCGCCCAGGTGGTGCGCGCCCATCCGCTGGCTGACGGCCTCGCCGAGCTGGTCGGCTACCTGCAGGTCGCCGAGGAAGGCGCGACCCTGCTCGCCGAGCGGCGCGAGGCGGTCACCTGGACCGACGCCGCCGGCCGCCGCAAGCGCGCGGAGGTGCCGCTCATCCTCTTCGGCGACCCGCCGCGACTCACCACCGCCGGCGGCGACGCACCGTCCCCGTCACCGGCCCTCGCGCCGACCGCACCAGTTTCGCCGTCGGGATCAGCGGCATCCTCGCCGGCCGCCGCCCCGGCGCTCACCTCCGACCGAGAGGAGGGCTGAACATGGCCTCCCCGGAACTGTCCGTCGCCCTGGCCACCCTGCTGCGCGGCCCGCTGCACGCCGAGGACGCGCCGACCGTGTGGCGGTCCATCGGCACCCTGAGCGGCCAGCTGCGCGAGCACCTGGAGATCCTCGGGATGCGGCTGATCGTCGACGATGTCGAGCAGTTCGCGTACCTGCGGACCCTCGACGAGCTGCCCGAAGGCATGCCGCGGCTGGCCCGCCGGCACGCGATGACGTTCGGCGCGACCGTGCTGCTGATCCTGCTGCGACAGCAGCTGACCACCGCCGAGTCCGACGGCGAGACCCCGCGGCTCATCGTGACCACGACGCAGATGACCGAGTGGATGCGGCCCTACCGGCGCGACGGCGGCGGCGAGGAGCGGATCAACGGGGACATCAACACCCTGCTCAAGCTGGGCTACCTGCGCCGGCTGCGGGAGTCCGAGGACACCTTCGAAGTCCGCCGCATCGTCAAGGCGATCGTGACCGCCGACTGGCTGCTGGCCTACCGCGACCAGCTGCTGGGGGCCACCGATGCCGCCGCCGACCCAGGCGATGCCGCCGGCGCGGACTCCGCGGAACCCGCCGACGACCCGACCGGCGCTGCTGCCGGGGCCGCCCCGACCGCTGAGGAAGTGCCGGCATGAGCACACCCACGACCCGGCCGCCGGTGCGGCTGGCACCGGACGCCACGGCGTTGCCGCTGGACGTGCCCGGCCGGCACGGTGTGCGGCTGGCGCAGTTCCAGCTGCTGAACTGGGGCATCTTCGACGGTGCCGTGCAACGCCTGAACCTCGACGGGAACAACGCGCTGCTCACCGGGCAGGTCGGTGCCGGGAAGTCGACGATCGTCGACGGCCTGACCTCCCTGTTCGCCGCACCCAGCAAGGTGGTGTTCAACCGGGCCGCCGGCGCCGACCGCAGCGAGCGCACGGTGAGCACCTACGTGCTCGGCCATCACCGCAACGTCTACGACGAGGCGATCCTGTCCACCCGCCCGGAGGCGCTGCGCGACGCGAAGAACGCCTACAGCGTGCTGCTCGCCCGGTTCACCGGCCTGCCCGGCAGCGGCAGCTTCACCGCCGGCGTCGCCTTCTACTTCGAGTCCTCCGGTGCGCTGCACCGGCTGTACTTCACCGCTCCCCGCGCGCTGGACATCGCCGAGCACCTGACCGGCCACGGCGACGCGCGGGCGGTCCGTGCGGCGCTGAAGGCGGCCGGCGCCGAGGCCTTCGACGAGAACTTCAAGGGGTACTCGAAGAGCCTGTGCCGGGCGCTGGGCATCGGCCCGGCCGCCCTGGACCTGCTGGTGCAGACGGTGTCGATGAAGAGCGTGGGCAACCTGACCGCGTTCGTCCGCGCGCACATGCTCGACCCGGTCGAGGCCGCACTGAAGATCGAGAACATCCTGGAGCACTGGTCCGACCTCACCCGCGCCTACGAGCTGGTGCAGACCGCTCGCAAGCAGCTGGACAAGCTCGAGCCGGTCGCCGAGATCGCGGCCCTCTACGACCGGGCCGAGGCCCGCATCGCCGCGTCGAAGGAGGCTGCCGCCGCAGTCGGCTACCAGGTCGAGGAGCAGCGGGTGACCCTGCTGCAGGCGGCGATCGTCGACCTGCAGGCGCAGCTTCCCGTGCTCCGCGGAACCGTGGAGTCGCTGGAGGGCAAGCACGCCGCCGCCAACTCCGCAGTCACCCAGCTGGAGATCGCCGTGCAGCAGGGCGGCGGGGCGGACCTGACCCGCGCGGAGAACCAGCTCGAGCGGGCCCGCGCCGACCTGACCGCCACGACGGCGGCGCTGCGCGAGCTCACCGCGCTGGCCGCCGATGCCGGTCTCACCGCGCCCGAGGGCCCGGCGGACTGGGCCCGGTTCACCGGCCACGTCTCCGCCGCCGCGGAGGAACTCGCCGCCGGCCGCGAAGCCCTCAAGACGGCCGAGTACGAGGCGCTGCGGGCCTATCACGACGCCCGGGACGCCCTCAAGCAGCTGCGCGAGGACCTCGCCGACGCATCCCGCCGGGACAGCAACGTTTCCCTCGCCGACGCCCAGCTGCGCGCCCGGATCGCCGCCGAGCTGGACCTGCAGCCCTCCCAGCTGCCCTTCGCCGCCGAGCTCATCACCGTCGCCGACCACGCATCGGCCTGGGAGGGCGCCGCCGAGCGGCTGGTCCACCCGTTGGCGATCGCGATGCTCGTCACCGACGAGCACTACGCCCGGGTCGCCGCCTGGGTCGACGCCAACCACCTGGGCCGCCGGCTGGTCTACCACCGCGTGCCCGCGCACAGCGCCACCGGCGCCACCGCGCAGCCGGGCACCATGGCCGCCAACCTCGACATCCGTCCCGGCACCCCGTTCACCGGGTGGCTCCGCGATGAGGTCGCCCGCAGGTACGCCCACGTCTGCGTGCCCACCTCCGCCGACCTGGCCCGGCATCCGCGCGCCGTCACCCCCGCCGGGCAGATCAAGGACAACACCAGGCACGAGAAGAACGACCGTTTCAAGGTCGATGACCGCAGCATTTACATCCTCGGCTGGGACACCGCCGCCCGGCGCGCCCACCTGAGCCGCCAGGTTCCGGCTCAAGAGAAGCGGGTCGCCGACGCCGAGCGGGCGGCCGGAGAGGCGAGTACGGCGCGCAGTGCCGGCGACGACCGCCGCAGCGCCCTCAGCCAGATCGCCACCCGCTTCACCGACCCGAACGCCGTCGACGTCGCCGCCGCGGTCGACGCGGTCGCCGAGGCGCAGCGGCTGCACGACGCGATCGCCGGCCGTGCCGACCTCGCGCAGCTCATCGCTGACAAGGCGCAGGCCGAGAAGCGGGCCGCCGAGATGCTGAAGGGCCTCGGTCTCGCCCAGCGCGCCGTCGGCGACGCCGAGGGCAAGGCCGAGCGCTGGGCGTCCCGGCACGCCGAGGCCTCGGCCCGGCTGGAGCGGATGACCGCACCGAACCTGACCCCGGAGGCGTTCGAGGCGCTGACCGAGGCGCTGACCAGCGTCGGGGCCAGCCCGGCCGACATCGACGCCTGCGATGCGTGGGGCCGTGCCGTGGCCGATGCCCTCGCCGCCCGCCAGACATCGGCGACCAACACCCTGGCCCGCAACGGGCAGCGCCTGGTCGGCGCGATGAAGGACTTCGTCGCACTGTGGCCCGAGGTCGTCACCGAAATCCCCGCCGAGGTCGAGTCCCGCACCGAGTACCTCGCGTTGCGGGAACGGCTGCGCACGGATGACCTGCCCAGCTACGAGGCGGATTTCCGTCACCAGCTGCAGACCAACGCCATCCACGAACTGGTCGCGTTCAACACCTACCTGCACACCGAGTCCCGCAAGATCGGCGTCCGCATCGACACCATCAACCAGGCGCTGGCCGACATCGACTACCGCGCCGGCACCTACATCCGCCTGGAGCACGAGCCGACCACCGACTTCGACATCCGCGAGTTCCGCGCCCAGCTGCGCGACATCACCACCGGCAACCTCGGGGAGGACGAGACCTACGCCGAGGAGCGGTTCCTCAAGGTCAAGCAGCTGCTGGACCGGTTCAAGGGACGTGAGGGGTCCGCCAGCGCCGACCAGACCTGGACCCGGAAGGTGACCGACGTCCGCAACTGGTCGGACTTCGCCGCGTCGGAACGAACCCGGGAGGAGGACGTGCCCGTCGAGCACTACACCGACTCCGGCGGCAAGTCCGGCGGGCAGAAGGAGAAGCTCGCCTACACGGTGCTCGCCGCGTCCCTCTCCTACCAGTACGGCCTTGCCGGCGGCGCCCTGGATGCCTTCCGTTTCGTCATGATTGACGAGGCGTTCGGCCGCGGATCGGATGAGTCCACCCGATTCGGGCTGGAACTGTTCGGCCGGCTGGGCCTGCAGCTGCTGGTGGTGACCCCGCTGCAGAAGATCTCGACCATCGAGCCCTACGTCGCAGCGGTCGGGTACGTCCGCAACGAGGACCCCCGCAGCCGCCTCCTCACGATGACCATCGAGGAGTACCGCGCATCGAAGGCCGCCCAGCTGCAGCAGCGCCTCGCCGCCCGCGGGGTCGCCAGCCTGGTCAGCGTCGACGACGACATCCTCGAGGAGGACATCGGCGGCGCGGCCGGCGACGTCGCTGTCGGCGGGACGCAGTGACGGCCTCGGCGGGCGCGCCGACCCGCTGGGCCACACCCGCCGCCGTCAAGGCTGCGGTCGCGACCAAGTGGGACAGCGGCGCGCTGCTGCGCGAGCTGCACACCGAGCCGGGCGCACGCACCGCCTTCCCGCTGAAGGTGCGGCTGCCGGGACCGACTCGCGAGGAGCTGCCGACCCTGTTCGCGCAGGCCTCGGCCTGGGTGCAGAACCTCAAGGACGCCGCCGCCCGCGAGGGATGGGAGCTGGTGTCCAAGCCGATGCGGGCCGGGGGCCTGGGCACCCAGCAGGTGCCGGCCTCCGCGATCGTGCCCACCCCCGAGGTAGGGCTGGCGCTGCTGGGCCGCGCCCACGCCGCCGACGCGGCTCGGTTCGCCGTGGCCCTGCAGCGCGCCACCGCACTCGACGGCGCGGCCGCGCAGCTGGCGCTGAGCCGGCCGCACGACGTGCTCGACGCCGGTGAGGACTGGCCACTGCTGCTCGCCCTCGCCGACTGGATCCGCCGCCATCCGCGGCCGGGCATCTTCATCCGCCAGATCCCAGTCGCCGGCGTGCACACGAAGGTGCTGGAGCGCCACACCGGCCTGCTGACCCGGCTGCTGAACGTCCTGCTGCCTGTCGAGGCAGTCGACGCCGACATGCGGACGTTCACCGCCCGCTTCGGCTTCGCCGCCGAACCCCGCCGCGTGCGCCTCCGCGGGGCCGCCGCGGTGCTCGGCGTACCTGCGACCGGTTTCACCGACACCGAGTGGGAGGTCGCGTCCCTGGCTGCGCTCGACCCGCATGCCCACGGCATCGCCGAGCTGCTGGTGCTGGAGAACAAGACGTCGTTCCTGACCGTCACCGCCCAGCGGGGCCGGCTCATCGTGTGGGGCGCCGGGTACGGCGCCGACGAACTGCTCGCCGCGCTCCCCTGGCGGGATCAGGTCGCCATCCGCTACTGGGGCGACATCGACACCCACGGCCTGGCCATCCTCGCCCGCGTCCGCGCCGTCGCCCCGCAGACGACCAGCGTGCTCATGGACACCGCCACCCTGCTCGCACACCGGCCCTACTGGGGATCGGAGAAGACGCCGCACACCGGCGAGCTGCGCACGCTCACCGACGCCGAGGCCGACCTGCTCACCGCGCTGCGCACGGCCGAGTACGGCGACCGGGTCCGCCTGGAGCAGGAGTTCATCCGGTTCGACCTGGTTGAGGCGGCGCTCGCGGCGAGGTGACCGGTGTCGACGCGGACTACTCCTCGGCCGCCTCCGGCATAGCCAGGCGCACCGACATCCGCTCGCGGTCGAACCGCTCCCAGTCCGCGGCGAGCTCGAACACCTGGTGTTCAGCGATGCGCTCCAAATCCCTGTTTGCGGTGAAGTCCCCGTCGTCTAGGAGCAGCAGAGCCGCGGCACGGGCGGTCTGCGCATCGACGTCCAGCTGCCGAGCCAAGCGCTGCAACGACGTGCGGAGCTGGGCAGGACGATCCTGGGCGTCCGGGTCGAACAGTCCGATGATGGACCCGGCGACGGGCTCGTACGCCGACCGCCAGCGCAGCCGGTCCTCCTTCTCCCGCTCCTCCGCGGACAGCGGAAGCACCTCGGCCGGCAGCGGAGCGTCGAAGGCGAAGTCCACGACGGCGCCGCCTGCGTCACCGGTGCGGGTTAGGACTCGGCAGGCGACCATCAACTCGAGGACGTCGGCCAGCGTGCGCACCTGAGCCACACCCAGGTGCTGGCTGTAGCCGTCGATCTCGGCGATGCGCGCCGCCCGCTCGGCGGCCTCCTCGGCGTTCGCCGTCGCCGCGTCGGCGTCATCGGTCTCGTCACCGAAGTCTGGGTCGGCCCGTTGCGCGGCCAGCTCCTCATCGGTCCACGGGTGCAGCGGCTCCCAAGCTTCCGACTGCCATCCGGCGGCGGTGAACTTGCTGGCGCGCAGCTTCATGTCGATCTGCTCGACCGTCTGCGGCTCGTGCAGAAGGGCGCTGACCACGTTGACCGCCGCCGGCGGCAGGTACCGCATCCATCCGCCGCGCGTGTAGACCTGCTCCAGCCACAGTGACCGGCGCATCCGCTCGTCCTCAACCATCTGCGTCCCCCTCGCCGTGAGCGAGCGTCGGCGGCCCGCCCCGCCAGTCTGCCCGCGGGCACCGACGCTTGCCCGGCTATGCACGAGTCCTATTCGGTCGTGCAGCCCAGGACGCGGCTGGCTTTCCAGGACCGGGTACCACCGCCGCCTGGTGCACGGTGGCCGCATCGGCCCAGCGCCGGGACCGTTGTCTGGCTCGCCACCGGCATGGACGATGCTGCGGTGACTGACTGGCCGATCGTCTGGGCCGCCGTTGCGGCGCGGGTGGCGGCGCACCGGGTCGCTGGCCGCGGACACCTGCTGACTGAGGACACCGTCCGCATGGAGACGGTCCTCGCTCTGGAGGAGTTCGGTGTCGCGCCGGGGCGGGTGGCTGCCGAGGTGCTCGCACCGCAACTCGCCGGCGGCAAGCTCGACCTGGTCGTGGACCCGCCCGGTGGCGTCGCCGTGGAGCTGAAGTACCCGCGGGACAGTCCCACCGGCTTCTCGCCCGACACGATGACGTTCGGTGAGCTGCTGCGGGACTTCCTGCGGGTGTCCGTGGTGCCCGCCGATGACCGGTGGGTGGTTCAGCTGCTCAACGACCGACTCGCCCGCTACGTCGCAAACGCGTGCCTGCGGCACGGCCTAGCCTGGCCCGGAGCCGTCGGCAGCACCATGACGTTGCCGGCTGCGGCCCTGGCTGGTCTGCCGGTGACGGCTGTCCGCGCCATCGGTGCTGCCGCGGTGTCCGGCACCGTGTCGGCGACCTGTGCCGTCATCGAGCCGGCGGGCGAGGGGCTGTCGCTCTACGCCTTCCGTATCGATCAACTGTCCGCCGTTGCGCCAACCACCGAAGTCATCGCGTCCGCGGTCGATGCCGGCGAGGCGGCGGCCGACGTGGACGTCGCCGTCGTCGTTGGGAACCGCTCGACACGAGAAGGCGCACGGGCGGAGATTCTGGCTGCGGCTCGCGCCATCCTCAGCCGCAGCGGTCAGAGCACCTTCACGATGCCCGAGGTCATCGCGGAGATGCGTCGTCGCGGCACAGGCTACGCCGAGTCGACGATCCGCACGATGATCGGTGCACACCTGTGCGCCGACGCCACAGGAACCGGCACGGCCGGATACGCCGACTTCACCCGTGACGGCAGAGGGCAGTACCGGTTCAGGTCGTCGGAGACAGTTCGCTGATCTCGGCCACGGCATAGGTCTCCGCTCGGCCCCGGCCTAGTGACAGTAGGTCGGGACCGAGCGGAGGGGCGGCCGAGTCGGTCCAGCCTCGGCCACGGCGCGCCACCGTGTCTGGACCACGTCGCCGCGCACAGACAACATCGGCAGCAGCGAGCACGACTCGAGGCGCTGAGCAGCGATCTCACCCGATCGGAGGTCTCCGGTGCGGCCGGTCATCGAGCGTCGGGGGAACTGTCGTACCCCCGCCGTAGCGTGCGCCGCACATGAGCTACTCGACTGAGCAACGACGCCACGCCGCCGCATGGAAGCACCACACCGAGGCACTGCCGACGGCCGCAAAGGCCCCGGCGCCGTACGTCGGCAAGTACGGCCGCGCCGGCGGTCCGGAGTACGAGTTCTGCTTGCCGGCTGCACTCGCGGAACACAATCTGCTGCACGAGGTGCGTGATGACGCGTTGGCGCTGTTCGCCGAACTGGGCATCCCGTGGCATGCCGGCATCGACGGCGGACCGGGCAACCACCTGCTGTCTTCGCAGGTGCAGTGCGTGAACGCGCTGGGCCAGATGGTCAGCGACCCGGCGCGGGTCGGGGCCGCGTTTGGCAGCACCGTGCCGGTGGGCGAGGTCCTGGAGATCGAGCCGGGCCGGTACCTGACGTTCGAGTACATCGGGCCGACCGACTTCTTCGGCGAGGCACTCGGTGGCGATCGGGTCCGCGGCACCCGCTGCACCAGCGTCGACGCGGCCTTCCTGCACCGGGCTCCCGACGGGGCGCGCGAGCTGGTGCTCGTGGAGTGGAAGTACACGGAGTCCTACCGGCTGCGCGACCCGGAGCCGGCGCGCGATGAGACCCGACGCCGTCGGTACGCCGCGGCGGTAGCAGACCCCGCCGGACCGATCCGTGACGGTGCGTTGCCCTTCGAGCTGCTGCTGGACGAGCCGTTCTACCAGCTGGTGCGCCAGCAGCTCCTGGCGCACGCGTTGGAGCAGGCCGGCGTCGCCGACCGGGTCCGCGTCGTGCACGTGCTGCCGCCGGACAACCTGGCGTACCAGCGTTCGTTGCCTCGGCCGGAGCATCGTGCGCTGGGGGAGTCGGTGTCGGAGGTGTGGGGCCAGCTGCTGCGCCGGCCCGACCGGTACACCGTCATGGACCCCGCGGTGTTCCTCGACGATGAGATCACCAACCGCGAGTACGTGCTGCGGTACGCGCCGGACGTGGTCTGGGACCAGGCGTGGTTCGCGGGCGCGCTCGGCGTGGACACCCCCGACCAGGTCGAGGACGCCCTGGATTGGGATGGGGACCTGGAACTGGATGCGGATGGAGTGTTCCTGCGCGTCGGCACGTCCGCGACCGGGCTGAGCTTCCCTTTCCGGCTCTCGGATCTGCAGGAGCTTGCCACCGAGCTGGAGGCCTGAGCGGGCAGCGGTTGGACCTCGCTGTGGCCGGGCGTCGTCTGCCCCTATGGAGGCGGGTACCTCCCTCGGCGCGCTTGCTTCGGGCATTCTGACGGACTGCTATCCATGGCCGTCCCGCCGCCCGGGGGAGGGGCGTCGCGGCGAGACGAGGAACGGTGAGCTCTGCGTGTTCACGGATGACCGGACTGAAGGCCGCGCTCGAGCAGTGGACCGCTCAGGGTCTGACGCTGCACCGGACCGGACGCAGCGATGATCGCTGACGCCGGTACTGCCGGTCTCGTTCCGTTTCCTCCCATCAGTCCCGAGGCGGGGGCGGGTGGTGACGCGGTATTGACGATGGAGCGCGTCGTGCGCACGCTGATCGGTCCCGTGAAACCGTTCCAGCCCGGGCAGAAGCTGACGACTTTCGCGAGCTGGTTCACGACCTCGGACGACGACACGCTGATCCTCGTCGTCCGTCCGGGTCTTGCGCCGAAGGATGTGGCGACAGCCGTTGCTCACGCCTTGGCCTGGCAGGGTGCCCGGGAGCTTGTGCTGCTGCTGCCCGAGGCGACGGTGCCCTCGATGATGGCCCGGCTTGTCTACGTCGCCACCCCGCTGCGGGTCTGGTCGGTCGACGATGTGCTGACACCCACCTCTGTGCCCATCCCGGCGATCGAGGATGTTGTTGCAGCGGCGAGCGGCCGCCCGCTGCGCGGCGAGCCCGAGCATGACTTGGGCGTGTTCGGCGCCTGGGTGGATGACCTCGTGGCCTCCGCTGACCGGCACTGGGCACTGGCCGCTGCGCACCGCGGCAGCTACCGGGCCTGGCATTGCGCCGGCCGGCAGGTCCTCAAGCTCACCCGAACTGGCGCCGGCGTGCTTGTCCAGGCAGGCGTGCAGTACCAGAATCCGCCGGCGGGCCGGCAGCCGTACGCTCGCACCGCCACCGCGCCGTTGACCGAAGCAGAGCGGGCCGAGGCAGAGGCCGCGATCGCCGTGGCCGTCGCCGACCGGCTCGCCGGTCGCGACGACACCCATGTTGAGCACCGGATGCAGGCCGCGCTCAAGCGCACAGGCCTTTCCGAACTCGGCCTTGTGAAGATCGAACGCGAGTACCCCGCCTGGCGCGCCGACAAGGCGCCTGGCTTCATCGACTTCCTTGGCCTCGACGGCGCTGGGCAGCTCCACATCGTCGAGACCAAGATCGGCACCGACGAAATGCTGGTGTTCCAGGTGTTGGACTACTTGAGCTGGGTGACCGCGCACGCCCCGGCTATCCGCGCCGAGCTCGGGTGGCCCGCCGGCGATGACTCCGTCGTCCACATCGACTTCGTCGTGGCGCCGAAGACCGGAGCCCGTCCGGAACCCGCGCTCGGGTCCTACACCGTCAGCCAGCTCGTGGCTCTCCGGAATGACGTGCCCTGGCGCATACACCTGATCGAGGACGCGCACGCAGGAGAACCGGCCATCCACTCCTACCGGCCCCGAGAGGTGCCGCCGTCCCGACCGGGGATCGTGGAAGCGCCAATCTGCTGACGCCTGTAGGCGGAGCTCGGTCAGCGTGCGCTGGTGGCTTTGCCGCGGGTCCATGTCCGGTGTGCGGTCCCGTCGTGCAGGGAGCTGCTCGCCTAGCTGACCTGACCGTCGGTGGCGCTCAGGTCAGGTGAGCTGCTCGTGCCGGAACGTCTCGCCGTGGGGGTAGATGAGCTCGACCTCGAAGGAGTCTGCGGCGACATGCTCGAGGAAGCTGCGGGCGGTCCCGTTGGGTGCGGTCGGGAGCAGGACTGCGATGGATTCGACGGTGGTCCGGTCGTCGACGGCGGAGGTGTTCGCTGCGTACCGGTAGGCGACTGCCTGAGCCCACGCGTGAGCGACGGTGACGACGTCGGCGGCGGCTTTCGCCTCCACGATGCGCCGGATCGTCGGCTCGTACACGTCGGCTCGCAGGTCACCGATGGGGTGCTCGCGGACGTGGCGGTGCGGGAGTGTCGCGACGTACGCGACGACGAGGTCTGCTTCGAGCTGCTGGCGGGCGGGTGAGGACGGCGGTTCCTCGGCGACGGCCTTGGCCCGCTGCGCGAAGCGGCCGGCTGTGTCGAAGCGTGACGGCAGGTCGGTCCGCTGCCAGTAGACGCGGCCGCTCTTGAGCTCGTGACCTTTCAGCAGGGTGTGCATCGCCTCGTAGACGTCGCAGTGCCGATAACGGCCGCCCAGCTCTTCGAACGCCTCCCAGATGGACCGGCTGCCACCCGGTCGGTCGTTGCGGGTGCACGGCCACTGCAGAGACAGCACGGCTGCCGCGACCTCCGGGAGAGGTGCGGGTGCGGCGTCGCCGGGGCGGGGGCGGCGCATGCCCTCGCGGGCGTAGAACATCACGTCGGTGCGTTCGAGGTCCAGGACGGCGCGGAGGACTGCCGGGGTGGCCTCGTCGTTGTATCCACGCGCCTTGAGGTGGTCGATGACGTCATGCCACTGCAGCGGATCGTCCCCGAGGTGCTGCTCGATGTAGCGCGTCGCGACGGCAGTGACGTGGTCGAGGTTCTGCGAGGCCGAGGCGGTGGTCATGCCGACGAAGGCTACGACCGTCACGGGCTCGTCGGGGACCGAGCGCGAGTCAGACAGATCTGAGTGCGAGCAGTTCAGCCCGGCTCCGGTGCAGGCTCCTTGCGACCGCTGCCCGCCCGCTCCAAGCAGGCGACCGCACGACTTCATCGTCGTCAGCGCGATCCTCGGACGGCCCGATACGCGCACTTGTCGTGCGGGATCCAGGATGGCGCGACCGCGGAGGCCGGCTGACGCAAGCTCCCAGCAGAGACGACAGAACCCTCACGGTCGCTGACCGTGGGGGCTCTCTGATGCGGGCCTGCGTGTGCCGTCGCCACCTGCAGGGAGCCCACGGCCCGCACGTGTGGCCATGCTGACCAGGACGCCTACTTCGTCACGGACCGGCCGGCCGGCTGACCGAGGCCACCGGTCGGCCGGTCCGCGCCGCCTCAGCCTGCGCTTCAGCACACGATCGGCGACCCCGGTGCGCGTCCCGCAGGTTCAGCCGGACCCTCATCCGGCGGAGGGCTGCACCTTCCTCCACCGGGTGGGGCGCACGACTCGGCACACTCCGTGATCGGCCAGCGAAACGCCACCGACCGCGCCGCGGATGCGCCCCGGATGCGCCGCGTGAGGCCCGTGAGGTGCGGATGGCCGCAGGATGCGCGCGGCCGGTCGGGTCCAGCCCCGCGGCTTCGCTGCCGCCGGGGATGCACCGCAATCTCGCGCTTGGACGCCTCCGCGGTCTCGCCTCCTCACGCGGCAAGGGGACGCTCGCCACTGTCGAACCATCCTTCCCGCTAGCCAACGTGCCGTGCACCAGCCGCGCCGGACATGCGCGGCGGCTGCTGGCGGGGCGTCTGTGACGGCAGTGAGAAGGGCCGCGTCCTGCGGCGGTGTCGGTGGCACGGTCCCGGTTCTCCCGTCGTCGATGACGAAGAGTGGAGGGACCGAACGGGGAGGAAGACCGATGCAGCTGATCCGCAAGACCGAGGTGGTCGAGGACTACGACACCGATGAGCTGGTAGGCGAGGTGATGCCTACCGAGACGAGTCGGAAGGGCGCCGAGCTCGCGGAGAAGCTGGTCTCGAACATCCTCTCCATTGGCGTGGACGGCGCCGGTCGGTTCAAGGGCGCCCGCGAGATCGCCGAGGAGCACCGGGCCCACCACGTCGACGTCGAGGTGGCCATCGCGAAGGTCATCGCTACACACGCGCGCGTAGTCACGGCGACGGGATTCGCCACCGGGCTCGGCGGGATCGCCACGCTGCCGGTCGCGATCCCGACCGACATCGCGATGTTCTACGCCTACGCCGGCCGCTGCGCCGCCGCCGTCGCGTATCTCCGCGGGTACGACATCGAGTCCGACGAGGTCCGGAGCGTCGTACTGCTGTCACTTCTCGGCGCAGGCGGTGTCGCGGCTGCCTCGAAGGTCGGCGTCGAGCTCGGCACCAAGACCGCGATGGCTGCACTCAAGAAGCTGCCCGGCAGGGTGCTCATCGAGATCAACAAGAAGGTCGGCTTCCGGCTCGTCACCAAGGCCGGCACCAAGGGAGTCGTCAACCTCGGCAAGCTCGTGCCGTTCGTGGGTGGGGGCGTCGGCGCCACGGTCAACGCGGTGGGGATGCGCACCGTGGCGACCTACGCGAAGAGCAACTTTCCGACTATCTGACGAGGACCACTGCCATGCTGTTTCGCCGCCGGCGGCCTGAGCCCCACGTCACCGCAGTCCGTTTCCTGCCGTTGCACCGAGCGTCGCATGGGAAGTGTGTTGCATACGGCCGAACTCCGGAGGAAGCGGTCGCGCGATGGAAGCGGCGCCACAAGGCTCAGAGCTTCAGCGTCTGGGACGTCCCCGACGCGATTGCGCAGGCCGTCTTCTTCTAGCTTGGCGAGCTGTGCGCCCAGCTGGACGGGACAGTGTCCTAGGCGCCGGCAGTGACGCGCGTCGGCGTCGTTAGCCGCAGCGTTCCGCTCCACGCTAGCTACTTCTCGGTGCCAGACATCGATCCGGCCACGTCGGACCCCGGCCGCGATGCTGCGGTGGCCATCGCGGAGATGAACTACGAACTGGCGCTGGCCAACGCCGCCGTCCTGACCGGCAACCCGGTCGACACGGCCAAGCTGCAGAGCCTGCATGCCGCCGTCGAGGAGGCCTGCGCACCGCTGCGCTGACGAGCTCACGGCGGGGCGGGGTGATGCGGCGCTCAGCCAAGTAGGGCTGGGGTGTAGTGCTCCAGGAGCAGCCGTGTCAGCTGTTCCCCGCGGGTGGTGACGGCGCGCAGGTCCTCGCTGCTCATGGCCTTGAAGTTGGTCGGGTAGTCGTTCACGCGCTGCAGGGGAACGAGCCCCGGGGCGGGCATCGGCAGCTTGTCGTCCCGCTGGCCGAGGTACACGTGCACGACGCCCTGGAACCGCCCGCGGCCTACTTCGGTGTGCAGCCGTCCCCGGGCGCCATCTTGGGTTCTGCGGTAGGTGATGTCGAAGCTGCGCTTGAGCCGGAACGGCAACACCCGGGCGTTGGACTCGCCCGGCTCCTGGCGGCCGGCGTCGGACGCGATCACGTAGTCGACCGGGTAGACGTGGCGCGTGAAGGATCGGTTGCGGCCCGACTCGAGCACCGACAACCCCAGGTTGTCGTAGACACCCCCGTCGGTCAGCGCGACCCGATGGCGCTGGGTCTGCCCGTCGCGCTCGAAGGTGTATGTCCTCTGGACCGCCGGTAGCAGCAGGGGGAAGGCGGCGCTGGCCGCGACGGCCTCCGCAACCCGGATCGGCTCCACGATCCGCCCGTACATCCAGCTGGAGCTACCGCTACTGCCGAAGCGAACCGCCCGGCCCGTGATCAGGTCGGTGGCCGAGAGCACGGTCGCCAGTCCCGGGTGGGAGACGTCGGACAGGTCGCGGTCGCCGAAGGCCCGGTTGGCGAGCGCGGCGGCGAGCACATCGGTGCGGTTCCGACTGGCCCGTTCCCGGCCTCGCGGAGCGGCGGCCGC
>Ga0210040_10005600_pt1 | contig 15944 bp, 19 predicted proteins | sample CryGeyCG12114_NA_FD_185462 | JGI IMG/M metagenome (GOLD analysis project Ga0210040, IMG submission 185462) | Groundwater microbial communities from aquifer - Crystal Geyser CG19_WC_8/21/14_NA (SPAdes) (version 2) | ecosystem: Environmental > Aquatic > Deep subsurface > Groundwater | place: USA... | reverse complement strand
TAATAATGATATAAAAAGGAAAGTTGGTTTATTTGCCACACGAAAACCATTTAGTTGAAAGCAGAGTTTGAATGGGGCTTTAAATAATAGACCACACTGTGTGATATGTTAGCGTACGACGAGCTTTTAAAAAGTATAGGGAAATTGCGGTATCACAATGGTGTAATTCATAGTCAACGAATGCGGGGTAGTATGTGTTATTTATTAATTGAGTATGTGGATTGTGTCGAATTTCTTGTTAAATGGAAAAAATTAAGTAAACATTGTTATCGTATTTTTTTAAATATTTTATTTCCGAACCATAAAATCCGTCAATTTGTAAATCCTCATCAGTGCATATAGCTAGTTAGTAAATTACTATGATTATAAAATGACACACAAAGGAAATGAAAGCAACTAATTCGGCAAGATTCTTTTGGAGCGCCAAAAGTGTATACAATCCAACAGAATAATCAACTTTTAATCTGAAAAAAATGAGATTTTTCTTAATCTTTTGTACTAGTTTAGTTAGGTTAGGGCTTTACAAGAAGTAATGACAAAGTAAATTGCCTCAGAACTTGTATTTAGTTTGTTCGTTATATTTGCTCGTTTTCGTATCTCAAATTAAACATGATTACTTGAAATAGGAATCTAACTAACTGAGAGCTCTCTTTTGCTCCTTATTTACAAAAGAGTAAAGACTAATGCTGTATGGTAAGTTCAGTTGAGTTAACTAATTTGGAAGTTAATTTTAGAGCTCGTGAGCTTGGGATGAAATAATTTTTTCACTTTCTCATGTTGCTGAAGTAATAATTTGACATGAGAATGCAAAGAATATTTTTGCAATGCGTACGTTGATGTTAATACCCCCTATTGTGCATAAAATTAGGATTAGGATCGATGAGTTGTCATTTCGTATAAAAAGTGCAAAAAAAGTATTTCTTTTCTAGTTACTAAATATAGCTAATTATGATTTTTTATGTTTCAGGGGAAGTAAAAACTTCTTTAGTCTCTGGATCAGAAATTGACGTCACATGGCATTTGTCATATCCTCATCGAGTAAGTCATTTAATGTATGCATTGCTAATTGCTATTTAATTGCTAACTTAACAAACAAAACAATAATGACATAATAATGGATTTCTTTTTGAAAAAATTGCGATAAAAGTTACTAATTTGTAGTGAATACTTATTGCTTTTATGAGCAGGATAGAAAAAATATTTTATGCAGCATGTTTCAAAACATTTAGTACATTTAAACTACGCCAAACTGTTATAGTATGAAACGAGCACATACATTTTTCAAACTCACTTCCTTGTCATATTAAAACTTTAAAACCAGGACTTGTGTATAACTAAACTATAAAATCCAAAAGATTCTATCATGCATAAATACAAACAAATCCTGTAGTTTCCGTTCCCAACTTTGCATAACAGTACTATGATTATGACAAACCAAATGCATCCATTATCACTATAATAAATTGTAATAATTATAATCAATTAGCCACGGATCATAATAGTGAGTGACTATAACACATAGTAGTATTAGCATACTGTGTATATAAAGTCCGTAGTTAGTATTTACTAACTAACTAACTAATACAAATTGAGCATGAAGTGGAACATTCAATGTTTGACAAGAATTTGTTCTCTGTACATAAAAAATTAATCGTGTTTTTCACTTGCTCTGTAACAACGGATGTACAGTAACCAACTAACTGAAGAGTAACGGAATAGCTAGTATCAAGGAAATGGTTTGGAATGTCCAAACTAAAAAATTATTTTCCTCATTTTTTATGCAGGGAGGCTACCGGTTAGAGCTTCTGGACAGTCAAGAACGGCAACTACTCGATTTGACACCCGTCACAGCTGATGAAGACTATATCAAAAGCGATCCAACGTAAGATGCTTGTCATTCTTATAGTTTTAGTTATTAGTTTAGTTACCAAACAAATCTCAGTACATATATCTACAGGGCACTGACTAGACACTTAAAAAAAATCATCAAATAAAATCACCTTCCCCAAGTGATTATAGTAGGATGATTTGGTGAACCGTTTTGAAAGACCAAGAACATGGAAATTGAACTTGTTTCCCTTCGGTAACTAACTAACTAACTAACGCTTGTCCACATTGATCACAGGACGAATTGCACTATAGCTTGTGGTTTGGTTCAGTAGTTATGCTTGAAATATAAATTAGGCATAGTGAGTGATGAAATCATCCACAGGGAATCAATATACTGCAAGACCTAATTCTACAAGTAACTTACTCTTGTCTTCCGCATCTTAAAATGCCAATATTTATTAACCTCATTGTTAGTTAGTTAGTTAGATAGGTAGCAATCAGAGGAGCCTCCTGAAATGAAATGCAATACGGAATTCTCGCATGATTGGTCGACCTTTGTCTACATTAACTAACTAATTTATGTACAATGGACTATTTGTATACTGAATTTATGGTTCGTTTGACTTCTGAAAAATGTATGTAGTTAGTTAGTTAGTGTATTTTGGGGCTATGTTATGGACAGTGTATTTATTTTCAGTCGTGCGTGTTTAGATCGACTATTTGGTATAGTGAGTTACTGACTGCATTAGTTAGTTTTGCAAAGAAAAGGTTGACAAACTTTTGTTGTGGTCTTTGAAGCACATTGCCCTAGTTAGTTAGTTAGATGCCATGATATAGAGTTCATTTCAATCAAAAGGCGTGCTAGTATTGTTTGTTGGGCCATTTTGTTGGTAAGAGGTTTTTTTTGGGTTTCACGTGCAGAAGTAGTAGTCGTGAGTAGTTAAGAATGTGCCATCAATCATAGATCAATTTCCTTTGGTTAGGTGATTTTTTTTTGTATTTTCGTATTCGACAGGTGCTGTGTGTGTATGCTAATGGTTCCGGCTGGCTTTTTGTATGCTTTGTGTGTTGGTTTGGATAGCAGTAGCTGACTGACTGCCACTACTTTTGAATGCCATTGCATAAGAATACGATTTTCATTAGGTTTTGTACTCAAATGGGATTAGCATTGGTGTTTGCAACTTAAGTTTGTGTGCATTTTAGGAGTATTGTTTGGTGTACTTCCTGCCACTTCTAATGTTGTTTCAATATTAGATGGATGAAGTTTTTTGATGATGGGGGAGATGTTTAGTGCTTGAGTAGTTAGTTACCATGAGCAAAATGAGCCGTATTGCTGAATTTTCTATCGTTAGTTTTGCAACCGTTAAGTTCATTGTTTTCGATGATGCATACACATTTAACAGTGACTAACTAGATGCATAGATAGAATTGACAGTGTTTCAAAATATTTTGAAGTGCAGTTAAGCATCAAGTCCAAAGGATTGTAGAACAGATCTTGCATTGTTGTAAAAGTTGCATTGTCAAAGTCCTTTTACTTAACGAGCTAAAACTAAAGCTACTTGATTGACAAAAGTGTATCATGAAGTTTGGACAGAAAATGTGGAGACAATTATCTATTGTAGACCAAAAGCTCCCGACACGCTTTTTGTTGTTCCTACCACATAATTAGGATTGTTAAACTTGAAAGTTTCTAATTAGGCTCGAATAATGGGAACCCCTTCTCCATTTTATATTATTATACAGTTGATCTTCCCATTGTGTCTGTTCACCCAGAAAATAAAAGTGCACGGAATACAATGAACGGACTATGTACAAGCAAATAGCGTGGGACACAATTAGATTCTTTTTGGCATTACAGCCGATGCGTAACAAACTACCTGAGCCCCAAGGTCACTTCACATCCTTTAAGAAATACCTGTTCATGGTATTTCTCTGTCCTCAATTGCACATTGTTGTGACTCAATCGAAACGGTTTGCCAGATCTGTATTGTGTGTGTGTGCAAGACAATGGCGTCTGGTTGAAAAGTCGAAAAGTCTGCGAACCAAAGGAAGAAACATTTTAGATTAATAACCTCAATGACTCTATATCATAAACAATTTCATTCACGTATGTACACTGGCACACTACAAAAATGTAATCTCCTAAAGTTTGATTGATGGAGGACAACTCTTCACCATTTTTTTCTGTTTATTGGAATGCCGTATAATGAGTATATAGTGTCAGGATAAAAAATAATTGAAATACTATTTTAGCTGTTAATATCCCGCAAGGATTTTTTTATAATTTAGGAAGAAAGAAATCTGAAAAGAAGGATTTTAATCAGATTATAGTATGTGTAGACCAAAAACTTGCAGTCTCCTTTGAACGAATTAAATTGGTGGTGTGCACGCACAGCCATTAGATACTAGATTTGGGTTCCAAACAGACAAAGGAGGTCACACAAGTCTTCCCTGACACATTAAAAGTCATAAGCTTGTACTTATAGTTAGTTAGTTAGTTCAAGAAAATAAGGAGATGGTAATAGTAAGCCAATAGTTTTTAAAATTATAGCACTTTCTGGATAGAAGAACACGCACTGGTCATCATAAATGAGCGTGAGCTGTCAATTGTAGTAATACCTGTGTACGTGAGAGTGAAAGGGATACTACAACAAATATACGTTAAGTTTTAGCAATGTCGACAAGACAGATTATATTAACTTAACTGACGATCGCTGTGGCAGTCTGAAAATCTATCTATAGTTAGTTAGTTGTGTACAGTAGTAAGAGTCTATAGTGGTGTGGAAAAGAGGATAATGAAACAAAAGGAACGGTGGCTTTCATTTTTTTCGCCAGATTAATTAAAACGTTGGATTAGCATAACAGAGTGACTTTCAGATTATTCATCATTAGTGTAATGTGGAGCCGACGCCTTTCTTAAGCGACGTTTGTAAAGTATACCTTTGATAATCTATATTTGCCCTTTTGTTGGCAATGGTTAGTTAGTTAGGTGTTTCTTTTCATTGGTCGTGGGATCGAAAAAAATGTAGTTGGTAGATTTTAAAGTTGGTTAGCATTAGATTTAGATGATAGATTGGATTTATTTGTTGTATTATAGTTAGTTAGTGTGATGAAACTGAAACTTTGTGCTGAGATTAGATTTAATGATACTGGTAAATGGAGTCACTGAGTATATTTTAGTCACATTAGCCGTAACCTAGTTTGATAATTGAAAAAATTTAAATTACAAGAGTACAAGGTTAGTGAACAGCATAAATTTGATCTACGAGGTTAGTGAGTTAGTACGTTAGTTACTTTTACTTACTTATGAGAGATGATTGCGTAAGATTTGTAGTTCAGTTCGTATGTTAGTCCAATTAGTTGAAAGGATCGTGAGAAATTCACTCTATTAAGTCACACTTAATGACATGATGAGCATGGTTTTTTCCCTCAGCTGTAATGCGTTGTGATTTATCGGCGACTGTGTATATGTAGTAAGTTGTCAACTTCAAAACAATGTGAACTATTTGTATTGTAGGTGTAATAACTTTTTCAAGTTGTCATTTTTTATTCGCGATTAGTTAATACTTTTAAAAGGTTGGAAAAAATATTCGCGTTTTGAATGAAATTGTGGCAAAAATGACTCCCACTTTCAATTGCTAATGGTGTAAATCTATTCCCGCTAAAGCTAAATTTGAATAGCATACCGCCATAAGTAGCCATTAAGATGAAGTTTATATTCTCCCTCCTTTGTGTTGCACAATAATATTAGAGTTTCATTGTTTTACTGCTTGCTACTGGAATGAACGAACCATAAATTTTGTTATTATTTGGTCTTAAACATTTATTTGTTTAGTTTCTTAATTATCATATGCAGGAGTTTCAAAGTCATTTAGACTGTACGAAATTGCTACCGATTTGCATAACAATAATGTTATGGAAGCGACAGGCAATTAGATTCAGTTTTCATTTATTAGCCTCATTATGGAAATAAATTTTTTTATTTGCAAAAAATACGAAATGACTGTGTTACTGTAATTTACTTTTCAAGGTTTCCTGTTGCCACTTTTGGCTAACCAACTTAGCTTGTATAGTACAAGAGATGTTGACCGAAAACTCTTGCAATTAACTTGTTAAAATATTTTCATAATGAAGCATGATGGTATGTATGCACAAGTTATCATTACATCTGTTTATCTTTATCATATGCATTCAGTTCATCTTTTAATGCACCCGTGACAAATCTTATTACACATGCTCTGGTTATACTATTGTAGTTTGTAGTAAAATGCTCCCAGCACTACTTTTTTTAGGGGTACGACCACTTGTTCTTAATTATTCTTCACCTAGTTGTCCTAGTCTTTTGGTGTAATTAAATTGTCATTTATATCAAGCACATAACATAGTTGTAAAGGTGTTCACATTTAATGCTGACTAACTAACTAAACTAACTAGTAACTAAAATGTGGGCAAAACTCTCACTATATATTATCATCCTTGACAGCTGATGAGAAATGACAGGAGGAGCAATACTCTTATCTCTCTCCAAATCGGTTGTCCAACAATGCCTTTTGTAGATTGCTTTACATTTTAATTGGTTCAAATTTTAGATAGTGACAATTGCACGAGTAGCTGTTAGCTCCATGTGCAGATTAGTGGGGTAGTTAATAATTGTAAAACGATACTTGCTTACACTTTGATAGATAGGTTAGTAGAAATGGACGAGAAATTATCAGTTTATGCACGCAATGTCCGTATAGTTATGTGTTGTAGTTGATGATAAGAACTAAGAAGTTTCCAATACACCAGTCAAACTAACTAATTAACAAGACTGTAAGAGACTATAAGAACGTTCAATTAAACATGTCAAAAAAATTAAAGTTTAACTGTCACGTAAGTAAAGTAACTTTGTAATTTTAACAGCCAATTTCTGGGTGATTTGGTAGAATTTTGCAATCACATTAACTTGTTTTAAAAGCTAAAACACTATTAACTAACTAATATAAATGTATTTTTTTTGTTTCCGTGTGTGTAGAGCTCAATCGCACAAAGTGAAGCTACCGAAAAACTTCACTTGCAATGATTGCACAGTGAGACTCCTACGCCAAGCGTCAGAATGGGCGAACAACTACCGATTTTGGTCTTGTGCCGACGTGGACATAGTTCCGCAAAACCAATACAAGGAGACTTGTAATGGCCATGGACGAGCTGTGGTTGGCCGATGTGTATGCAACAAAGGATTTTGGGGCTCCCGATGTCAATATGAAGACGAATGTGAGACTGAAGCGGAATGTGGAGGTAGCAATAATGGGAAATGTATCGATTTGGGTGGAACTGCTTTGCCCAAAAAGCAATGCTTTTGCAATCCTGGATTTCATGGAGAGAAATGTAGGAAGAAGAATGCTGTGAAGCTGCCAGGGGATGAGAGTGAGTTGGATTTATCGAGACATGGGAAACGTGTGTTGTCCGATAGGATGACACTCTATTATAATGTGAGTGAGGGAATAGTTAAACGAAAATGGGGTATATAGTTAGTTAGTTAATTATATGGATTCGTTGTGATGATAAACTAGATCATACCGGCTTCAAAAGAAGAGGACAAAGAAATGGAATTTGTACTGATGATTGATGGGACTTCATATGGAGCAATTGGTTGGCGTCCATCTGGTTTTGACAAAACTTGCAAACGGTGGCCTTTAATTAAGGACGAGGAGCCTTCAACAAGAGAAGGAAAAAGTTCAGACTACAAAGCATCATCCTCGTAAGTCATTTTGGTATTGTTTTCTGAGATTTTAATCATTGGTGTATAGTGTATGGATAAGTTAGTTAGCTTGACGGAAATTTTAATTTTAGAAACAAGGAGGAAGCAGCTCAAGCAGAGCCAGAACCTGCTGCTGAATCTGAACCGGAACCAGAGTCTGCAGCAACTACTACGGATAAAAATGAGGAAAGTAAATCTGAACCTGAGCCGGAATCATCAGCGTCTGAAGATAAAGCAGCAGTAGCTGAACCTGAGTCAGGTATTATAAATTGAAAATCCATTTATGGCTTTTGATGGATTGTGGTTCCTAATTAGGAATTATTAACCTGTAAGTTATATGCTGATTGCTGATTATGTTTGTTAGAGCCCAAGCCTGAACCAGAAACCGCAGCTTCAGAAAAAGTGGAGAAGTTATCAGGAGCAGGAAAACTTCGTAAGAAGCTGAGAGAAAATAGACAAATGGAACCTTCATCTGAAGTGAATGTGGAAACTTCGTCTTTGGTTGTGACAAGGAGTAAATCAAGTAGGCAGAAGAGATCTCCTGAAGAAGGACAAGCTGAACCTGGTTAGTTGGACCAAATATGGTATCCAATTATTTACAATGTTGTCCTCATTATTTACTCGTTGTCTAAGTTTGTGTACTTTGTGAAAAGAACCGGAAACTGAGCCAGAATCAGAGCCAGAAGCTGAAGCGGAACCTAAAGCAGAGTCAGAACCAGAACCGGAATCCTCTTCTGCGGAACCAGAATCTGAGCCTGAACCGGCCGCAAGTAGTAAACAAGGCTTAATTAGCGGGGCGAATTCTAAAGTAAGTAGAGGATATTATAGGAAATTGTTTCGCACGCATGAAGTATAAACGCTATAATGTGCAACTTGAAAACGTTAGTTCATTTTCTTAGTACGAAATTGGTTCAATTATGACGAAAAATATTGAGCTATAGAGGTTAATTTTTTTGCAGTGCCTTGCCATTTGCCGTATGCATTGCTAGCAATAATAATATTTTACAAAACCGTTAATTTTATCGTCTCTAGTTCCCCTGGGCTCCCAAAGGTGATTTTCATGCTATGGACTGCATTGATTTGATCATGGGTGCAGCCCGAGGTCAGTTGTCAAGAATCCGAGACTATTACACACGCGACCGCTCTACACCTCGCGTTGACTCATTCTGGGGTGGCAAAGAAGACATTACCAGTTCCATTGGTTGGGAAAAAGGGAATAAAACTGTGTTAATATTCCGAAGAAAAATTCGTGCCACTGATCCATTTGATCACGATATTGATGGAGAAATGCACGTGATTTGGGCCCGAGGTCAACAGACTGGTGATTACGTGCATAAACCAAAATCAGGATTGGAACGTGAAATGCCTTCTAATCCAAAGTTTTATGCTCTGGATGAAATTAAATACCATGGACATGGTGCACAAAGAGGAATCACTACCATTGACTTTTTAAACGATCAAGGTACATAGTTAGTCATTAATTGGATTGAAGAATTAATTAAATGGAATGGAATTAAGTGCTAATTATCTATTAATTTATCTTTATTACAGCTGCAGGACAGAAGAGTGCAAAAGATGAAGGTGGTTGTATGGATGGTTGGTCCCATCCTCCCAAATGTTCAAATTATGATTCTTCTGCTAAGTCTTGTACGTATAATGCTACATGGGAGTATATTCCTTCGTCTGACTCTGTACGGTTTGTAATCGAAACTCACAAGGCGGATCAATGGACCGGGATCGGATTCAGTGAAGACACGAGGATGAGGAATTCCGATGCTGTCATTGGGTGGGCTACAGCCACTGGACAGTTTTTCATTTCTGACACTTTTATGAATTCCTATACTGCTCCGAAATTGGACAGACAACAGGTTTGGAAGATTGATTAGCTATTTTATTGTGTTTGAAATGAAGTTAATTTACTTTTTAAGCCAAAAATGGGCATGTTTGTTTTGCAAAATAACATTAAAAACTTTAAATGCAGCCAAATTAAGTGGGTAGCGTGTTTTCTTTGTTTTATTTAGATTGCGCGCATGCGCGTAGCTAGCCTATGTCAGGTGACTACTGTGCTATAGGCTGAACTAAATAAAACTTGCAATCAAAGTTTTATTCAATTCATTGTGGATTAAGTGCATTTAAAAATTTTATTTTACAAAATTATTAAATGCAAGAATTTTCTATAATGTGCGCAATTGTCAAATAGGATTTGAGCAACATGACTGGACGTTACCGGGACGGTCTTGTGCAAATCTCCTTTATTCGTAAAGTGGTTACAAACGATGCTTCCTATGATGTTCCCTTAGATGAGTGCAAATTCTTCCTATTCCCTGTTGAAGGAGGAACATACAACGCTGTGAATAAGAAGATTAGGAAACACGAGAAAGTTCCCATTGTATCTGCAGAGCGGGTGTGCATTTCTCGGCCAAAACGATGTCATCCACTCGCGCCAAAGAAACCTGCTGAGATTCGTTACGAATTTGATATTAAATTGACTGGAGGATTAGGGGATAACTGGCAACCTCCAAAACAAGGATCCGAAGACTTCCAACTGCTTGAAAATAGGATCAAGAGAGACTTAGAATCGGAATTGAAAAGTATTGAAGGGTTCAATAGGATTGGACTGACTGGAATAAAAAAGTAACTAAGATATAATAATAAAAAATATTTTTCGGGGGAAAATTCTTTGTTTACAATAATCTTATTTGGAAATACTAGGGAGGGTGAAGGAGCTCTAGCTAAATGGGAATTGATGGTTACGCCAAATACAGAGTTGGCCGATTTATCGCGTGTAGAACGCGCCTTGAAGGATACTTTGGCTAAGAGTCAAGATGGAGGATTACAGTTAGATCCACAATATTTGGAACTAAGACAAGGCCAATTGTTTAATGAAGATGACTCCGAGGGCTCCGATAGCAATCCATTTGGAAGCAAAAAATTGTGGATTGTAATTGGTTGTGTGTTAGCATTGATTGTGCTTGCTTTGATTCAAGCTGGACTTACAATTTACAAAGTGACAGGGAAAACTTCATCACACAAGGTTAGTTGTGGATTTTGGCATTTCATTATGTGGTGCATATTTGAGATTTGATGCAATAACTTTATTCCGTGTTCAAGGTTGTCCCCAATGCTACAAACGGAATGGGATCACCATTACCTTCTTTTTCTTAATCTTAATTTTTGAAATATTATTAATTCTACTGCTACTTTTACTAACCCGGGAACTGGCGTAATAATAGTTTTACACGATCTCGAATTCGCTCTTTTTCTTGTTTCATTCTTTAATATTGCTCCCTTATGTACGGAGTTTTCATCAATGTGAACCAATACAAGGTTTGACATTATTTATAAACTTTCTGGCACACGCACATTGTTATGCATGTTAAACTACCCTATTCGTTTTTAGTTTACACACTTGGAACACAATAGTTACTTTTAGTCTGCACGATTTGCTTGAATCTTGTATTTTTGCTAAGTAATTTTTGCTAGTTGTCTTATGATTTCATTATGCATGCATCTCAAGTCCTCATTTCGTGCACCAACAGTGTTTCTCTTTGTGAGCGAGCACGCACTGATTGACTCCACATTTTGATTTGTTTGCAGGATTCATCCAGTTCAGGCATGGCATGGCGTGACTACTCGCAAAATAACTACGGATATGATGCGTACGATGAGAAAAGCTTGGGACACAATGCAATGCCTATGACAGCCACAAGTCATTCGAGCCACATGGGGACTGGAAGTCATCACCTTCACCATGCCCCTACAAATGGGCACCATCCGGCCAATGGGACTCATAATCTAAGTCATATATCTCAGAATCATGGGCCGCCTCCTCCAGCTGTATCCCTACCCCGTCCTCAACACTATCACCACAGTGCTGGAAATGGGCGCCAACGTGGTGACAACGGAGCTTCCAATCCTGCCACAAACCCTGACTTTTATTTCATGCCCTCCCAGCGGAAATACTCAGGAGAAGTGGTTCGAGTCTATGTGGATCATAATAAGAGATAAAAATAGTGTTTTTTTTTTAACTAACTAGCTGTAACAAATTTTATTGCTACTGCGTTGGTCTTATTCCCATCACTAATTGTGCTAACTCAATGAACTGTAAAACAATTTTGAAGTCATGTACAGAAAATGTTTTTTGTGATGTGATTGTTCATTTTTTAGCATCAGGAACTAGATTTTTTTCTGTGTGTAAAAAATGTGTGAAAAGTGGAAATTTTAGCTCAGAATAGGTGTATGATAATCCATATTTTATGCACATGTAGAGATTTACTACTGATATGCCATTTGCACTCTGGGTGGCTATAATAATACGAATTATGTATGACAATCACAATAGTTAACACTAAATTGTAGTTATGAATCGTATTTATTTTTTAGTCTAGTTGTTAGTTAAGTGTTGTACACTTGTAAGCTTTGTGCACTACACAAAATGTTGTGCTTTTACGATGAGACTGTGACATGTGTACTTTAACATTAGGTTTTAGCTATTTGCTTTTAGTACACACTAACTACTACACGGACGTTATAATAATTGTAAATGGATTCATTTTTAGTTTAATTTTTAGCTAGACTTGCGATGAGTTTACCGTGTGATCCATATGCAAAATAATGTATAAACAACACGCCTATTTAGTTAGTTTATGGAATGAGAGGGAGACTTCACTTGATCAAAATAATAAATATGAAACGCACATTGAGCTGGAAATCGTTCATTCTTATTAATTAATCTTTATTTCCCAGTTTTTGCATACCAAACAATTTATGAAACAAACATTTGAATATTGTAAATATAGTAAAATTTTAAGCGTTTTCATTTTCTTCCGAATCTTCAGTTGTCATTGTTGGTTTCTTGACAGTTTGAAACATTCCATCGTCTTCGTTCACCGGAGAAGATAACCGACTACCGCCTGGATTCTCTTTTTGGGGGATGATATTTCCCACTGTATCCGATTCTTTCAGGTCTTTTGTAGCGTCAGGTTTCTCATCCACACACTTGGGTGAAGATACAGATCGGTTCAAGTTTGCTTCATATGTAACTTCAGCAGTGGCTTCTTTGGTTACAGTCTCGGGTCGTTTTGCAATCTGAGGTGTTGGAACTGGAGATGAGACGGGATCGGATAAGAAACTTGGTTCTGAAAGATTTGGGATAATTTTTTGAAACTTTTCTAGTCGAACTAAAAGGGCTTCTTTGAAACCAGCTGAAACAGGCATCAGTGGATAGCTTGGTCCATTTTCTAAAAACAAAATTATTGGACAAATTGAGTGTGACTTCTTTCGCATTACTAATATTTAGCTGTACAAAGATAAAGTTTTTATTACGACTAGTCGTCTTGATGTTTTCAGTCAACTTCCATGAAGACAGCACTTTAATTTTTCTAAAAATAGAAAAAACAATATGGTAGAAATTGAGGGGAAAGTGAAAAAGATTTGAACTTCTTTTTACTTACTCAGGAATAGTGTGAACAATATGAGCACGGATTTCATTCTCCCAAGGACCAACTGCAAATTGACTCATGTTCCATAAAGAGTCCAAAATTCGGATGAAAACTCCTTCATTATAGTTACGAATTTCGGCCTCAGTGATTTCTTTACTTTTTATGTTTTCGGGATGATACAAAGCATTTTTCAAGGTGTATGGTTCATTGCTAAATACCATTTCTGCAATTAAAAATGTTGCTTACTTGTTTGTAAAAATAACTAACTATAAATTAAAAGAGAGACATCATTAAGATTGGATAATTTTTACCTTGAATCCCTCTTAGCAAAGTTTTAATGCATTTCCCTTCTTCTTTTGGCATTGTATCCCATTTCAACGCACTGACACAAAAATTTCCATCCCATGACATCAATGGATTCAGTTCAGGGGAGTAAGCAATGGCATGCACTTTTGGTGCAGCATTTGGAAAATTTGGCGGCAATTGTAACTCAAACAAAAACAACCCATCTTCATATGGTGTATCAGCCGGGCCCACCATTAATGCGGATACCAAATCCTAATGCAAAACTCAAAATCTCTAGAAACGAAACCAAACGCGTTCTTACTTTTTTTAGTCACTTACCATCCTATTTTCATAACACTTTGCCCAAATGCCTTCATCCAGTCCATTATCACTCAACTCTTTCAGCTCATTTTTCATAAATGCTGGAAAATCACTAGGAAATTCCTCCAACACCCCTTTCAAATACCTGTGAGTCTCCGGAGTAAATCCTAACAACTCAAACGACGGGCTATCCCATAAACTTTTGGTGCCTTTGACGTCCTCCAGCGTAGTTTTATTATTATTCATAATGGGGATCAACGACAATTCACTATCATCGGCAATGCGCTTGACATAGCTGAACTCCATCTCAAGGTGAGATGGCGGGAGCAATATTTCATTTGAGATCCATTTGCGCGAGTAAAAGTCCCACACAAGTTTGGCGCTCACTGGCACAACAGAGTGAGGATACACTTCCATAGGATGTCGGCGATTGGCAAAAGTTAAAATCATTTTTCCTGCATCTATACGCAGATCGGAAACAAATCCAACGCGAAATTTGTCTTTCACGAGACTACGTGATGATAAAATTGTTCCTCGTTGGTACAAAGCATATTTGGAATGGGGTCTCAAGTTGAACACGGATTCCTCTTTCACTCCCAAGTCTACTATCGAATCGTTTTCTTCTGGATCTTCTAGCAGCCATTTTACATTCACTTTTCGTGGTTCTAAATGTAGAAAGAGATTCAAAGGAATGTGATACAAGTCTTGAGAAATTAAAAAGAACTAACAATTTATTGAAGGAATACTTATGAAAAAATCACTAACGTAGAGAGTCTGCACTTTGCACGACGCCATATTTTAATGGTTGCGCCGAGTTTTTAAATGCCGATGCTACAACCAATCCCGCGGGAAATTCTGCGTCATTTACAGATTTTTCGAGATATGGGATTTTGGCAGCGCGCATTACACTGTTTGTTCCATCCTGTTCAGATAATACGAACTATTAAAAGTCAGTCGTAATAAAAAAAATCTTCATAAATAATTTTTTACAGCTTACATTCCAGTCAATCTGTGCAACAGTTTCTTTAAACAGTACTTTTACAGAAACCGTGAATCCAGAATTTTGTGCTCTCTGTGAATCAAATTTCAAATGTTTCTACCGAAAGTATAATGTAGCCCATCAGCCATATTTTGAAAAAAGCATTGCTAAACTATTTGTTTGAATTTTACCACCAAATGAGATAAATCATCAGCTTTGTAGTGCTTCATTTTCGGTTGGACTGTGCCCTTAAAGCGATAGCAAAATTTGTTGAACCAACATTCATAGTCTGTAGCTTCATCATTTTTGTCCAACTCCATAATGCGTACGCTGTTCAATTGGACAGATTCAAAGCAAGGAGTTCCTACCAATTCTAGCTCACTGAGTTGACCTTTATCCAAAATAGTTGGGGGTGCAGTTAATTTCCTATCTGAATTGACAAATGGGGCTAGTTGAATCCATTCCACCTCTACACCGGTCACCTATCGATTCCATTGAAACCGTGTAGTTACCGAAAAAACTGGAAACCAAGCATTATTTTTGTGAGCTTAACTTAAACTACCTACCTCAGTTCTAGTGATAGTCACTGGAGTCATCGACCATAGGGAAGCCAAAGCTGGAACCCATTTGACAAAATAACGGATCCATCCTGTTAACCAAGTGGCTTGTTTGAGTGCAGCTGACGATAAGTAAGTTCGTATTCCGGGGCAAGTTGTCCCCGGGCCCCAATACGGATCAATTCTTTCAAACCCATCATTTTCAATCTTATTCAAAAATAGGGTTGCACCACTATCGAATTGAAACCATACGTTATGCGTTACAGTTTTGATCACTCCGATCCATTCGTGGTACAAGATTTCTTGGCCTCGCACAAATCCCTGTAGGTAGTTGGTTAGTCAAAAAATAATGTTGATTCTTGTCAATGATTTCGATTACCGCATAATTGGTTGAAATCCCAGTTAAGTTATCCATTTATTAAATAAAATTACACACACCGAAACCGCTTTCAGACGTTCAACTGGTACGTTTTCCAGAACATACGTGCTTCCCAAAATGGAGACGGCAACTTTGCTTTTAGTTTCCACAACTGTGCCTAGCAATCCCTCCTCATTCCTTACTTTTTGACCAATGCCTACATTTCTTTCCACAACCGATAACTCTGCAGCTTCTTTGTTATTTTTCGATGGATCATCCGATGCTGCACCCCATTTCACTTGGATGTTGGTACTAGCAATAGGAGGTTTGGCTTCATTCTCTTCTATCGTAATTACATGGCTTGATGATTTCCCGGCAGTTTGATCGTCTAGTGGCGATTGAATGACGTTTGACACAGTTCCGAAATGTAGGG
>Ga0210040_10005599_pt1 | contig 15945 bp, 5 predicted proteins | sample CryGeyCG12114_NA_FD_185462 | JGI IMG/M metagenome (GOLD analysis project Ga0210040, IMG submission 185462) | Groundwater microbial communities from aquifer - Crystal Geyser CG19_WC_8/21/14_NA (SPAdes) (version 2) | ecosystem: Environmental > Aquatic > Deep subsurface > Groundwater | place: USA... | reverse complement strand
ATTTGCGCCGGAGAAGAAGGTAAGGAAGAAGAGTGATGGAGAGGGGCAGAGACATGATCGGAGGAGGGATAAGGAGAGGAGGAGTGCGAGTGGGAATGCGTTTAGGGGGACGTAGAGTAGGGGCTGTGGGAGAGTGTGGTGGATGAGGCATGATACCCTGACTTGATTATGATTCTGCCACACGTCGTATGTGCGTTTGTTGTGCCATCACGTTGTGTCGTCGAGAAGAAGCCGTTTAGCACTAATATCCACGTCCCACCCAAGAGGCTGAATGAGCTTCATGTATCCTGTCTCGAATGACGCGCAACCCGCTCGCTATAACGGCTTCGCTCAGACCTTGTAGGGAAGTCCATCTTATTCTCGCTCACTACACATCAACGTTCTGCGTCAACACCGGCTACTTCCTGTAGAACGGTAAAGGCCACTGATTTGCATTCCAAGTCAAATATTGAGTTGACGTGTGGCCAGGGGAAAGGCTCAACTCGGGGTGTTCGTGAGAGGATTGACTGAATATGATACGCCTGAGAGATTGGCTGGAAAGAATCAACGGTGGTGTGGAAGAAGTAGATTTTCGATCTAATTCGAGCCCAGCCATAGTGGCTCGAAGACATGCGCCCACCCAAGCCTACGCCCAGTATAATATGTTGCCCTACCCTTATAGATGCGCAAACATCACCCCATCTTCCTCTAGATGTTTCCAGCCTTGTGCTTGTGTTGGTCCTCCGACTTGTGTTCGCGATCGTCGCAGGCTCTCAACCTTGGACTCGTCAAATCGACAATCCCAGCCCGCTCAGATGCTGACCTCCTGCTGAGACTGACCTTGCAGATACTTGTAGGCACCGAAGGCAAGCGCTGCGCCGAGCAGGATGATGGCGTAGAGGCCGACGCCCGTGGAGGCGCCGTCAGAGGCTGAGGCGGTTGAGCTGGGCTGCGCGTAGCTCTTGGGCTTGGGGTCGCCCTCCTACTCGGCTGTTAGCATGCGCACGACTACAGACGGAACGGTTCCGAGAATCCCCTGGGCCTCGGCGGATGCGAAACGAGTACCGCTGAAGGACAGATGGGAATTGTGAGTGCGGGCAGGATCGGGGAGAGTGTGGAGAGGCTGAATTACCGATCGCTTCAGGTTTCCGACGAGCAGGCCCTCGAGGATCTCGCGGGCTTCGTCTGAGTGGCCGACATCCTCGAATGCTTCTGTCGAGTCCTGGCCGCCGACGTCGAGGAGAACTTCCTCGCCACCTCTGTAGCAAAGTGTCAGCGGATGCCCATCTCAATGCGATCACAGCGACATCGCCGAGGCGATGGCGGGGTTTTAAATATTGAGCGTATATAGGGGACCGACGTACGGGTGCTCGTCGACGAAGCTCGACGCATTGTAGACCTTATCATGGACTACAATGTACAGGTCCTTCTTGGTGTTGTGCTCCGAGACGTCCGAGTAGGTGAATTCCTTGTCGGCCATTGTGGAGATGTGTAGGAAACTCGGGGTGGAGGTGGAGGTGGAAAGTTGCTAAGGCGCGAAGGCGACGTGCTTCTCTCGCGGCAGGTGCGGGCGGTGACGGAGCGGAAGCTGACAGGAAGGTGCTGTAGCCGAGGTTGCTGCTGGCGTGAGGTGCAAGACAGAAAGCGGTGGATAAGAGAGAGATTATTTGGTGTTCTTCTCAGCAAGACGGGATCGGCGGCAAGGCGGTCGTCGTGGTCAACAAATTGCAGCCCCGCGATTGGCCGTGGCTTCGACGCTCCTGCCCGGATTCGCTCCCGAACTGGCAAGAGGACCCTGTGCGGAACGACTCTCCCTTCTGTGGGGCATCGCAAGTCAACACCGCGGGGCAGTGATTCCCGATAAGAATGCTATGAAGCGAATGTAAAATTCTGAACTTGATATGACTGTCAATTCTCCCATGCCATCTCACATGTTCCGTTTCGTGCCTCTTAATCGTTATACCGTCCCAGAACCTTCACTCGCATCCATTCGCTCGTTCCAACTCCCAGATTCAGTCCGTTCAACGCCCACCACTTCCTCACAGCCTCGCCCCTCTCACCTTCAACGCCGTCTTCCAGCGCCTCTTCAATGTCGCACGTCTTGTACTCGACTCGCAGGCCGCTGCGTTTCCACCATTCAAGCACACCTGCATGACCCATCTTGGTCGGGCCGACGAGGACCTGGTTGTCGAACAGCATCTTCTCGCCACGAAGCTTACGCCAGTAGTCGAGGATGCGTGTGTGACCGTGTGTAGAAGCAATCTTAGCAATGGTGTCTTCGTGTGAGAAAGGAATGCCGGAATCGACCCAGAAGTGGATGGCGGGTAGACATCCAGACTGGGTGGCATACGTGATTGATTTGCCCACCTTGAGTTTGAGGAGATCGCGGTGCGTCCTTGCTTCAGTCTTCTCCTCGCCCGGCGATGGTGGCTCGGTGGGTGCTTTGCGGTAGCGGCTATGGTCCTTCCACCACTTCAACACCTGGATGTGGCCCTGCGAACTGGCTTGTTCGAGGGCAGCCTCAGTGTACTTGAGTGTCAGGCCAGAATCGTACCACCAGTCTAGCGCTTGCACAGAGTTTGTCCGGCTGGCGTTGTCGATGGCTTCTGTGGAGTACTCCTTCGTCAAGAAGGTGGGCGATGTCCGCCAGTACTGTAAGATTTCAACCTTGCCGAAGACAGAAGCCTTGTGTGGGAGGAATGTATGTCCAAATGTGCCCCAGAAGAGGTCTTTGTGATAGTGTTCCAGGTGGGTGAGGATTGGTACCATAGCAAAACGCATTATGAGCTCGATGCACAGGCGCGAGATGCGAGTAGGATTTTCCGAGTCGAGGAGCTTCTTGATCTCGCTGTATGGACAGGTAAGGAGGGCCCACTCCAATTTCTGCATCTGTGTCTTGGGTCCTTCTTCGCTGGCGGACTGACGCCACTCTGGGGGGACTAGGAGATTTGTGTGAACATTGAGCGTGGTCGCTAGCTCCCAATCCTGGGTGAACTCTAGGATAATAGACCACAGCTCAGGTGGCAGACGCGGGCCCTTGCTCTTAGTTGGCGTCAGCGTGGGCATGTGTGCGATTGGCAGGGCAATGGTACGATGGCCGACAGCCATGAGATCAAGTTGTGTTTGTATGGATTCATTGAAAGCCTTGTGTCCTTCCCACGGCTGGTGCTTGCGGCCGCCCTCATCAAACGACCAGAGAAAGGGAGGAAGGACGCGAATCCAGTTCCACTTCCTCTTGATCTTGCTCATCTGCTTCTTCGACATGGGATTTTCCCACATAAGCGTAGACATGGCGGGTATGAGCATGACCTTTTTGGACACATCCCAGCTGCGAAGTATATGTAGGTGCAGGTTGTCCGTCAGGCCATGTAACATGCGGGCGAGGTTCTCTGCGTCGAGTGGCGCCAGGACGAGTAGGTCGCTCCACGAGCACAACTCGGCCACCTTCTCCTCGAGAAAATCCTCATGCTGCCACGCAGGCGCTGTGTTACTCTTGACATCGTAGGTGTGCCAAACACGCTCGAGGTATGAAGGGATGTTGCTGTGCGCCGCCGTGGGGAAGTCATTGCAAGCGACGACGCGGAGGGAGACATGATGGAGGCGGGAGAGGCGCGCAACGACCGCACAGCCAAACTTAAAGGCGGACGGGTCGGTGAGAGCAACGAGGACGTTGAGCGATCGTTGGGGAGGTTGCGAGGGCATAAGGTCGTGGTGAGGTGTATGAGGGCGCTGGGAACGTGGAGAGAAGCTGTGGCGTGGATGAATGAAGTGTTAAACCGTCATTGGCCGCGCTTCACGGTCCTGCGCATCTATCTAATCAGATCTGACTTGGAAAGGCGCCACGGAAGATGCAGCTAAAACAGGCCTGGGAAGACAAAGACAGGCTGCTACAGGACATGCTGGTGCAAGACGTTTTGTCGGTTTGGAGCGGCCATGCTTCCACACTGCTGTAGTCGAACTGTCATGTGGCTTGGCGTTGACGTTAGGCATGAGAACGCCTCTTCAGGAAGCAGCGACTGAGACTTGCTGCTTCCGTCCGGATGCATCTTGCACAGATGTAACATGGACACAATTCATCGTACAGATGATAAGCTACTGTAGGCCTACGATTAAGAAGCTGCTGTTAGATCCTGGTGGGTGCGATGTCTTGAAGTCAGCAAAACTGAAGACGGACGTATCCCATAGTTTCTGCATGAATGTGTCAAGAACTTCTGGTTGAGATTGAAGCTGCATCAAATACAACAGCACAGCCTGTTGCCATACAGACCGTCTCAGGCGGAAGATATCCAGGCCTAGATGAACGTGGTGCCATCAGTGCTGTTCCAGACGCACACAGCGCGGCACGAGGCGAGCAGCCTTGGACGGCCGCTGTGGCGGGTGACTTTCCCTGCCTTCACCGCTACTGGCTACATGTGCACGAGTGAGGGCGCGAATGCATCAGCCACGTCTTGGACTGTCATCATACAAATTCTGCCATGACGTAGCCGCCAGAACAGCATCCATTTCCCGTCCGCCAGGTGACTGAATACCATGTTCGCGCAGCTTTCGCATCTCCTCCCGCGGGCCACACGCAGGCCAGCTAAACCCGAGCCCGCCCTGCAGAGCCTTCAGAAGTCGTCGGCCTGAGATCACTGGCACTAACGCACTCTAATCGGCGATCTAGTCTCGACTAGCCGCTGTCGCCCTCAGGATCGACACTGTAAGTGCCCATCAAGCCTCTGTCGTGCCTTTCAGATCCACGGGGGTCATTCATGTTACTTCCTGACCTACTCCATGAATTGCGCCAGCCGTCTGCGTGCCCACAAGTGCCATTCTAACTTTTTCCAGCGGATCATGGATAAGACCTGCCCTGTGTAATCTCCGCCACGGTTGTTGTTGTCGACGAAACATGCCCTGCTCGTGCCCTTGACTGCTTCCCTTCCCCGCCACGCTTCTCACCCACAGCAGAATACTCTTTTAGGAGTAGGGCTGCCCACTGCGTCCCTCACGCATTTGCCACTCGTCGTCGTCGTCCGATCCGCTGCGCCAAGGTCGCGACTACCTCCGGGCCTAGCAGAAGCGCAGCATCTGCGAGCGTCGCTCAACGCTGCCCACCGCGTCTATGGACTGATTGCAGAGTGCCTGCTGTGTGCACCGACTCAGTCCATCCTCAGGCCGCCCGCCGGCGAAACCCCCCTCTGCGGGCGTATACGCATATTCTCCGCTCCATGCCTCAACCACCGCACGACGGTCACGATGCTGGACTCTCTCAGCATGACGGCCCCTCGGCCGTGTCCCCCATACAAGAAGAGCCGAGCACGCCCATCGACTCGGCTGCAAAGACGGCCGGCGTCAACCCCCCGCATGCCGAAGCCCCGGGTCCTCTGTCTCCAGGCGCGACCGATCGAGTATTCCCCATCCGCTCCGTAGTCTCGGTCGACCCTACGCCCACACCCAAGCCTGCACATCAGTCGGCGGGTGACTACTTCCACCCGTGGAGCAGAACCAACGACTCGCGTCTAGAGGGGCGGCGCGCCTCACAGGGCTCCACGGCATCACAGTCCTCGCAAACCTCACTGCGCAACCGAGCCCAGCGGCATGGCACGTCAGCTACGCCCAAGGCGGAGCAGCCCCCGCAGTCCGCACGAGCTCCCCGGAAATCGTCGCCGCCGCCACAACCTACCAGTACTCCGAGAAAAGCCCCGCCGCACCTGCCAGCTCAGCTCTTCAACGACATGTCTTCCACCAAGTCTGGCGAGGACAACAGCTCAACACCGTCGCTGAGACCCGAGCTGCCACGGTCGCCAGGTACTGCTTCGGCAAGAAGCAAAGCCAGCAGCTTGGGGGAGATCGGCCTGGTCACGCACCGATTCAAGCACGTCACAACCGAGGGTGGGCATATGGTCATCACTGGCCGCGATGGGGATATACTGCAGCGCTGCGAGGATGAGCCAATACACATTCCAGGCGCCGTGCAGGGATTTGGGCTCATCATAGCGCTGGCGGAAGATAGTTCCGACACGGGCAATCTGGGGGTACGCATCGTGAGTGAAAACTCGAAGCGAATCATTGGGCGCACGCCGAAGGAGCTTTTCGCGCTCGAAAGCTTCACGGATATCCTTTCAGAAGAGCAGGCCGACAACCTGCTCGACCACATCGACTTCATCAAGGACGAAGACTCTGATGTCATGGCTAACGGCCCCGAGGTCTTCACAATGTCGATAAGAGTACCCGGTGTTGCACGGACACGCAAACTATGGTGTGCCATACACGTTGCAGATGCCAATCCTGGCCTTCTCGTGTGCGAATTCGAACTCGAAGACGACCCGCAATGTCCCCTCGTGCCCCCAAACGATCTCACCCCAGAGCTTCCGGAAGATACGCTAAGCAGCAATCCTACGGCAGAGGAACTGCTCGAAAGCACTGAAATCAAGAGCAAGCCGTTGCGGGTACTCCGCAGTGCCCGGAAGCGGAAAGGAGAGGCTGCCGCGATGGAGGTCTTCAACATCATGTCGCAGGTGCAAGAACAACTCGCTGCAGCGCCAAGCTTGGACAAGTTCCTCAAGGTGCTGGTCGGCGTGGTCAAGGAACTTACCGGCTTTCATCGGGTCATGATATATCAATTCGACCAGTCGTTCAACGGCCGAGTGGTGACCGAGCTGGTGGATCCTCGCGCTACTAAAGATCTATTCAAAGGACTGAACTTCCCTGCGTCAGATATCCCTAGACAGGCTAGAGAACTGTACAAGGTTAACAAGGTGCGCATGTTGTACGATCGCGACCAAGAAACGGCCCGCCTCGTCTGCCGCACCGTTGAGGATCTCGAGAATCCTCTTGACCTGACCCACTCCTATCTCCGCGCGATGTCACCGATACATCTCAAGTACCTTGCGAACATGGCCGTGAGGTCCTCCATGTCGATTTCCATCAACGCCTTCAACGAACTGTGGGGCCTCATCGCTTGTCATTCCTATGGCCCACGCGGCATGCGGGTCTCTTTTCCGATTCGCAAAATGTGCCGCATGGTCGGCGACTCGGCATCCAGGAACATTGAACGGCTCTCGTACGCGTCTCGTTTGCAAGCTAGGAAGCTTATCAACACAGTACCCACGCAGCACAACCCTTCAGGATACATTATCGCTTCATCCGACGACCTGTTAAAGCTCTTTGATGCAGATTTCGGTCTACTATCGATACGAGATGAAACCAAGATTTTGGGACACTTGGACAACTCTCAGGAAGCCTTGGCTATGCTGGAATATCTTCGAATGCGAAAGATACAATCCGTCATGACTTCGATCGACATTACGCAGGACTTCCCCGATCTACGATATCCACCCGGCTTCCACGTCGTAGCTGGGATGCTCATAGTACCATTGTCCGTCAGTGGCACCGACTTTATAGTCTTCTTCAGGAAAGGTCAGCTGAAGGAGGTCAAATGGGCCGGTAACCCATACGAAAAATATATCAAAGAGGGCACCGAAGGTTATCTGGAACCGCGCAAGAGCTTCAAGACGTGGTCAGAGACTGTGGTCGGTAAGTGCCGAGAGTGGACGGAAGAAGAGATTGAGACTGCTTCCGTGTTGTGTTTAGTGTATGGCAAGTTCATTGAAGTGTGGAGACAAAAGGAGGCCGCTTTGCAAAGCAGTCAGTTGACACGATTGCTACTTGCCAATTCTGCACATGAGGTTCGAACACCATTGAACGCCATCATCAACTATCTCGAAATCGCGTTAGAAGGATCCTTGGACACGGAAACACGAGAGAATCTGGCTAGATCCCATTCGGCATCGAAGTCTCTCATATATGTCATCAACGACTTGCTCGACCTGACGAAGACTGAAGAGGGAGGCTCGTTGATCAAGGGAGAGTCGTTCGATCTGCAATCAACCGTCAAAGAAGCCACAGATATGTTTCGTAACGACGCGAAAAGAAAAAGCATTGGCTATGAAGTCGTCGAGCATCCCGGCTTGCCAAAGAACTGCATCGGGGACCAGCGTCGAGTCCGACAAGCTATCTCGAACATCACAGCCAACGCCATCCAGAATACCACACAAGGAAATGTCAAGGTTGAGGTCTACGTGGCTGCAAGGCCGGATAAGGATCATGCCGAGGTGGAAGTCGCCATCTCAGATACGGGTGTCGGAATGAGCACGAAGAAACTTGATCAACTGTTCTACGACCTCGAACAAGTGCAGTCAGAACCTGCGTCGATGCTAGAAGACGCTTTAGTTCCGGACCCTAAACAGATTGCCGAGAAGAATGACAAAACTGCTCTGGGCCTCGGGCTCGCTGTAGTAGCGCGCATTATCAAGAACATGGATGGCCAGTTGAGGATCCGTTCTGAGGAGGGGAAGGGCACACGGTTCATCATACAATTTCCCTTCGAACTGCCAGATACTGGAGGGGACGAGGATCTACCGGAGCCTTCACCTGAAGGGAGTATCACACCACAGCCTGATCCTTCTCTCCGAGGGCCTACAGATGGAGAACGCACCTTGATCGCACCGTCCATCTCGCGTCATCCCTCCAACGATCAGAAATCATCATCCAGCGTCGTTCGAAGATCGAGCGCGGAGAGCTTAACAAGCAAAGCAAGTCTTCGAAGCTTCAAGAGTGGTTCCAGCCAGAGGAGTGATGTCGACAGGCTCATCGATGCGATCTCGGAGCCGCACATGATTGGGCGAAAAAACGCTGGCGACCAAAGCCCCGGTTCACGTTCACTCCGGCCTCCCCTTGCAAAACGCAACAGTTTGGATTCTGGGGAACCTTCGAGGCTTCGGTCTAAGAGTCTTGAGCATCTAGGAGATAGCATGGTGGTGCCACCACATCAAAGAAGCATGGCGTCAAAAACGCCTGGCGAGGAACAGATTGCCTCTTCCGGTGTCCCACTGAAGGCTGTGAGGATGCCGGACGAAGGTTCTTCACCGGTAGAGGCGACTCCCAAGGTCGGCGTCATTCTGGGAGAGTTGCACGACGAATCGAAAGAGATCACCCCAGCCCCCGAGAACCTTACTGCAGAACATATGCGTGTATTGGTCGCGGAGGATGATCCGGTGAACAGTAGAATCGTCAAGAAGAGGCTAGAGAAGCTTGGCCATGATGTATATCTGACGGTCAACGGCGAAGAATGTGCATCCGCGTTCGGCGACAAACCTCGAGACTTTGATGTGGTCTTGATGGACATGCAGGTTAGTGGGACCGTGCCAGAACCATTGACGTCCACACTAATTCCGTCTTTAGATGCCAATTGTGGACGGGCTTACTTCGACGAAGATGATCCGGTCTTATGAAAAGACACATACGAACATATACTCGCCGCGAGCGAAGTTGTGTGGCCGTGTGCCACTCATCGCCGTATCAGCCTCCTTGATTGAGAAAGACCGCCAGCAGTACATTGATGCCGGGTTTGATGCATGGATACTGAAGCCGATTGCCTTCGACCGGTTGAATAAGCTCATGGCGGCCATTGTCGACAGAAGTGTCCGAGAGGAATGCCTGTACCAACCAGGCCAATGGGAGAAAGGTGGCTGGTTCCACCTAGGCGAGATGAGTTCAGAGCAGGCGTCGACCAAACCATCTGGTGAGGTTCCCATGTCAATTCCTTCAGCAGAAGCGCAGGAAGCTGCGCAATCGGATGACCCCACGGCCGGTCAGGGCGAAAGCACAGACAAGCGGGATGAAGAGCATAAGAGATTGCTGCAGAACCAGGAACAGGACAAAGTGGAGCCGCCCAAAGAAGAGGTTGAGGAACAACCACCAGCTTGAACATCTTGAGGACGTATGCTATCACTACTCATCTACCACTCCATCGCAGCTCCGCATCAGGAGCTAGGCCACTCAGTACGCGCGCACTTGCTCAGTCGCGCCTTACCCGTGCCAGCGAACGAGCCATATTCTAATGTTTTTTTAGTCTGCATGGCGCAGATATACGAGCTCTTGACATCACACGCATAGTGATTTGGACGATACGACTGGCGTATGCGAGTAGATTAGCGCAGTCAATATACGTGTTATACACATTTCTTTTCCGCATTGCGAGCGCTGCATCTCTAGAGACAAGAGACATTGAGTAAGCGAGCGTCTGGCGTTGTTTCACCTAGTATAACTAATAGGTATTAGGTTAGCGAAGGAACATTAGGTTGCGCGTAGGAGGTAGTATAGTTAACTATACTACTACGTTATATATAGTATAAGTTATATAGAAGAACTTTATACTATATATAAGTATTAGTAGAGCTATTATATAAAAAGTATATTAAATAGTAGAAGTAAAAGTAATAGAAAAATAATATTATAATATTATCTACTAGTAAACTAATATACTCTATAAGTAAGTTAGCTATTTAAGTAAGTTAGCTACTCTTACTAAGTATTTTAGTATTTTTACTTTTTTAGTTATAACTTATAATAGGCTAATTAATAAACTATTACTAAAAATAATTAAGATAAATTAACTATCTACTTAACTTCTAAAAAAAGTTAAATTTTATTATAAAAGTAAGTTTAGCTCTAAGCTTAGCTAGTTTATTTTTAAAGCTACTTAGCTAAGGCTTTAAACTAGGCGCTTACTTATTATAACTTTTTCTTTTTTTTAAATATTATATTTCTATAGTATATACTTTTTAAATAACTTTATTATTACTTTTTACTATTTTAACATACTAGTAAAATTAGTTAGTAACTTTTTTTAAGTTTTAGCTTTTATTTTTATTAAGTAAGAGTATATTTAAAAAACTTTCTATTAGTAAATTACTTTAAGATATACTTTTATAAATAACTACTTTAGTACTATTATAGCTTTAATATATTTATAGATATATTAGAAACTTTTTTTTTAGTTTTAGTTCTTATCTTTATTAAGTAAAAGTATATCTAAAAAACTTTTTATTAGTATATTATTATAAAATATAATTTATTAATAATATTACTACTTATTCTTTATAGACTTTTATATTTATAAATAATATTAAAATTCTATTTAGCTTTTATATATATTTTTTATAAAATAAGTTTAAGTTTAAAAAACTTTTTTATTTACTTACTTTACTTAGCTTTCTATTTTAATTAATTATAGTATAAGTAGTTTTTTATTATTATACTTTAGCTAACTTAGTAATATTATTTAAGTTAAATACTTTAAAATCTTAGTTTTAAAATAACTAGCTTAAGCTAAAGTAATTCTATAGCTTTTGCTTATATAAGCTACTTTTAGCTTTATCTTTTTAGTATTTATAATATTACTTTCTTTATCTTTTAATATATTTAGTAGCTTTTTTAGTACTTTTAGTAGTAGTAGTAGTAGTAGTAATAAAAAATATAAAAGTAAGAGTAAAAAGTAAAACTTTTTACTTCTACTTAATTTTAATACTTTTCTAGACTTTAAAAGTAGTACTATAACTTTTTTAAATATTACTTTCTATAATATAATATAAAATAAAATTTATCTTTAGTACTACTTATATATTACTAAAAGTTACTACTATAACTATATCTTTAACTCTATAAAGTAAAAAGCTTATAAGTATTATTATAATAAGTTTTTAAGCTATATTTTAGTAAGTTTAAACTCTAAAAAAAAATTAGTAATTATACTAATTCTTTCAAGCTACTAGTAAAGTTCTTTAGAGAACTAAGTTACTTATTTAGTAGAATAATATATATTATACTAATACTAAAAAGTACTTATAAAGCTAGCTTAATAAGTTCTAAGTTATACTATCTATTTTTATTTACTATAAAATTAGCGTAATTTAGTCTATATATAGTTTAACTAAAAAGCTTTTTAAAAAGCTAACTATAAATAAAATTTATAGTATAATAGTAAGTTTAAGTTTTTTACTTAATAAAGCTTTTATTAACTTATTATAAAGTAGTTTTTTAGTATTTTTATATTAGTTATCTTCTATTTAGAAGCTAGCTATACTTTCTTAATATAAGTTTTACTTTTATAATAATTATAAACTTAGTAATATTAATAAAAAAAGAAATAGTAATAAAAAAGATAATAAAGTATTAAAGCTAAGTATTAAAACTAAGTATTAAAGCTAAGTAAGCTTAGAACTTAATTAAGATAAGTATATTAATTAGATAACTACTTAAGAAAAGATTAGATAAAAATCTAGTATATATACCTCTTTTTTTAGAAAGTCTTAATTACTAAACTTTTAGGCCTAATTTTATAATTAGCTTTAGCTTAAACCTTTATACTATAATATATTCTTTAGTCTACTTACTTAAAGATAAGTAGACTATATAGAGATAACTATAGAGCAGTTACGTTATATTATATAGCTATTATACATTATATAGAATTTTTAAGAACTAGACTAAGTTAAGATGTCTATATAATAAAATAAATAATATACGTTACCTTACTAGCTTTAGTTATATTTAAGTAATTAATATAAGAGAGAGAGGAGAGTATAGTTAAGGCTAGCCTAGCTATTACTAAGAACTATAGTAGGAAAGAAAGGATTATTATAACTATGTAAGGGCGTTATTAACTATTTAAAGGCGTTATTATAACTATTTAAGGGCGTTACTAAGGGTTTAAGACTAAACTATAGAAAGAGTAAAAAATCTATAAGCTAAAGTATATAAGAGAGCTTATTACTTACTCTTCTTCTTTATCTAAATATAACTATTAAATACTAGAATACTAAATACTAAATACTAGTACGCTATAGCTATAGTAGTAAGGGCTAAGGAGCTAATAGGAGTAAGAAACTAATATATATTAAATAATACTATATTAGATAATCCTTCTATTAGGGACTTAAATAAGTAGTTTACGCGCTTCTAGATTAAGTAAGAGGAGCTTAGTAAAGATAATAAAAAGACTACTTTAAGATAGAGGTAAGATATTAGTATAAATAAAGAGAAGTCTATTAAAGACTTAAAAAGTAATAAAGTATTCTAGCTATAGTACTTCTACGTAGAAGAGATTAAGAGAATAAGTAAAAGTTATAATATAAGTAAGTTTATTATATATACTAATTATACGCTTTAGTAAAAGCTAGAAGTACTAATAACTCTTTCTTAACGTAGTAAATTAAAAATAAGAAAGCGCTTAAGTAAAAGCTTAAGTAACATAAGTTAAAGAAGTAAAGTAGAAAGAAGCTCTAGCTAAGTAATAAAGAAATTACATTTCTAGATATATTACTATAATAGGAGAAGTTAGGTAAGATCTTATAGTATAGTAAGGAGCTTAAGAAGTAAGAGTTCTATCTTATATTATTACTATTACTATAGAAGGTAGATAAAGGCTAAGAGCAGCTTATAGTAGTTAGCTAAGGCTTAAATAAATAAAGTTATTATACTAAGTAGTCTACTATATACTATAAAGTTATTATAATATAATATAATATAATATAATATAGTAAAGGTAAGTACTACTATTATTATAAGAGGCGCTATAATATAAAGTAAGGAAAGTAAAAGTATAGCGCGTTAAAAAGTACGTATCTTATTACTTAAGGCTGTAAGGTATACTATATAGTAGTAGTATTATAGTGTTTATAGGGCTTATTATAAAGGTTTAATGCGTAATTACGTATTAAGCTTAGGTATTTAAGTTATATAACTATATCTTAAGGTCCTTATCTAGGGAGTAATAAGTAGACTATAAAAGTAAAAGTAGTTAAGTTTACTTAGCTTATAATCTTATATATTATAAAATAAGATTAAATATATTTTTTAGCTACTATTATATAGCTAGCTTTTTATACTAAGTACTTTAAAGTAAGTAGCTAATTAGTTATTTAGATAATATCTATAATTACTAAAATACTTAATAGTAAGAGTACTATAATTATATATTTTATTTATAGTAAGTTTATAATAATAGCTTACTAAGCTAGTACTTTAATTTAACTACTAAGAAGTATATATTAAAGTACTTAACTTCTTAACTTCTACTTACTACTTCTAATATTATCTTTTAATATAGTAAGTATACTTAAGTACTTTTTATTTTTTACTAACTATATATAGCTTTTTAGAAAAGCTTTTTAAACTCTTACTTAGCTTACTAATAATAATTACTTTTATTAATAAAGCTATAATTACTTTATAACTTCTTTATTATAGCTTCTAGGGTTACTTTTAGAGCTTTCTTATTACTTAGCTTACTATAGTTAAGCTTTATCTAATAAGATAATATCTAGTACTTATAAGCTAATATATCTAACTTTAATTTTATTTAAAAGTAAGACTTTTACTACTTAGCTTTCTATTATTAGTAAGTTTTAAATATCTTACGTAGGCCTAGAAAATAATTACTATAGCTATACTTCTATATTTTATAGAATCTATTTAATATACTACATAGATTAATAGAAGAATAATAGGCTTTAATAATTAAAGAGAAATTAAGTAGTAAAGTTACTATAGTAATTCTATAAAATAAGTTACTAAAGATAATTATAGAAGTAATTACTAGCTATATTAAGTATACTTATATAAAGTATAACCTTAAAGTAGTATATATTAATTAAGATAATAATATAGTAACTTATCTATAGTAAAAAAAATTAAAGTATAAAAATTAAGTAGATAAAATAAGTATTAAGATTATTACTTTACTATCTTATACTTATAAGCTAAGTAGCTTAGCTATAAAAGTAAAAAAAAAGATTATTAAAAAGAGTATAGTTATATATATAAGCGTAAATCTTTTTTAAAATCTATAGTTAGAGATTATAGAAGTAGTAAGCTATTTTTATAATATAAGCTTAATTATACTTTATAACTACTAATTACTTATTAAAGTACTTAAGAACTAGTTTTATTAGTACTTCTAGTACTATAAACTAGTAAAAGTAAAGTAAAAAACTACTAATCTTTAACTTAACTAAAGTAGAATTTATACTTATAGTTACTATATATACTCTTTAGATTAGAAGCATATAGCTAAGTAAAATAAATAAAGTTTTAAAGTAAACTTAAAGAGCTATATTAGATATTTAGTTAAATACTAAGTATTAAATATCTATAAGATATAAGTTCTAATACTTATTTAAGTAATTACTATATATAATATTACTTTTAATAAGTCTCTATACTATAAAGAAAAAGAAAAGAAGAGTATAATTAAAAAATAAGTAGTTAAGCTTATTAATATACTTTATAATAATAAAATAATTAAAAAGCTAAATATTAATATCTTACTACTTAATAAGTAAGTAACTAGACTTAAAGAACTAGCTACTAAGTAAATACTTAATAGTAAGTAAACTTAAGATCTTAAGAATAAGCTAGGCCTAGTAAATAATTAAAATACTAAGTAAATAGATACTATATAAAATAAAAATATAGCTAGTAACTATTTAAGAATTTATATAAGCTAAGTTAATTATACTAAAATTATTACTTTAAATATAACTCTAAAACTAAAGACTATAAAAAGTAATTATGTAAAATATAATTATAAAAGTACTAATAACTAGTAAAAAGTATATACTTTTATAGTAAGAACTAGTCTATTATATACTAGAAGTTTAAAACTTTTAAAGGCTATACTACTATATATATTTACTTTTACTACTTAATCTATTTACTTTACCTTTACTATAATAAGTAAAGTAAGACTATTTTAACTACTAATTACTAAATTAAGTAAAAGATTATATAAAGCTACTACTAATATATTAGTTTACTAGTATTTACTATAAAAAATAAAAAGACTCTAAGATTAAGATTAAAATAATTAACTAAGAAGTAAAAAAAATACTATAAGTATTTATATATTAATTATAGAACTTAATAAGCTAGATAAGCTATTAAATTTATAGTATAACTTTTAGAATACTTACTTATTAAGTATAAATAAAACTTAAAATAAGTAGTTAAGCTATAAAATACTAAACTTAGTAATTATAGTAGCTATACTTACTAAGTAAATACTAAAAGTACTACTTTTAAAGAATACTTATCTCTATTAAAATAAGCTTCTACTACTACTAATAACTTAGAAGTAATTACTAT
>Ga0210040_10005598_pt1 | contig 15948 bp, 13 predicted proteins | sample CryGeyCG12114_NA_FD_185462 | JGI IMG/M metagenome (GOLD analysis project Ga0210040, IMG submission 185462) | Groundwater microbial communities from aquifer - Crystal Geyser CG19_WC_8/21/14_NA (SPAdes) (version 2) | ecosystem: Environmental > Aquatic > Deep subsurface > Groundwater | place: USA... | reverse complement strand
CTCAACGGGAGCCCCGCCACGGCCGACCTGTCGGACAAGCTCCGCGTCGGTTACGTCTTCCAGGACCACCGCCTCCTGCCCTGGCGCACGGTCGCGCAGAACATCACCATCGCGATGAAGAGCGCAGGGGTGCCCAAGAACGAGTGGGACGCCCGGGTGGACCGCTATCTCGGCATGCTGCGGGTCGGCGAGTTCCGTGACTCCTGGCCGATGCGCCTGTCCGGGGGGCAGCGCCAGCGCGTGTCCATCGCCCGTGCGCTCGCCGTTGATCCCGACGTCGTTCTGATGGACGAGCCGTTCAGCGGTCTGGACGAGGTCACCGCCCGGGCCATGCGGCTGGAGCTCTCCCGGCTCCGCGAGGTGTCCTCGGTGCCCACGGTCTTCGTCACGCACTCCATCAAGGAGGCGCTGTTCCTGGCGGACCGGGTGGTGACGCTGAGCCATGGTCCCGCCCGTGTGCTGAAGGAACTGCCTGTGACGCTGCCCCGTCCGCGCCGGTACGAGGACCCGGAGTTCGGTCTCCTCGAGGCCGCGGTGGTCGCCGACGTCCTCAAGGAGTGGGAGCTGGCCGAGAGCGCGCCCGGCTCGCCGGAGCTGGAGACGTCGTGAGCGCCGCCGTGACCGATCGGCCGGCGCCCCCGGCGCAGAGGACGGCTCAGCGGCCCGAGGCTGGGTGGCGGGCGTGGCCGCGCGGGCGGGCGGGCAACGTGCTGGCCGGCGTCACCGCAGCCGTCCTCGGAGCCGTGGTGTGGCAGCTGATCAGCCTCACCTCGGACGGCTGGGTCCCCGGCGTCGGCGACGTCGCCACGTCCGCGGCCGAGCTCCTGGGGGACGGCGGGTTCTACGCCGACGCCGCGGTCTCGCTGCGACGGGTGCTGACCGTGCTGGTGGCCGCGACCGTCCTCGGCCTGGTGCTGGGCCTGCTGGCCGGGTTCAGCCGCAAGGTCGACAGTTTCATGCGGCCCATCCTGGTGACCGGTCTGGCGATCCCCGACCCGGTGTACATCATCCTGGTCATCCTCATCCTCGGCATCAGCGAGGTGTCGGGCATCGTCGCCCTGACCCTCGCGATCGTGCCGCTGGTGGCCAACGTCGTGATCAGCTCCGTGCAGGCCCGCGACCGGGGACTCGACGAGATGGCCACGACTTACCGGCTCAGCCGGGTCGACTACCTGCACCACGTCCTGGCGGGCCAGATCCGGCCGGCGGTCGTCGCCGCCCTGCGGACGTCGTTCGCCTTCTCCTGGAAGCTCGTCGTGCTGATGGAGACGATGACCCAGTCCGACGGGGTGGGCGCTCGCATCTACGAGTCGTTCCGCTTCCTCCGTCCGGCGGACATGGTCGCCTACGCCCTGCTCTTCATCGTCCTCATGCGCGTGCTCGAGACCGTCGCGCTGCGCCGCCTGGACCGTTCGCCGGGCTCCTGAGGCGCCCCGCACCTCTTCTCCGCCGGTGCTGTGACCACGTGTCCCGGCCGGCCGTTCGACCACCACCCAACCGAAGGAGCAACTCGTGGACCAGAACCTGTTCAACGACATCTGCCTCCAGCAGCTCAGGCTGTCGGCGGTGCACGAGGGAGAGACCGTCGCGGTGCTCTCCCGCGGCGCCGAGCGCGGCGAGTACGCCGACGCCTTCCTCTGGGCCGCCCAGCAGCTCGGCGCGGCCGCATACCACATGCGGCTGCCGGCCCCCTCGTCCGCCAAGGGCGCTTGGGCCGTCGGCGAGTCGGGGCTGGCGGAGAACCCGCTGGCGGTGGAGGCGCTCAAGGCCGCCGACATGGTCGTGGATCTGACCTTCCTGCTGTTCAGCAAGGAGCAGTTCGCCATCCAGGACGCCGGCACCCGGATCTTGACCGCGGTCGAGCCGGCGCCGCTGCTCGCCCGGCTCATGCCCACCCGTGAGCTGCGGGAGCGGGTGGAGATCGGCGCCGAGCTGCTGGCCAAGGCGCAGACGATGCGGATCACGAGCCCCGGGGGCACCGACGTGACCTACCGCCTGGGCGTCTACCCGACCCTGAGCGAGTACGGCTTCACCGACACCCCTGGCCGCTGGGACCACTGGCCGGCCGCCTTCGTGTTCACCGGCGGTGCCGACGACGGCGTCGACGGGCAGATCGTGCTCTCCCCGGGAGACGTGCTGCTGCCGTTCAACACCTACGTGCAGACGCCGGTCACCCTGACCATCGAGGCCGGCTTCATCCGCGACATCCGGGGCGGTCTCGACGCCGACCTGCTCACGTCCTACATCGAGTCCTTCGACGACCCGCGCGGTTACGGCATGTCCCACGTCGGCTGGGGGCTCGACGAGCGGGCTCACTGGCACGGTCTGACGCAGTTCGGCGGCGGGATGGGCATGGAGCTGCGTTCCTTCTACGGCAACGTCATGTTCTCCATCGGCCCGAACAACGAGCTCGGCGGCCCCAACGACACGCCGTGCCACTTCGACATCCCGATGCGCGGCAACAGCCTCTACCTCGACGACGAGCTCATCGTCGACAGGGGAGAGCTCACCGTCGCGGAGATGCGCCCGGTCAACCGCCGATGACCACCCACACCAGCGAGGAGGTCTCATGACCGTCCACCACGTCGGCATGATCGTGCCGAGCTCGAACCTGACCATGGAGACCGAGCTGCCCCGCATGTTGCGGGACCGGCAGGGACTCTTCCCGGAGGACGAGTTCGTCTTCCACACCAGCCGGATGCGCATGCAGCACGTCACGCCCGAGGGGCTGCGCGCGATGAACGCGCAGACGGAGCGGGCCGCCCTCGAGGTGGCCGACGCCCGTCCGGACGTCGTGACCACCGCCTGCCTGGTCGCGATCATGGCGCAGGGTCCCGGGCACCACTGCACCGCGGAGGACCAGATCACCGCGGCACTGCGCAGCCAGGGTGCCGAGGCGCCGGTGATCTCCAGCGCCGGCGCCCTCCTCGAGGGGATCGCGGCCCTCGGCGCCCGCCGGGTCGCCATCCTCACGCCGTACCTGAAGCCGCTCACGAAGCTCGTGGCCGACTACATCGAGGACGCCGGCGTGGAGGTGGTCGACGCGTTGAGCCTGGAGGAGCCGGACAACCTGGCGGTGGCGCGGCTGGATCCCATGGATCTGCGCGAGCACTACAAGAGGCTGGACCTGAGCAACGCCGACGCGCTCGTCCTGTCGGCCTGCGTCCAGATGCCCTCGCTCGCCGCCGTGCAGCCGGTCGAGGACGAGGCGGGCATGCCGGTGCTCACCGCCGCGGTCGCCACCACCTACTCGATCCTGAGCCGGTTGGGGCTCCCCGCAGTGGTGCCCGGGGCCGGGCGGCTGCTCAGCGGGGAGCTCGCGCCGGTCGCGGTGGACCGGTGAGCGGTCGGTACGGCCGGGAGACCGACGACACGTACGAGCAGGCCGGCTTCGGCGCCCCCGTGCGTCGCGGCCGGCGGCCGGCGATCGTGGTCGTCGATCTCAGCCGGGGCTTCACCGAGCCCGCGTTCCCGGCCGGGTCCGACCTCACCGACGTGGTCTCGGCGACCGCACGGTTGATCGAGGCCGGGCGGGGGGCAGGGGTGCCGGTGGTGTTCACGACCATCGCCTACACCCCGGCCGAGGCGGACGGATCGGCGGTGACCTGGCTGCACAAGGCCACGGGCATGCGCACCCTCCGCGAGGGCAGCCCGGCGGTGGACATCGATCCGCGGCTGCCGATGCGGGCGGAGGACCTCCTGATCGTCAAGAAGGGTCCCTCCGCGTTCTTCGGGACGCCGCTGGCCTCAGTGCTGGTCGGCCTCGGCTGCGACACCGTGCTGGTGTGCGGTGCCACGACCAGCGGCTGCGTGCGCGCCACCGCCGTCGACGCCGTCCAGTCCGGTTTCCCGGTGCTCGTCCCGCGGGAGTGCGTCGGAGACCGGGCATCCGGGCCGCACGAGGCGAACCTGTTCGACATCCAGGCGAAGTACGGGGATGTCGTGGACCTGGACGACGCGCTCGGCTACCTGGGTGGACTCGTGCCGGAACCCGCCGGGTCGCTCCGGTGACCGGGTGCCCGGCCGGGCGATGCCTGGCGCAGGCGGCGCTGGCCGACCTGGCCGACGTCCCGGCGGTCAGCCGGTGGGTGCGTTCCGGAGCCGTGCGCCTGCACGTCCTGGACTACGGGGGCGACCGGCCGCCGCTGTTGATCCTGCCGGGCATCACCAGCCCGGCGATCAGCATGGACTTCGTCGCCCGGGAACTGACCGACCTGGTGCGTCCGCTCGTGGTCGACGTCCGGGGCCGGGGCCTGTCCGACGACGGCGACCGCTACGACCTGGACGCCTACGCCGACGACACCGAGGCCGTCATCGCCGGTCTGGGACTGGCCCGCCCGGTGCTGCTGGGGCACTCCATGGGCGCTCGCATCGCGGCTGCGACCGCCGCGCGGGGCTCCGTGGCGCTCTGGGGCACCGTGCTGGTCGACCCGCCGACGAGCGGACCCGGTCGGGGCCCCTACCCCACGGCCCTGCCCGCGTTCCTCGGACAGCTCGCGGAGGCTCGGGCCGGGACGACGGCCGACGCGGTGGCGCGGTCATGGCCGCGCTGGCCCCGGCGGGAGCAGGAGCTGCGCGCCCGCTGGCTGGCCAGCTGCTCGGAGGAGGCGATCACCGCCACGCACCGGGGCTTCGAGACGGAGGACTTCTTCGACACCTGGCCCGCGGTGCCCTCGCCGGTCCTGCTGGTGCACGGCTCGGACAGCCCCGTGGTACCTGCCGCGGCGGTCGAGGAGGCGCGGCGCACCCACCCCGACGCGGTGCTGGCGGCGGTGGCCGGAGCCGGTCACATGGTGTTCTGGGACGCGCCGGAGAACGCGATCGCCGCGGTACGGCAGGGGCTGGTCTCGATCCTCGGCTGAGTCGCTCGTCGGGCCGCCGGTGCGGGGCTCAGACGAGGAAGCGGTAGGCCGTCGAGCCGGGGGTGAGGTGCTCGATGCGCAGGGGGCTGGCGCGCACGCGGGCCAGCAGTTCGGCCAGCCCCTCGGCGCGGCCCAGCTCGATGCCGGTCAGCGCGGCACCGGTCTCCCGGTTGTCCTGCTTGACGTACTCGAACCGCACGATGTCGTCGTCCGGGCCCAGCACCTCGTCGAGGAAGCGGCGCAGCGCACCGGGCTCCTGCGGGAACTCGACCAGGAAGTAGTGCTTCAACCCGCGGTGCACCAGCGAGCGCTCGATCACCTCGGCGTAGCGGCTGACGTCGTTGTTGCCGCCGGACAGCACGCACACCACGGTCTGCCCGGGCTCCAGTGCCACCAGCCCGCCGCTCAGCGCGGCCGAGGCCAGGGCTCCCGCGGGCTCGGCGATGATGCCGTCGGCCTGGTAGAGGTCGAGCATCTCGGTGCAGATCTGACCCTCGGCCACCGCCAGCAGGTCCGCGCCGGAGTCGCGCACCAGGGGATAGGTGACCGCGCCCGCCCGGCGCACGGCGGCGCCGTCGACGAACGTGTCCATGTCCGGGAGGTCCACCGGCCCGCCGGACGCCAGCGCGGCGGCCATGTTCGCCGCACCCGCCGGCTCCACGCCGACCAGCCGCGTGGTGGGGGAGTGCGCGCGCAGCCAGCTGCCGGCGCCGGCGAGCAGCCCGCCGCCGCCCACCGGCAGCAGGACGACGTCCGGTGCCTCGGGGAGCTGGTCGAGGATCTCCACCGCGACGGTCGCCTGCCCGGCCACGGTCGCCGGTGAGTCGAAGGCCGGCACCAGGGTCGCGCCGGAGGAGGCGGCGAACTGCGCGGCCGCGGTCGCCGCGTCGTCGTAGGAGTCGCCGCTGATGATCAGCTCGACCATGTCGCCGCCGAGTGCGGCGATCCGCTCGCGCTTCTGCCGCGGCGTCGTGCCCGGCACGAACACCCGGCCGCGCACCTGCAGGGCCCGGCACGCGTAGGCGACGCCCTGGCCGTGGTTGCCGGCGCTGGCGCACACCACGCCAGCGGCGCGCTCGGCCTCGGGGAGAGCGGAGATCATCGTGTACGCGCCGCGGATCTTGTACGAGCGCCCGACCTGCAGGTCCTCGCGCTTGAGCCAGACGTCGGCGCCGGTGAGCGCGGACAGCCGGGCGTTGCGCTGCAGCGGCGTCCGCTCGGCCACGCCGTCGAGCCGGCGGACGGCGTCGCGCACCTCGGCGGTGAACCGGACGGGGGAGGAGGTGTCGTCGACCGCAGCGCTCACGCCCTCATCGTCGTCCACCCGGCCCGGCAGCGGCCGACGCGGGGGTCGGCCGGGGAGGTCGTCGACCGCTGACCCCATGGGGTGACCGCATCCCGCCCGCCTCGAGGAACCACGCCGGGCGGCCGTAGTCCGAGGAGATCACTGGGCGAGAGGACCGGATGGTGCGGGAGAGCTTCCACTACGACGACGGGCTGCCGTCGTCGCCGACCGGCCGCGTCCCGCAGTGGGTCCGCGACTCGGCGGCGGGGCGCCAGGTCGAACCGGAGCCATGGCGCGCCTGGTCGCCTGCCGGTGCATCGGCGGCCCGGCGGTCCCGCTCTCGACTCCGCCGTCTCATGCCGGCGCTGGCCGTCGGCGCCTTGGCCGTCGGCGTCTTCTGGCAGCTCGACCCGGACCTGGGTGCTGCCCGCTACGCGGCGCCAGGGGCGGAGGACGGGTTCCCGTCGCCCGGTGTCGATGCTGCCGACGCGCCACTGGGTGCACCCATCGCGGCGCCACGTGGGGGAGGCACGCACGGGTACCTCGACGTGCAGCCCGAGACGGGGCGGCCGGTGGCCTACGACCCCTGCCGGCCGATCCACTACGTCGTGCGGCCGGACAGTGCTCCCGTGGGTGGAGACGCACTGCTGCGCGAGTCCTTCGATCGCGTCACGCGGATCACCGGGCTGCAGTTCGTGTACGACGGTCCGACGGACGAGCAGCCGTCCCGTGATCGGGCGGCCTTCCAACCCGACCGGTACGGCGATCGATGGGCGCCGGTGCTCATCACGTGGGAGACGGCGGAGAAGAACACCGAGCTGGTCCGCAACGCGGGCCTGGCCGGCAGTACGTCGATGGGGCTGCCCGGTGGTCCCCGGGTCTACGTGACCGGAGCAGTCGTCCTCGATGCCGCCGACTTCGAGGAGATGCTCACCGTGCCCGGCGGGTGGGAGCTGGCACGAGCGGTGGTCCTCCACGAGGTGGGGCACCTGGTCGGTCTGGACCACGTGAGCGACCCGACCCAGCTGATGTACCCCGAAGCCGGCCTGGCGCGCGACTTCGCTGCCGGTGACCTGACCGGGCTGGTCCAGCTCGGTCAGGGGGAGTGCGCGCCCGACCTCTGACGCCGTCGCAGCCGGACGGCGCGGCGGTCAGGCCTGGAGCAGGCGCAGCTTGGGCTCGGCGCGCAGCCGCTTCACCAGCTCCACCCGGTGCCGCCCGTCGTCCGAGCGCACGAACTGCAGGTCGTCCACCAGCGCCTTCATGAGCACCAGCCCGCGGCCGGCCTCCAGCGGCGCGCCCTCGGGCACCGACGCCTTCTCGAAGTCGAACCCCTGCCCCTCGTCGAGCACGCTGATGTGGCAGGTGTCGTCGGTGATGGCGACGTCGACCTGGTACTCCTCGTGCTCGCCGGAGTGCTGCACGACGTTCGCGCACGCCTCGGTCAGCGCCAGCACGATCTCCTCGATCGTGTGCGAGGCGACGGCCAGGTGCTCCAGCGCCTGGCGCACCAGCCCGCGCATGAGCGGCAGGCTGCGTGCGTCCCTCGGAAGGCGGACGCTGAACGAGATGTCCATGGCAGGTCTGTCCCCTCGGCACCGATGTCCTAGTCTCGTCCGGACGGCGAGGTGAGAGGGGCGGTGCTGTGCTTTTCGACGTGGAGCGGGCGACCGTCGCCGGGCGACCCGCCCTCACCGTACGGGGTGAGCTCGACCTGTTCACCGCCCCGCACCTGGAGGCCGCGGTCGACGAGGCGCTGCGGGGCCCGGTGAGCCACCTGGTCGTCGACCTGACGCACACCGCGTTCCTCGACTCCTCGGGCTCTCGTTCCCTGCTCACGGTGGCCCGCAAGGCCGAGGCGGCCGGTGTCGGGCTGTTCGTCCTGGCGCCCCGGTCCAACGGCTCGGTGCGGCTGACCATCGACCTGCTCGACCTCGGTGCCTTCGTGCCGCTCGTCGCCTCGGCCGCCGAGATCCCCACGGGCATCGCCGGACGCGACGCCGGCACGTGACCCGTCCCCGGGTCGACGACGAGGCCCTCCAGCGTTGCGCCGACGAGCCGATCGCTGTCCCGGGGGCGGTGCAGCCGCACGGGGTCCTGCTGGCCGTCACCGAGCCCGGACTCGACGTCGTCGTCGCCTCCGCCAACGCCGGGGAGCTCTTCGGCCGCGCGGTGCACGACCTCGCCGAGGTGCTGGACGACGACGCCCTCGCCCGGCTGCGCGACGGGCTGGACGGCGATCTGGGCGAGGTGAACCCGCTGCGCACGACGGTGGCCGGCGTGGAGGTCGACCTCGTGCTCCATCGCGCCGACGGGCTGCTGCTCACCGAGTGGGAGCCGGTGCCCGGGGCCGAGCAGGCCGGTGCCGCGTGGCACCGCCGCCTGCCCAGCGTGCTGCAGCGGCTGTCGTCGTCCACCACTCTCGAGCGGCTCGCCGAGACCCTGGCCAGCGACGTCCGCACCCTGACCGGCTTCGACCGCGTCATGGTCTACCGGTTCGACCCGGAGTGGAACGGCGAGGTGATCGCCGAGGACCGTCGTGCCGACCTCGAGCCCTTCCTCGGCCTGTGGTTCCCCGCCAGCGACATCCCGGCCCAGGCCCGCGCGCTGTACACGACGAACTGGATGCGGCTGATCCCCGACTCCGCGTACGAGCGGGTGCCCCTGGAGCCCGTGGCGAACCCGCTGACCGGCCGGCCGCTGGACCTGTCCGGCGCCATGCTGCGCAGCGTCTCGCCGGTGCACCTGGAGTACCTGGCCAACATGGGCGTGGCCTCGTCGATGTCGGTGTCGCTCATCGACCGCGGCCGGCTGTGGGGCCTCATCTCCTGCCACCACTACGCCGGCCCGCACCGGCCGTCCTACGCCGACCGCACCGCCGCGGAGTTCCTCGGCCGCACCGCTTCGCTGCTCCTGCGCACCGTCGTCGCCGAGGGCGAGCAGGAGGGCGTGGTCGAGGTCGCCGAGCGCGCCGCCGAGCTGGCCGCGGCGGTGGGGCGCACGCCGCGGGCCCTGGGCGCGGCGCTGACCGAGCAGGACGTCACCGTGCTGGACCTGCTGCCCGCCGGCGGTGCCGCCGTCCGGCTGGGCGGTCGGCTCCGGCTGCTCGGCGACACGCCCCCCGCCGACCGGGTGACCGGGCTCGTCGGCGCGCTGCTGGCCGCCGGTGCGACCGCGACCGACGCGGCCGCCGGCGTCGTGCCCGAGGCGCAGGACCTGGCGGACACCGCCAGCGGGGTGCTCGCCGTGCCCGTGGGTGGCGGCGACTTCCTGGCCTGGTTCCGCCCGGAGACGCTCCGCGAGGTGACCTGGGGCGGCAACCCGTACACGTCCAAGGTCGCGCAGACCGACGACGGCCCGCGGCTGAGCCCGCGCCGGTCCTTCGCCGCCTGGAGCGAGACGGTGCGCGGCACCTCGCGGCCGTGGCGGGACCACGAGGTGGGCGCCGCCCGCGCGCTGGCCGGGCACCTCGCGGCCGCCTCGCTGAACCGCTCCGAGGAGGACAACCGGCTCGTCGGCGCACTCCAGCGCACGCTGCTGCTCCAGGAGCTGCCCGAGGTGCCCGGAGTCGCGCTGGCCGCCCGCTACCGGCCCAGCGCCGAGGACGTCGTCGGCGGCGACTGGTACGACCTGGTGCCGCTGCCCGGTGGCAGGCTCGCCGTCGTGGTCGGGGACGTCGCCGGCCACGGGCTGGCCGCGGCCTCGGTCACCGCCCAGCTACGGCACGCGCTGCGCGCCCAGCTGCTCCGCGCGGCGGGACCGGCCGCTGCACTGGCCCTGCTCAACGAGGTCACCAGCGCGCTGCTGCCCGGAGAGCTGGCGACGGTCGTGATCGCCGAGCTCGATCCCGGCACCGGCGACGTCGTCGTCGCGAGCGCCGGCCACCTGCCGGTGCTGCACGCCCACGACGGCGACGCCGAGTACCTCATGGGCGGCCGCGGCCCCGCGCTCGGCGTGCTGGACCGGCCCACCTACGCCGAGGCGCGGCTGACGCTGGCCGGGGACGACCGGCTGCTGCTGTTCAGCGACGGGCTGGTCGAGCGGGGGCGCGGCGGGCTGCAGCGCGGGCTGGACGCGCTGCGCGAGGTGACCGCCACCGGGCCGGCCGGTGCCGAGCCGCTCCTGGACGAGGTGCTCGCGGCACTCGCCCCGCCCGACACCGACGACGTGACCCTGCTGGCGCTCGCGCGCACCTGAGCCCCACCCGCCCCAACCGGGGTGTCGTCGCGCCTCGGAACTGCCGATGCGTTCCTGCGGAACGCCGAGCCCGCTCGGCGGCCGGCCCGCACGTACGCCGACGCAGGAGCGCACCCCCATGTCCCACCGGATGCTCACCCGCCGCCTGGGCCGCTCGGCCGCGGCCCTCGCCACCATCGGGACGCTGGCCCTCACCACGGGGTGCGGCCCGGAGGAGGCCGAGGCGGCTGCGGCGAGCGCACCCGCCGCGCCGCCCGCGCCGCTGCTGTGGCCGCTCACCGGCGTCGAGGTCGACGCGGTGCCCGAGCGGCCCGCCCTGGCGGTGAAGATCGAGAACTCGGTGGCCGCGCGTCCGCAGAGCGGCCTGGACGGCGCCGACGTGGTGTGGGAGGAGGTCGTCGAGGGCGGCATCACCCGGTTCGTCGCCGTCTTCCACTCGACCCTGCCGCCGGACATCGGGCCGATCCGCTCGGTCCGGCCGATGGACGCCGCGATCGCCGGCCCGCTCAAGGGTCTGTTCGCCTTCTCGGGCGGTCAGCCCGAGTACATCCAGTCGATCGCCGACACGGGCGCGCAGGTGCTCAGCCAGGGTGCCGGCGCCGGCGGGTTCTTCCGCCTGGACAGCCGGGACGCGCCGCACAACGTCTACGCCGATCCGGCCGACTTCCTCGCCCAGGCCGACGTCGGGCACCAGGCATCGCCGCTCGGCGAGTTCGCCTTCGCGACCGCGGGTCGGCAGCCCACCGCGGTGGCCGCGGGTGCGCCTGCCGCCGCGGTGCGCCTGAAGCTCTCGCCCAGCAGCAGCCCGAGCTGGAGCTGGAGCCAGCCCGACAACGGCTGGTTGCGGGCCGAGGGGGACACCCCGGCGACCGTGGCCCACGGAGCGCAGGTGCGCGCCAGCAACGTCGTCGTGCTGCGGGTCGACGTCGTGGACACGGGGGCCCGGGACGCGGCCGGCAACCCGGTGCCCGAGACGAACATGGTCGGTGGGGGAGAGGCGCTGGTCGCCAGCGGCGGCAGCACCATCGCCGCCACCTGGTCCAAGGCGTCGCCGACCGAGCCCGTCGTCCTCACCGCCGCGACCGGTGTCCCCGTGGAGCTGGCGCCGGGCAACACCTGGGTCGAGCTGGTGCCCAACGGCAGCGGTTCCGTCGCCCTGGGCTGACGCCCTCCCCGCAGGAGCCGCCGTCGGTCAGCGGGACAGCGGCGGCCCGTGACCCGTGCCGTGCACGAGGACATCGCCGGCGGGATCGGTGCCCGGCCCGAACAGCCGCAGCGGGACGCCGCGGGGATCGGGCTCCCGGTCCGGCTCGTAGGCGAGGCGCCAGACGCCGGACCGGGCGGTCAGCTCCTCCACCTGCCGCCACTCCTCCGGGTCGACGTAGGTCCGGACGATGCTGTGCCACACCACCGGGACTCCGCCCCGGGCGGCCGGCCGGGCATCGAGCCGGCGGGTGAGCCACTCGGCGGCGCCGGCCCGTTCGACGGGGACCCGGGAGGCGCCGGCCACCTCGAGCGCGCCGCGCAGCCGGTGGAACCGCTCCACCTGGTCGCCCCACACGCTCGCCGACAGCCGCAGCCTGTCCTCGTCGTCCCCCGGGTCCAGCGGCGCCGGGTCGCAGCCTGCCCGCTCGACGATCCGCACCCCGTCCGGTTCCAGGGGGACGCCGGGATCGGGCAGCCGGCACGGCGACTCCGGCGGCCCCCAGACCTCGCCGAAGCGGAACCGGTCGACGAGGAGGTTCAGGCCGGCGGAGGCGCCGATCTCCAGCAGGTGCAGCGGCCCGCCGGTGCGGCGGGTGACCTCGGCGAGGCCGACCAGCAGCGGAACCGTCCGGCCGACCTCGTTGGTCTGGCACGGCTGCCCCGTCAGCGCACGGACCTGCGCGGTCTCGCGCCCGAGGACCCGCTGCGCGGGTGCCCACGCCCGTTCGGGGGCCGCGGTGCCGCCGGCGGTCGGGTAGTGCGCGGCCAGTTCCGGCGCCTGGCCGGTGAGCACGAGCCGGTGCAGCGCCGCGGCGAACCGCAGCGGGAGCGCCGAGCCCGGTGGGTCGTCGGCGAAGGGCTCCAGCACGGTGCGGCTGATGCCCCCGGCGTCCCAGTCGTCCGCGGCACCCAGCAGCAGGGCCTGCATCAGCGGCGAGCGGCGCTCCGCCTCGTGCTCCGCGTGGTCCCGGAACAGGTCAGCGACCGTGAGTGCCATGCGCGCATCCTGGCGCAGCGCGCTCGCTTGCGTGACCGGAGCGCGAGCCTGGCCGGCGCTCCGGATGGAACGCCGGCCCGGTGGTCAGTCGCCCTTGACGTTCACGATCTGACGCAGCGTGTGCCGCACCTCGACGAGGTCGGCCGCGTCGGCCATCACCTGGTCGATCGGCTTGTACGCGTCGGGGTGCTCGTCGAGGAACGCGTCCGAGTGCCCCCACGCGATGCCGGTCATCCGCGCGTCCAGGTCCTTCCGCGTGAACCGCTTCCGGGCTGCCGAGCGGGAGAAGTTCCGGCCCGCGCCGTGCGGCGAGGACATCAGCGAGGGCACGTTCCCCTTGCCCACGACGACGTAGGACGCCGCACCCATCGAGCCCGGGATCAGACCGAGCTGGCCCGCCCGCGCCGAGATCGCACCCTTCCGCGACAGCCACACCTCGCGCCCGAAGTGGGTCTCGCGCTCGGTGTAGTTGTGGTGGCAGTTCCGGGTCAGGATGTTGTCCTCGAGAGCGAAAGCGTGAGTGCCCTCCACCACCGCGCAATAGACCTCCGTCGTCTCGCCGGTGGGGCGGACCGCCACGACGTTCCATCCGCGACGCTCGGACGCCTTGCGCCCCGCCAGGAAGCGGGCGCGGTGCTCCGGGATGAGGAAGAACGACTCATCCAGGTCGCCTCGCATGAGCCCCACCAGGTGGAGAGCCGTCGGATTTGGACCGAATCCCTGCCGAAGCCGCGAGCGGATGCCGAACGTCCCGACACCCACCGTCTGGCCTGCAAGCCGGACGTACTCGAGGTCATCACGATTCGACGAGGACAACGTCGGTCGTCCCGTCTTGTCCACATCACCGTCTGCCGCGAAGTAGCCGGCAAGCCAGCCGTAGATTTCATCGGTTGGCGAATCGAGTGCTGGACGCTGCAGCTTCCACTCTCCGGGCAAGCCTGAGATGCGCGTGACCGCGCCATAGGTTCGCGGAGGCCTGCCCAACCCTGCGAAGTACGGCAGGAGAGCCGTGTCCTTCGGTCCGCAGAAGTTGGCCAGTGCTCGGCGGCCGCCCGATATGGCCGTCCCGTCGCCATAGACGAAACCCCGTGCAACTGCTTGACGATTGGCTGTGAGGCCGTCCGGCCTGGGAGGGAACGAGAATTGCAGTCGATCCCCCGGCGTGAGTTCTGCCGTGGTCGCCTCGTACTCATGCCCACGCCGCGACCGCAAGAGCCAGCGATGCTCCGCAGTCGCCCGTATGGACTTGGTGACCCCGGATCGGCTGAGTACGACCTCGCTGACCTGTTGACGGCCGAATGAGCGGACTGGCGCCTTCACCCACTTGCCGTGGGTAGTCAAGAGCTCCTGCTCGGCACCAGCTAGTGCCTCTATCGGTCGCGCTCCGCTCCTCGTCATGACCATGGTTTCTCCAGCGAAGCAGTTCACCGTCTCGGTCCGCTCGACCTCCGTGCCGAGGAACCGGCCCAGCTGGTCGACGCAGCGGTCCATCATCTCCTCGCGGTTGAGGTAGGCGAACCGCTGTGCCCAGCGCAGCGCCTCGATGTACCGGTCGAACTCCGGCTCGCCCTCGACGAGGTAGGCCAGGTCGCGGTCGGGCAGCTGGATGTGCCGACGCGCGCACTGCTCCCGCGCCACCTTGATGTGCTTCTGCGCGAGCCGGTTGCCGACACCGCGGGACCCGGAGTGCAGGAAGAGCCACACCCGGTCCGCCTCGTCGAGCGAGACCTCGATGAAGTGGTTGCCCGAACCGAGCGTGCCCAGCTGCTGCGGCCACTGCCGCGCCTCCGCGTCGGCCTGCCCGGCCCCCGGCGTCTCGCGCAGCTCGGCGATCCGCGGCTCGGCGCTGGCCCGGATCTTGTGGTTCCGGCCACCCGCCGACAGCGGGATCGAGCGCGCGATCTGCCCGTGCAGCACGTCCAGCGGGCGGCCGGCGACGTCGTCGGCGGTGAACTGCGTGCGGACGGCGATCATGCCGCAGCCGATGTCCACGCCGACCGCGGCCGGGATGATCGCGCCGTCGGTCGGGATGACCGAGCCGACCGTCGCGCCCATGCCCAGGTGGGCGTCGGGCATGAGGGCCAGGTGCGGGTGGATGAACGGCATCTGCGCGGTGCGCTCGGCCTGCTCGCGGGTGTTGTCCTCCAGGATCGACGCCCAGCTGAGCAGGCGTCCGTTGATCTTCTCCATCGTCCTTTCGATTCGCTCCGAGTGCGGTCAGGGTGCTGCGCAGCCGGTGCAGTCAACACGCGCGACCGCATCGCCGCAGCCCCATTACCCGAGAGCGGTCCCGTCCTGCTTTTCCGCGGACAAGCAGCGCGCTTTTCCGCGGAGAAGCGGGAGAGGGGTCAGACGGTGAGCAGGCCGTTCGGTTGCTCGGTGAGCTTCCCGCGCTCGATCGCGGCAGTCACCGCGGCTTCCAGCACCGCCGTCACGGCGGCGGAGCGACGCTTGTGCCCGAACACCGCGGCGGTCTGGGTGAGCAGCTCGCCGCGGCCCATCCCGGCCGCGGCCCGGCAGAGCGCGGCCATCGCGTTGGCGATCTCCTCGGGTGCGACCTGGTCGATCGGCCGGTCGGTGCTCGACACCTGCCGGCGGAAGCCCTCGTAGTTCTCCGGCGTGACGCCCTCGGGCCACAGGTGCTCGCCCTGCACCGCGGACGGCGGCAGCAACGAGAGCAGCGCCGACTTCCGCGACTCGGTGGCCCGGTTGAGCCCGAACGCCCCGACGGTCAGCTTGGCCAGCCGGTCGACGTGGATGGGGCCCTCTGCCTTGATCCCGGCGGTGAGCACCCGGCGCACCAACCGCGCCGCCTTGGCCGCCGGCAGCTCGTCGAGCACCGACTTCTCCCCGGCGGTCTTCGGGATCCACGGCACGAAGGCGGTCTCGCCCTCCATCACCACCGGTCCGGCCGGCTTGGCAGCAGCGGGCCTGGCGGCCGGCTTCGGTGCCGGTGTCGCAGGCACGGCCACCGACGCGGTCACCGACGAGCGCAGCGCGGCCACGCCCTTGAACGACTCGACCGCCGCCGTCGGCAGCGGGATGGGGGCGGCGACGGCCGGAGCAGCCGGTGCGCCGTCGACCGCCTCGACCAGGCGGTCCACCACGGTCGACGGCTGCAGCAGCCACGACGGCAGCCAGACCCGCTCGACCACCGGCCAGCGCAGCAGCCCGCCCAGCACCTCGGGCGGCAGACCGTCGCGGTCGCCGACCGTGCCGCGGCGCGCCCACGCCGGGCCGTCCAGCAGCACCGCCGCCACCGGGGTCTCCGGGTCGACAGGTCGGCTGATCGACAGGTCGACCCGGAACTCCGAGAGGCCGACGTCGGTGCGCACGACCAGCCCGCGGTCGCGCAGCGCGGCGGCGATCTCCTCGCGGTGCCGGTCCACGACGGCGACCGA
>Ga0210040_10005597_pt1 | contig 15948 bp, 5 predicted proteins | sample CryGeyCG12114_NA_FD_185462 | JGI IMG/M metagenome (GOLD analysis project Ga0210040, IMG submission 185462) | Groundwater microbial communities from aquifer - Crystal Geyser CG19_WC_8/21/14_NA (SPAdes) (version 2) | ecosystem: Environmental > Aquatic > Deep subsurface > Groundwater | place: USA... | reverse complement strand
AGAAACTTACTTGGATGTACTCGTCTTCATTCCGAAGGTGCTCGGCAATGAATTCAACAGCTTCAGTAGCTCGGAAGGCTTCTGGTGATAATAACAAGGAATCTGAGCTTTCACTTTCTCTTCTTTCACGCTCACGCTCTTGAGCCTATGTATGACACATAAAACAGAACAGCGGGATATGCAATGAGTGTTAAATGACTATGATTATTACATCTTAGTTCCTATCTAAAGTTCTCAAAGAAGAAATCAAGCTTTATTCTCTTTTCTTCACATCAGTGTGATGATGACCAAATTAGCAGGTTATTCAAATCCTCCCTCTCTAGTCTGCAGCACAATATACTTGAGAAATAAAAATAAACTTCTGAGTGCATACATTGAAAATAATGGGAAAGAATTACTCTGAAACAGGAATTATAAAATCTTCTTGATATTTAAATAACGTTACTACATCACTTCAAAAAACTTGAGCAAAACTGCCATCATTACGTCAGTATAGAAACGTATGAACTCAGGAAAAATCTTGAGGAATAAAGATTAAAGATTTCGTAAGGCTATCAAGTCATTTATAAATGCATCCTCAAGATTCCATCCCTTACATAATTCATGAAGGTAGCGAACAAGCAACATAAATATTGAATAACGAAATATCTTGTTCTCGTGAAAATTCATACCTTTCGATTAATTTTACAGTTAGGGTGGTGGAGGTCAGCTAATTCTAGTGCCTCTAACGAATGTTTCGGAGGGATTTCTGGCAAATGGAAGCCCGGGTTTGGTGGCGGGGCCCGCTCCGCACTTCCAAAATTTGGAACTTCGTTCCCCGGCATTTCCATCATCCAACGGAGACGAGTCTTCCTAGGTCTTCTCATACACAGGTATATCTATAGGATAGAAATTGAACTTAAGTGTCAAAATTATGTAAGTATATATTTCTCCCTCCCTTTCTACAATCCTCATCGTCGCACCCACCGAGCATAAAACTCATTACCAAAACTCAAGTAAGTGCATTGTGAATCAAATTAATTCAACTCTTATTGCACAACTTCAAACATTATTTCTCGCTTTCGAATTAGAGCAAGTTTCCAGCAGGCACTCCATACCATTATCATACAGCATACCACCTAGTAAATCCAGGACTCTACCGTCTAATAGCTAGTTACATTGCATGTACCACTATGAGTTAAGGTCATGAAAAGTAAGAGTAATTACTGGAGTCTCCTTATAGCATTCTATAGACTAAATTCTCGTTGTAGATTGCCAAAAGTGGGCTATTTGCTCAAGAGATAATGAACTCACAGGTAAATATTTGAGAAAGACTACACGTATCCAGTGAGGCATCCGATGAGTCCTCGGACCTCGAAAGTTCCAGTTGATGATGACAACAGTCACAAGAATGGAGAAGGTGTTCATGATGAACGTGAAGAGCAGATACTTGGCAATAAGTGGGAGCACCAGGGATGTCGGCGGAAGGATCTTGGACACGAGCAACAAGAACACAACCAGTGACAGGAGGATGGAAATACCCAGGGTGACTTTCTCTCCTGCCTCCGCAGGTAAGTAGAAGACGAGGATACACAAAAATGAAATGAGCACGGTTGGTAATATCAAATTCACAGTGTAGAACAGAGTTTTACGACGTATCGTGATGTAAAATGTAATATCAGTTTCTGTGTGGTTCCCTTGGTATACGTTCAAGTAGGCTGGCACTTCAATGATGTCCCATGTCCCTGTTATTGGTCATAAAAAAAGGTATTAAAAATCATGATCATTTCAAGATTTGCTCATTCATAAAATATCACGCATTCAACCACCGACTATCATTACTTTTATTTATTACGATTCCCACAATGCAATAAAGATTTATTGAAAAAGTATATTTTCTTTTTGCGTAAAAATATTACTGACTAGACTAATTAAAAATAATACTATTTACTAAATGTTTTTAAAATACTAATAACTTTCGCAGACTTACCTAATAATTCACTATCGGTTTATGAAGTTATGATTTATTGCGGATTAAGAAAGCAAGAAAAATTATATTTCCTGCCAGTACTCAAAAGAGTAGTAAATCATAGTCAGCAGGTTCTCGTATGCTCCTTTTATCGAACAAATCTGAGGTGAGGTAAAAGTTTGAAAACAAGTCTAACTTTCATCGTCCGTGGTCCAAAGTGAAACACAATGTGTGTGTAATTTGTTAACAGTTCACTTGAAACTTTCTCTTTTTAGAGTGTGAAACATGTCGATCACAACGGAAATTGACTCTTACTAGCTAAGAATGAGATCAAAGAAAATAACTTTGAAATTCAAACGACTAGCACTTTACATTGCTTTGCCTATTGCTTTACTTACTTGCTACTGACTGAATGCACAGAGAATGATCAGGTTCTTTCATCTCCAACTGTATGGAATATGTATCGGTATCCTTATTAAAGCTTTCTACGATTCAGGACACCCTAGAAAATGTTATTTCAACGAGCTTCAACCAGCTGTTAAAATAAAACTCCAAAAACTATTGGATATACATTTATGATATATGTATGATATATGAGATATATGTATAGTACAATTCAGGTTTGAATGTAGCAACGGTGGCAACACACACAAAGTAGACATTTTGTAGTCATTGAACTCCGTGCGAGTTTTTTTTTCAGGAATTTTTTAGTGAGTATCAGCATTGGTAGGTTGATTGTTTCATCTAATTGGACAATAGTGGCTAGAAAATCAAACAATTTGAACAATTTCGCTTCAAAATTGTCGATTTGCCGCCACCGTCGTCCATTTTAAACCACGCACACTTCTATATTCTGTGCTGAATGAATGATTAAGATAGATATGATTCTTTGTTTTCTTCTAGCTTCTAATTTCATGTTTATCCTGTCTGAGAAATGTATTTCCCTATACACGCAAACCAACTCCCACGCATGCATCCAACTTTTCTTAAATAATGAATACGAAACAAACCCATTCCTAGCAACCCTAACCAATCATTAGGAAAGCGCTCAAACTTTCACAGAAAATACCCACCTGATTTCCAGTAGTCTGACAAATCTACAAAGTTTTTATCGTTGTACAACGTCAACGAAACTTGATCTCCATTGAAAGTCCAAGAACCAAATTTCATAATACAGGTTTGCTGATCGAACGGGAAATATGTTACATCTATTGTGCACGAGCTCTGTACATATCAAACAAACCAACAATATGATACATTAGATTGATGATCCAAACCCTTCCCGTGAGCACCAAGACTCCGTCTCATTTATAATTATCACACATTTTCAATCTCCTACCCTGTCACTTCATATATAATATAACCACTCATGCTTCAAGCAACAAACAAACTGCTTACACGACCCATCATTATTTGCTGTACCTGATAAATAGCAGGCGGAATCCATAGAACTTCACCATTGGGATATATCAAAACGTTTGATTTATATCTCACTTCATAGTTGCCATCGGCACTGCAAAACACACACACACACAAAAAAGGGTGGATCAGTCTTCGTACACACTTATGAACAATTCATTTTTATTAAGAAAACATTTCTGCCTCTCTTCTCAATGGCCCAAAGAAAACAACACTTACTTATTGAACAGAACTATATCAGGTTTCCAGACTTTGTCAGGAGGAAGACGAAGGACCCCGATGCCTCCATAATCGGCTTCATCCCATCGTAGCTGATAGTCAGTCCAAACCTTTATATAAGAGCACATAAGTTAGTTATAGATTACTATACCGCGCGCATATGAGACACATGAAAGGGATAAGAATGAAGGACAAAAGCTAATATTTATTCTTCTTTTGGGTGAATAAGAGCTCTACACCAACAAAAGACCCTTTTGACTTGAATAGCTTAAATATTATTAGCTGGTGCGGGCAAATGCGTGAGCCAAGAAACCCTTACCAACCAGACATACACACACGTTTGGTTGGGTCGCTAGGCGAACTGCATTGCAGAGAAAGTGGAGCCAACCAACTATAAACTACATTCACACACTCAGTTTCAGCTGTGAGTATGTATACACCGCTTCAGTCACACACAATTCCACATAATTTCATTTGATTCACTTTTCACTCGCTGGATCAATTAAAATAATCTGGTTAAGAGAATACAGCTACGCCTAATTACTACAAAAACTATTGCAAACAACAAAGTTAAACCACGAGGAGTCATATAATCCTTTAGTCCAACCCTAGTAGTGGTAGTAGGTGGGTTCAATGCCAATGAATATAATCGGCACAAATGAATTCAAGAATTCAACTCAAGTTAAAAGGCAGTAGCTAGTTAGTTAGCGAGAGATTGATGAATCCGGTAAATAATGTATGCACTTTGGACAATGCGTGATTACTAAATCTGTTTCATAGGAAGAACCCGAGGTGGCTTTTCCGTGGTGAAAGAGAAGGGATGAAATTTATCAAGGATTCAATGTGTCACTCTTAATGCTCGTTAGAGTATAATATCATCTTGAGAGGAATAAAAGACATTAGGAAGAGAACTCAGGATAGATGACAATCTCATTATCAGCACTGATTTTCCTTAAATCTTTCCTTCCTCCAATCCTTTTCTAAAAAGAGGAAAAGAAAATTGTAGTACACGCTTCTACGAATATTCTTATGTAGTATATTGTGTAGGAGAAAAGTTGGTGAGAAAGGGGAATAACAGCTACTGGATTTTTTTCATTCTTTGTTATGTACTATTGCGTGTAAGCATGCCTTTGGCGTGAATTCTTTCACGTTCACGTTTATATTTGCGCTGCTACAGACGATTAACGAGAAAAATTATCCAAGCAACGATGTTTAGCCATTTGCTTAAAATTTTTTGTTCATTAAATACATCATTTAAATAGTGTCCCGATTGGATCACGCAAAAGAGCAATAATGGTAAATAGATATAGCTTGTGCTTCGGTCTTGTACTCAAAGAGCGAGAATATGGAATAATCCATTACCCAGGATTCTAGAGCTTTAAAGGATATGATAGAATGCTCCGAACAGCAGTATAAATGGGAACAATCCTTTTAAGAAAAGAGAAATAGAGAGATGAAACAGATTAGAGTTGAGAACAAAGAATGTGATTTGTACGTGAACAAGAATATCAAATGGCCATGTGTATGAGGGAAGAGATCTAGTGAAATAGCAGTGGATGTAGTTGTTGCAAAAAGAGAAAGATTTGACCAGTCTCTCATGGTTGGGAATGGATCTTTTAGCTACACTATAAGGAACGTCAAAGAAAGCAAATATAGTCGTACTCCAATGTTTCGTCTGGCTCATCCACGGATGGTTGAAATGCTCAACATAATAAATATAATGTGAGCAAAAAGATGGGATGTGAGAACTTGTAGTACCAACCAGCAGTCTAAAAGTGTGTGAGTGTGCGTATTGAAATAGAAATTCAACTGAATGAAAAGAACAAAGTGAAAAAAGGAAGAAAATTGGACTTGGAAGTTTCTTGGAAAATACCCTTATTGCATCCTTTATTCACGGGAAATATTATACGACTCTCAATATGTTTTGTTATAGGTTTGTTGCAAAATTTATATCCTGTACTTTTCTTTCACTTTTTATAGGATATACATTTTTGGAGACTTTTCGTTTTTGATCAGCTTTTGCTTTGATGACATGTATACATTTTAAAGTGGGTGGTGAAAACAGGATATTAGAGAATCACCACAGCACAAGATTTGAATCTCATTTGAGGGCGCATGATTTTTCATGTCAATACCGCTACCGTTATGATAATAAATCATCCGCCTCTTTGAATTTTTTTACACTGCTCTACCTTTTTTTTCAAATTTTTTGCATGTGACATTCCTCAACGTCATAAATAATGAAAGCAGGTTTGGAACATTTAAATAGAACGTAACTGACAGCAATTCAATAAAACATGTCTATGACCTCGACCTGACATGAAAAAGCAATGTTTTTAATCATTTGATAGATGGTTAAAAAGCATTACTCAAGTGGATTTAGAAAATCGCACGCCCGTGATCTTTTGGGTCAGATATTAATTTTTTCTCAAAAATATCTTACTGATTTAGCTTGCTGCGGAAACTTGTCGACAAGTTGGTCAGATGGATTTGTTCATGACTGACTGAGGACAATCGACCCACCAAAGAAAGAGAGTCATGACAAAAAACTTTTTCCCAATGCGTTTTATCTCTCTAGATTTATCAAAGATGTAATAAGTCTTGTCAGGTAGAAAGCAATGGAAACAATAAGTTGTCCTCGATGAAGTTATAAGTCGTAAAATGGCTCACAGAGCTTTATTGATTTTGCCCACTCTGAAACGAATGCTTTAAAGACTTCATCATTTTTCCGCAACTTCCCGTCAATGTAATAAAACCAAAGAGCTTGAAATTATTTGTCAGATTCTTGAAAAACAGCTCTTTTACGGAAGCATTTTCACATTATGATAAATGACATCCAAAGCCAATATTAAAACCTATTTTAAGTTAAAAACATTTTTTTTACTTCAATCAATCCAGGAGAAAATTTACCCAACAACCTTATATAACAAACTAATCACCAAAACCACAACTAAGAAACAAATAATTTTATTATCACTAAACATCTTCATTCGACATATAATTCGACAGAATTTCTAGTTTGTTACAAAGCTTTTCATTTCCTGCCAAAAACCTTGGTCTTAAAGTCTGTTTACAAGACGTCGTAACAAACTCATTCTCTGATGAATTACAATTTCCTTTCGCTTTTGGCAATACATGGTCTACAATATGAATCTGTAGGATTGATGAGTTCTTTTAAGCACGGTAAATATTGTCTACTTGAATAAAAGTACATCTCACACAGACTGGGAGCTGAACGATTCGAAAAAAAAACCTTTTAGCTCTCCCTTAATTCTCTCACTAACTTACTGCATGCAACCCAAAACTCTAGAGAAGTTGCGATTCCTTCTATTTTATTAAATTGGACACGAGAAGACGAATGACTTGGAAATTTATCTGACTAAACCTGCTATCCTACACATCTTTTTAGCCATTACAGTAGACTTACTTGGATACATCAATTCCAGGAAAGATAAGAAAATTGAATCTAATCCTAAGCACAGATGTAAACACAATAACAATATATTAAACCTTGTCTATTGCATATGCAATGGCATATAAGCTTCAAGCAACTATTTAGCTCAGCCTAGATCTCATAATTCAAGACAGCTATAGCTATTCTACTTTAGAGACAGTTGACACTGACAAATCTACGGGAAGACAATGCTTTAAGCCTAGCTCAACTTTCTTGCTCAATGAAAAAACACTTTGAACTTCAAGTTTAGGAAAAAAACTCATTTAAAACTACATCTCACATTTCCTGGCGCAAAATAAGGTGTCTCTATTAAATAAAATATAATAGCAATATAACAGTACAATTGACAATCTGAATGTGCATACAGAAAACAAAACGTGTGTCATATTGTAGAATAAAATAATCTAGAATTCAATCTCACATGGTAATTTGCCAAAGATGCATGCAATTTATTTATTCATCCAACAGTGCTGGCAATTGCCTTGTATCCCAAAAGGTATATAAATTAATTGAATTACATTCATGGTGTTCCAATTGAAAAACAAAATTGTCAGCTCTTCAAAGGAAATGGAAAAATTCCTACAACAGATTTAATCATCGTGTGAACATTGTGGAGATAAATTGAGAAACACAGATGACTTTGAAAAAAAAAACCTTTTAGTGTGTAGTCGAATCAGTTTTCAAGAGGATAGGCTTTGAAATCTTAAGCTGAAGTTACAAACAACAGAGCTTTTAAGGAAACATGAGCAGACAAAATTTACTCTACTTTTCTAAATGAAATGTAGAATTCTGAGAGCACAGAAAACATGGATTCCATCCTCAAACATATTGAATTGTATCTCAACGAGTGTTTGTCTCCATACTGAATAGAAGACAAAAGGAAATATGAGCTGTTAGCGATGTTTAGTTCTGCGCATAGCTCAAGCTCCAACGACAAGATTTGCATTAAAGGCTTGAAAACCGGAACTAGTGAAATAAAATGCCGCACATTCTCAACAAGCTTATTTTATTCTTTTAGAAAATCCAGTAAACCACACTTCTGGGGCACAATTTTAAAACCTAAATGTGCTCATTTTGCATAAATTTAATACCCATCATTCATGAACTTAAATTCATAAAATATTCATGCAACTTAATCGATCCATATTTTGTTCATTTCCTACAAATGTAATTTGCCAAGAAGAAAATTTGGGGCTGAAATACTACAACTTTCAACGATTAGATAAAATATGATCCTTGACTAAACATAAAACTTTTAAAATAAAGGACTAAGCTCCATATTATTTCTCTCCCTGTACTCCATTGTTGGTTAATACAATCAAACTTAAATGAAACCCCGTTTCTCATAACAAGATGACTACAGCAAATTAGAGGAACGACACCGAATCCCGTCATAATAACTAGGCTGTGACAATGTGGTGAATCGTGAATCAAAGCCTGTCATTGCGACTACAAAAATGAGCAGCTCCATTCTATACATCTGTCAAATACAAGGATGAAGGATTACCATCACTGCAGTGAAAGTCTCATACCTTACACAATAGCACGGCTGCCACAAACGCTAATTGCAACTCACTATGAATTGGCAAAATATGTTTGCTCACCAATCGCGTCCATCAAGCTTACAGCATTCAATGAATTCCACGCAACACAATGAATAGTCATCATATACCTTTCTTTCAGTCATGTACTACACATAGCGTATAGACTTTTCACAGCACAAATAATTAATCATGCTGCTATAAAGATTTCGCTGATTTTAGTCTAACCCTACGTTTCTAGCACACAAAAATTCTAGCAGCAATAACTAAAGAAACTGCTCTCAATTCGATTCCATATTAATTCATAGACTGTATGCATAACAAACTGACGCGTGCGTCATGTACCAAAGTGGATGCGAATCACTTTCACCCGCAAAGAATGCCTGCAAACTTATTTACTATAGCACATGGCTCCCTTCAAGCCATGGAACAACACGAATTGATTTATTCACTGTAGCATAGAAGATTTTAAATTTGCAGAGTAAGTTAACTGGAAAATAATCTGTTAAACTAAAACTTACAGCATGACTGTAACGTAAGAAGGAGAACAAAATTAATGAGACCCGTCTCTTGGTCTTTCTCCGTGCAAAACTAGTAGTAGCAGTAAAACCTAAAGCTTTACGTTCTCTCAAACGTACACACGCACACACAATGCACCATTTTAATGGAATGCCTTTTACTCTCGTATTCGTTCAAACTCAAATTCTCTCTCTATCGCTCTACACACATAATGAACTCGTATAAAGCGTTCCTTCTCTCAGGTTGCTGACACACAAATTATACAACCTATCAAATATATTGTCCGAAGCTGCCACTATACTACACTCCTACTAAACTATCCCTTTAATCCAACTGGTCTACTTTGCTGTGTACATTTGGACTGACTAAGTTAATTGTTTCAACTTGATGATTGTCTTTGCTCCCTAATTAACTCGAGCGAACGTCATGAAATCAAAACTGTGGCTCATTTTATGCCCATGTATAAAACATAAGGACTAACTCTACTGAATGCAAGCAGATAGTTACTAACAAAGCAAAAATAATAAATGTGACAACTTTGCTGGAATCTAATCTACCAAATGAATGCATTATATTTTTATTTGTTGTGGTATGTAGTAGGTTTGTTTGTAAATGTGTGTGTAAAGAGGCCAAAACTTGATGGTTTAATCAGATACATTAATTTTTTTGTCAACATCCTTGATCAAATATAGTATTCCCTGTATTGTAGTCTTTTCGGTTCTACTGGTGTCCCATTTTGCACACAGAACTTGAGGGCTCCCATTGTGTTTGTGTCCCATGGTCGTTGAAATAAAAAGCTTTCTTCAAGTCTGGGAACGTTTCCAGGATCGATATTCTCGTTCATTATCCATGTATACTTTACATCCGTCTGAAAAATATAGACTAGTAATTGGTGAAGGGATGGGCTCTCCAACCAAAGACCAATGGAGAACCATTCTTGGTTGCCAGTTCCATACAAGAACACTGATAGCATAATAAGGCACAAGTTTTACTCGTGCACTATAGATAGAGTCCCAAGAGGATTTCACTGTTCAAAGCAAAAAGGGGCACCACCACATGAAATATGCATGGGAGCTTTGAGAGATAAGTCGAGGTCGAATCATCGTAAGAAGAACAAGTCAGCATCTATACATTTATTCCTTTGGAAAACGAAAGCTTTTTTTCTCACCAAGCCACATGGCTTATTCTAAGAATGTAAGTTGAGATGTTGACATACCATTATGATGATGTTCAATTTTTCCGATCGCTCACCAAATAGAGCTCACTATGTACTTGTATGTATTCTACAGCTGAGAACAGACTTGTGTTATGTGATGACGTAAATGAGTACGGTTTCCCATTGAAATTAGCATTCTACCCAGTGACATATCATTTGTGTATTTTTGTATGTACTAGTGTCAGCTAGCACATTTATGATCGAAACTACTAGACACGAAAGTAGAATGAATTTTCTGTTTTAATTTGCAATCTAAGCTACAATTAGTGATTAAATTGAACTACGCTGCAATAGTAGAGCTTTGAAATTCATTTCAAACGATTGAAGTGAACGATTTGAACACAATTTGTGGGGAGAAATCTCTTTCACACATAGAGAGTAGTCATGTAAAAAAGTGACATGATAAAGAAAGAAAGTTTTGCACGAAAAACATACCCAAGTACATGGTAATGTAAAATGTTTGCTACTCATGTGCAGTTGTACTATACAGAAGCCCTGCACGTCATGACTTTGAGTAGTATCCTATAGTAACTTAAGTAATGGGCAAATGGGTTTTGTTTGAGACACTTTTTTTGTTCCATTTAGTTGAACATAATATGTGAGAGGCTGGCTCCAAATTCTTTGCATGGCAGTAGAGGAGACAAAGGGCGTACGATTTGGCACGAGCAAACATGATACAATTCACGTTACAGGGTAGAAAGAAAGGAAAGTTGACGACTTACGAAACGAAGCCAAACGTTTGATTTCATGATCTGATTCTTCTCATTCTGAAATGCATCAAGAAAAATTCAATTAGTTTAAGTGAGCCAGCTATATCATTATCAATCATTGATTATTAAAGTATCCCCGGTACTTTTCAAATCATATCCATACATGTATGTAATAGCCAATCCTTACATGATCTACCGAATCAACTAATTATGCGAAAGTACGCAATATCCTAAATCCTATAATATATTACAATAGGGAACCAAAATAAATACTTTGTGGGTGAAATTTTACTAATATCTGTGCGGGTTAGTTTGGACAATTCAAAAGAAAACGTCAAGGTTCACTTACCACATTGATGAGCTGCACGAAAGCAAGACCGAATTTGACTTGTACTTTCTCGGTCATGTTTCGCACAGGTCGAATCAATTTGTTGTATCCTCGAAACAGATCACGTACTAACCGTTCCTCATCTTCGGAGCACCAGCCTGGAAAAAACATAAATCATAAGTACGTGATATTCTGTCAACGTCTAATTTCATTTGGCATCATGACAATTTCCATCCTAAGATGTAACCGCGTTATTGGAGACAAATTCTGTGAATTTCAGACTATAATTCATGCTTGTGCATTCCCGTTTTTAGACAGTGTCTACGAAAATAGCAGTTTTCATTTGTTTTTTGCAATGCTATCCTGTCAAATCGGCAAAATTTTTGTTCAATTTGGATTTGGGTGAATAAAGTTATTCTGCGCCTAATCATTCAATGGATCTAATGGAAAAGTCGACTTGATTAAAATGTTGTGATGGAGTTTTAGCCCTGATTTCATAATTAGAAATATTAACAATGGCGCGAAAATTTTGTTCATAATCCAATCATGCAAATCCAGACTATCTTTTCAGCAATAAATTTAGTTTAATATTCCCATTATAATTAGAGTGGTGTACAAGTTAGAAGAATTTTCATTTTCGATAAATCAAATGCAACTCATGTTTAGTCACTTTAAAATTCTCAGGCCATATTATATGAGAAAAATATAATAGTCATAACCAGTGGCTATCGGAATAACTTTTCCTCTCTCCAGAAGGCAAATTCTCAATTTTAGATTCAACAAAACCAAGTCGCAAAAGATTTTCTTCAAACATCAAGACTTCCCTTCAACTCTCATATCTTTTATGTGCTTATAATTTTTCATGAAACGGAGAAATACGCTGATACAAATGCAATATAAATACATAAATGTGTAAATATCAACAAAATTATTTCGTTTCTACGCAAACATTCGCTTTATAGCAAGTCACATTTCTAACTATAGCAAGTGTAAGTTGTTAATAGCCATAGCCTTAGAAATAACGACATACTATAGCCATAGCTAAAAGAAGCTGAAGTTTCCAGTCCAGTCAATCATTTATCTAACTCACACAGCAGAGAGTTAAAAAAAGTCTTCTCAGTTTGAGTCTGGGGGTTTCCTTATCAATTCACTGAATTGTGTGAACTTTGCAAAACATTTACGAAACAGATTTCAACGCCTATCCTAACTTTTTGAAGCACTCCGTATTGTTTCCAGAAGATGATGAGATAAATAAATTCAAGCATTCAAATAACCGAAATGTAAAAAGTGGATGCTGATATTGATTTTCCAATCCTCTAGAAATTATAATTCTGAAATGTACGGTCAGTATTAAAGTACAAACCTTGTAGTTGTAGTTAACAAATCTAAAAGGCTAAATTATTTAATGAGCTCGGTGCATTACAAGCAGTCCGAGAAAAAAAGGATCGTCACAGTGAAGCTTAATAATCGGCTCGGCTACAGTTTATGGAGAAATTGTACGCATAGGCACAGGAAGGCTCCAAAACTACTAATACTTTATTCCCCAGGAAAGGTTGTAAGTAAACTTGTGTGAAACGAGTTTCGCATGGATGGACTTGTTTTTAGCGTAAACTCTGTAGAAAAGTCATCAACTCCACCTCTGAATTTACTATCAAATCAAATCAACTTGGGCAGAAATGTATGTTTTTGGCTTGCTCCCAATTTCAAGCTGGTTTGCATCAACCCCAGAAAGCAGAATTCACTAACAAAATTAGCCATTCAAAATGTGTCGGTCCCATGTTCCCTTTTTGAGTTGAGTTTCTGACTGAACTTTAGTAACAACAACACGTTACACATGCATTGCAAGATTACCTCTCAAGTGTCAAGTCGCAGTACTAAATTCAAACAAATAAATAAGTGAGAAAATGTAACCACATTCTTGAAAGTCATTCAAACTGTTTTATTTCAAACTTTTACGGAACATACTGAAATGGAATTTCACCGGTGGGAATTTCACAAACTCTGAAATTGTACATTTAGAAAGGTTTTTGATAAGAAAAGGTGCCCACTAAAGAAGCTCATACCTTCCCATAATGTTGCCAAGAATCGCATTTGCGTGACATGCAATGAATTTAGAATTTTCTTAACTTCTCATTTTCCTTGCGGTGGGATCACTTTCTTTTCAATGGCCATACAAAAAATGGGCATGCACACGAACAATACTTTGTTTTCCTACAGTTTCATCCATTATGAATTCACTTGGTTCATACTGACTTGTTTAGACGGACTAGAAGATGTGTGCACCAGTTGAAAATAAAATATTGTAACTTTACTACAACTTTACCTGACATGGCAAAAACATGGAGACGAGGAAATCCACAATTCTTAGACACAACATGTACATACGTGCGACAGTTTAGTCCAAACAAAAAATACGTCCTGAAAGGAACGTAAATAGTGATAAAAGTAACAACTTCAAGTCCTATATGGACTTTGTGTTACATTCAACAATAAAATTTGCGAGTGACTAACCTTTACTGAAAGAGATAAATGTGTTCAGCTTCCTCCTCTCACTTGGTTGATTACATTTTCAAAACTTGACTCACAAAATGTGTTTTTTACTACTTTTCCCTATTTTACTAGTAAAAACTCTACAACACAGGGTTATTCATTGTTTTCAAGAAAGTCTAATGGTCATCATTCAAAACATAATATGCATTTTATATGGTATAATATGCAGTCTATTACGTCAGTTTTTAAGTGTCTCACTCACTCAGTCAAAAATTAGATTATACTTGCTATCTACACAACAGTACTAACTTTCTCGCCAACTCACTCTGGAATCCTACTGCTGCAAACATTGCATTTAGACTCTAAAGTTTCATGATAACAAATTTCTCCACAGCACACGCAACTAGAGCGGCTGGTTGATAAAAAACCAATTGTCAGGAACATGGAATTCCCTAACAAGCAGAGTACAAAAAAAGGAGGAAAACTCTCCAGAGGTTATAATGACATTTGGTGCTTTTTATTCAAAGCATGGGAGCTCGTCTCTTTCATTTTGTTCCAAGTTGACGAGAGAACAAGACAAGTATACGGTGAAGGGAGTAAAAAAATGAAGAGGAGAAAACGGGGCTCTTGGGGAAGGGTAGGCCCCAAAAAAACCTTCGCATGCGAACATCCATCTTCCTTTTATAACTAACTAACTAACTAACTAGCTAACTCACTAACCAGTGTCGATGTTACTCCGCTCGGCAAAATTAATTAAGTACACTTGGATACCTGAGACCTAGCAATTTTTAAACACATGATAATATAGTTTCTAATATCAAACACTAACGTTAGGATCACTGCTAACGATCCATCATAAACTCTTTTTCCGTGCAATTTAATTAACAAAAGTTGTACAACTATAAATGAAAACGGTTGCAGTGAGTAATAGTAGTTATCTCCAAAACTTACTTTAATTCATTGAGAATTTAAAGCTTCCGAAACAAAATTTGCCCGAATCTCCCTCTCTCTTTTGAATGGGTACAAAAGCATACATTCATACAAGATACACTAATCTTATGAATGAAATAAACCATGTATTTTACTACTAATAACTTGCTTTTAATACTTCATAGGACCAGACTGCATGAAAAATTTACAGTAAGCTCTAATGCGAGTGGATGGTATTTGGAATCCACAAAGTGAAAGTGGTTAAAAGAGAAAGTTAGTTTGCTACTCTCGCTTGGTTGATGATTGTCAGAGAGTTTTATGAAGTTGTTATGATGCAAAATTAGAAGCTCATCAGCATCCATCTTGCCTTTCACGTTCAATCACTTGGATTACAGTACATATGATAGGTTCCTGTAAAATTATGCATGCAGCTTTCTCATACAAGTCTATAAGTATGTCTACCTACTATACTCGAAAAGCTTCGAGCTTTGATCTAACTAATCCACCTATATAGTCTGCGGGCGGGTATGAAGTCTTAAAATAATGCATTCCTTTTCTCCCTATATGACTGTAATATTATGTAAACCAACTATAGTGAAACGGCTGATTACTGAAAGGTGCTCCAAATCACTCAGTCAGTCAGTCCATTCAAGCTATACAACTGATGCTAGCTTCTAACTAACTACACGAGTTGAGGTACGAGTGAGGCTGGCAAAAGTTTTCGGGTGAAGTGAAACCAATATGGCTCTCAAAAGTACAAAAGCAAAGTGCCTTAATTTATTTCCAAGACACCCGGAAAAGTCAATCATTGAGTCTTAATACTTTCCTTCATCCCAGTGAAAACTTTTTTCTCCTCCTCTCTCTTTTAGGCTACCATCAATGAAACGAACCAGAACGAATGCTTTAAGAGAGAAGAAAAAGTTGTGAAGTTTTTTTTTACTTATTTTTTCTCTTGTCCCTTGGATTAAATGTAGTGCCTAGTTAGTAAGTTGTACAATGTGAGTGAGTATAGAAAGTCACAAGAAAATCAGTGACTGTGCACTGCAAAAACAACAATGCTGTGTGCGGTTGTTGCTCTTTTTTGCATGGTGGATACCACCTTATGTGGTTGTTGGTAGCATCTGACTGAAGAGATGAAAAATATATGGAGTCGTTAGGTTTTCCAATGAATCTT
>Ga0210040_10005596_pt1 | contig 15948 bp, 12 predicted proteins | sample CryGeyCG12114_NA_FD_185462 | JGI IMG/M metagenome (GOLD analysis project Ga0210040, IMG submission 185462) | Groundwater microbial communities from aquifer - Crystal Geyser CG19_WC_8/21/14_NA (SPAdes) (version 2) | ecosystem: Environmental > Aquatic > Deep subsurface > Groundwater | place: USA... | reverse complement strand
GTGCTTGGACCAGTAGTCGATGATCGGGTCGAGGATCTTCCAGGACAGCTCGACCTCCTCGTGCTGGGGGAACAGCGGCGGGTCGCCGAGCAGCACGTCGAGGATCAGCCGCTCGTAGGCCTCCGGTGAGCTCTCGGTGAACGAGCCGCCGTAGGCGAAGTCCATGTTGACGTCGCGGATCTCCATCGCCGAGCCCGGCACCTTGGAGCCGAAGCGGGTGGTGATGCCCTCGTCGGGCTGCACCCGGAACACCAGCGCGTTGTGGGTGAGCTCTTCGGTCGAGGTCTCCGTAAACGGCAGGTGCGGGGCGCGCTTGAAGACCACGGCGACCTCGGTGACCCGTCGCCCCAGACGCTTGCCGTGCCGCAGGTAGAACGGCACCCCGGCCCAGCGACGGGTCTCCACACCCAGCTTGATCGCCGCGAAGGTCTCGGTCGTCGAGTCCGCCGGGATGTCCTGCTCCTGGGTGTAGCCCGGCACCCGCTGGCCGCCGGACCAGCCCTCGACGTACTGCCCGCGTGAGGTGTGCAGGTCCAGTCGTCGCGGCAGCACGACCGACGACAGCACCTTCTGCTTCTCCAGCCGCAGGCTGTGGGCGTCGAAGGAGGTCGGCTCCTCCATCGCGATCAGCGCCATCAGCTGGAGCAGGTGGTTCTGGATCACGTCGCGGGCGGCGCCGATGCCGTCGTAGTAGCCGGCGCGACCGCCGATGCCGATGTCCTCGGCCATCGTGATCTGCACGTGGTCGACGTAGTTGGAGTTCCAGATCGGCTCGAACATCGTGTTGGCGAACCGCATCGCCAAGATGTTCTGCACCGTCTCCTTGCCGAGGTAGTGGTCGATGCGGAACACCGACTCGGGCGGGAACACCTCGTGGATGGTCGCGTTGAGCGCCTTGGCGGTCTCGAGGTCGGACCCGAAGGGCTTCTCGACCACCACCCGGCGCCAGCTGTCGGTGCCCGGCTCGGCCAGCCGGTGCTCCTTGAGCTGGCCGATCACGTCGGGGAAGAACTTCGGCGGGATGGACAGGTAGAACGCGTGGTTGCCGCCGGTGCCGCGCACCCGGTCGAGGTCCTCGATGGTCTGGCGGAGATTCTCGAACGCGGCGTCGTCGGCGAAGTCGCCCTGCACGAAGCGAAACCCCTGCGCGAGCTGGTCCCAGACCTCCTCCCGGAACTCGGTGCGGGCGTGCTGCTTGACCGAGTCGTGCACGATCTGCGCGAAGTCCTCGTCGACCCAGTCGCGACGGGCGTAGCCGACCAGCGAGAAGCCGGGCGGCAGCAGGCCGCGGCTGGCGAGGTCGTAGATCGCGGGCATCACCTTCTTGCGCGACAGGTCACCGGTGACGCCGAACAGCACCATCCCGCAGGGACCGGCGATCCGGGGGAGTCGCCGGTCCTGCGGGTCGCGCAGCGGGTTGCCGTCCGTCGACCGGGCGCGCCCCGTGCGGCCGGCTCGCGCCGCCCTGGGGCTCACGCCAGCGCCTCCCGCACGGCGGACAGGCCCGCGTCGAGGTCGGTCACGTGCAGCCGCAGCACGGGACGCCCGTGGTCGGCGAGCACGGTGGCGTCCCCGGCGGACTGGGCGGCGATCAGCCGACCGAAGGTGTAGTCCTTGCCCGGGACAGCGAGGTCCTCGACCGGGTCGGCCGTGATCTGGAGGTACACGCCCTCCGCGGGACCACCCTTGTGGAACTGGCCCGTCGAGTGCAGGAACCGCGGCCCCCACCCGAAGGTGACCGGGCGGCGCACCCGGTGCGCCAGCGTGCTGCGCACCTCGGCGAGGTCGGCGTGGGTGATCCGGTCCACGTAGGCCATCACCGCGACGTAGCCGTGGTCGGGGTCGACCTGGCCCAGCAGTGCCGCGACGGCGTCCCGCAGCGAGTCGGCACCGGCGAGCCAGTCGCCGCCGAGTGCACGTCCCTCGACGGGACCGTCGGTGAAGTCGGCCGGGCTGTCCTCCGGCGACCCCTCGAGCATCGAGCGCGCGGCCTTCTTGGCGCTCTCCACGTCGGGCTGGTCGAACGGGTTGATCCCCAGGATCCGGCCGGCGGCCGCGGTCGCGACCTCCCACAGCAGCATCTGCGCGCCCAGGCTGCCGCTGACGACGACGTCGGACCCGCTGGAGTCGGCTGACGAGTCCTCTGCCAATGACTCCTGGGCGGTCGGGTCGGCGGCGGTGTCGTCGGCGAGATGCGCGACGGTGACGTCGTGCGGGGGCAGCGCCACCTCGGGCGCGGAGTCGTCGGCGACCACGACCGGGAGCAGGCCGGTGCCCTGCTTGCCGGTGCTCTCCGCGATCAGCTGCTCGGCCCAGTCGGCGAAGCCGTGCAGGCCGGAGCCCTGGTCGACGAGCACCAGCTTGTTGCGCAGCGGGTCGGTGCCGGCGATGGCGGCGCCGAGGCGCAGGCCAGGGTTGGCCTCGTCGTCGGCGGCCAGCAGGTCGGACACCGAGTCGGCGTCGTCCAGCAGCCCGCCGATGTCGGCGCCGGCCAGCGCGCTGGGCACCAGGCCGAACGCGGTGAGCGCCGAGTAGCGGCCGCCGACGCCGGGGTCGGCGTTGACCACCCGGTAGCCGGCCTCGCGCGACGCCTCGTCGAGCGGGCTGCCCGGGTCGGTGACCACGACGATGCGTTCCTTCGGGTCGATGCCGGCCTCGGTGAAGGCGGCCTCGTAGGCACGCCGCTGGGAGTCGGTCTCGACCGTGGACCCGGACTTGCTGGACGCCACCACGACGGTGCGCTCGAGCCGGTCCTGCAGCGCGCCGCGGACCTGGTCGGGGCTGCTGGAGTCCAGGACCGTCAGCTCCACGCCGTACGTCGCGCAGATCACCTCCGGCGCCAGTGACGAGCCGCCCATGCCGCACAGCACGACGTGGTCGACGCCCTGGCCGGCGAGCTGCTCGCGCAGCGTGGTCAGCTCCTCGACCAGCGGCCGTGAGGAGTGGGGGAGTCCCACCCACGACAGCCGCTTGGCCGACTCCTCCTCCGCATCCGGGCCCCACAGGGTGGGGTCCTGGGCGAAGAGCTTTCCGGCGAAGCCGGCGTCGACGAGCTGCGCGACGTGGGAGCTCACCGCGTCGGCGGCCGCCCCGGTGGCGACGACCTCGAACGTCTCGCTCACCGGTCGCCCCCGACACCCTTCAGCTGGCCCTTGACGGTCTCGGTGAGCTCGTCCCACGACGCAACGAACTTCTCGACGCCCTCGTTCTCGAGAACCTCGATCACGTCGTCGTAGTCGATGCCGAGCTGGGCCAGGCCGTCGAGGACCGCGCGCGCGGAGTCGTAGTTGGTGGTGACCTGGTCACCGTTGACCTCACCGTGGTCGGCGAATGCCTGCAGGGTCTTCTCCGGCATCGTGTTCACGGTGTTGGACACGGCGAGGTCGGTGACGTACATCGTGTCGCGGTAGTCGGGGTTCTTCACGCCGGTCGAGGCCCACAGCGGCCGCTGGACGTTGGCGCCGGCCTCGCGCAGCTTCAGGAAGCGCTCGGAGGAGAACTTCTCCTCGAACGCCTGGTAGGCGAGCCGGGCGTTGGCGATGCCGGCGAGGCCCTTGAGGTTGCCCGCCTGCGGGTCACCGGTCGCGTCCAGCCGCTTGTCGATCTCGCTGTCCACGCGGGACACGAAGAAGGACGCCACGGAGTAGATCTTCGACAGGTCCTTGCCGTTGGCCTGGGCCTTCTCGAGCCCCTCGAGGTAGGCGTCCATCACCGAGTCGTAGCGCTCCAGCCCGAAGATCAGCGTCACGTTCACGCTGATGCCCTCGGCGAGCACCTCGGTGATCGCGGGACCACCCTCGGTGGTGGCCGGGATCTTGATCAGGAGGTTCTCGCGGTCGACCTCGGCCCACAGCTTCTTGGCCATCTCGCGGGTAGCGACGTCGTCGTGCGCCATCGCGGGTGAGACCTCGATCGACACCCGTCCGTCGAGGCCGCCGGTGGCGTCGAAGGTGTCCTTGAACACGTCGCAGGCCTGGCGGACGTCGGTGGTGGTGATCGCGAAGATCGCGTCCTCCACCGAGGTGCCCGAGGCCGCGAGCTCCTTGACCTGCGGGTCGTAGCGCTCGCCGTTGGCCAGCGCGCTGGCGAAGATCGTGGGGTTGGTGGTGACCCCGACGACGGAGCTGTTCTTCACGAGGTCGGCGAGGTTGCCGGTCTCGATGCGCTCGCGGGAGAGGTCGTCGAGCCAGATGGAGACTCCTGCCTCGGCAAGAGCGGTGAGTCGGTCAGACATCGGGTTTCCTTCCGGATGGGGGGTGGTCTGGGTGCGGCGCGCTCAGGCGGAGGCGTCGGTGATGCTCTCCTGGGCGGCCAGCGCGACGGCCTCGGCGGTGATGCCGAACTCGCGGTAGAGCGTCTCGTAGTCAGCCGACGCGCCGTAGTGCTCGAGCGAGACGATCCGCCCGGACGGGCCGACGACGTCCCGCCAGCCCATGGCGATGCCGGCCTCGACGCTCACGCGCGCCTTGACGATCGGGGGCAGCACCGTGTCGCGGTAGGACTGGTCCTGGGCGTCGAACCACTCGCGGCACGGCATCGAGACGACGCGGGCGTCGACGCCCTGCTCCTTGAGCAGCGCGCGGGCCTGCACGGCGAGCTGCAGCTCCGACCCGGTGCCCACCAGGATGACGTCGGGGGTGCCGCCTTCGGCGTCGAGCAGGACGTAGCCGCCCTGGGCGACGCCCTCGGTGCCCGCGAAGCCGTCGGTGCCGCGCGGGTAGGTCGGGACGTTCTGCCGGGTGAGGACCAGGCCGGCGGGGTTCCCGGTGTTCTCCAGGACGGCCTTCCAGGCGGCCACCGTCTCGTTGGCGTCACCGGGGCGCACGACGTCCAGACCCGGGATGGCGCGCAGTGCCGCGAGGTGCTCGACGGGCTGGTGGGTGGGGCCGTCCTCGCCGAGGCCGATGGAGTCGTGGGTCCACACGTAGGTGACCGGCAGCTGCATCAGCGAGGCGAGACGGACCGCCCCGCGCATGTAGTCGGAGAAGGTCAGGAAGGTGCCGCCGTAGACCCGGGTGCCGCCGTGCAGCGCGATCCCGTTCATCACCGAGCCCATGCCGTGCTCGCGGATGCCGAAGTGCAGCACCCGGCCGTGCTCGTCCCCGGAGAAGTCCTTGGTGGACAGCTCGGCGGGGATGAACGACGGCTCACCCTTGGGCGTGGTGTTGTTGGACCCGGCGAGGTCGGCGGAGCCACCCCACAGCTCCGGCAGCTCGTGGGCGATCGCGGACAGCACCTCACCGGACGCCTTGCGGGTGGCGACGCCCTTGGGGTCGGCGTCGAACCACGGCAGCGCGTCCTCCCAGCCGTCGGGCAGGGTGCGGCTGCGCATCCGGTCGAAGAGCTCGCGGCGGTCCCCGGCCTTGTCGGCCCAGGCGTCGAACGACTTCTGCCACTCGGCCTCCGTGGTGGCGCCGACGTGGGCGCTCCGGCGGGTGTGCTCGAGCACCTCGGGCGCGACCTCGAAGGTCTTCTCGGGGTCGAAGCCGAGGATCTTCTTGGTCGCCGCGACCTCCTCCTCGCCGAGGGCGGAGCCATGGGCGGCGCCGGTGCCCTGGGCGTTCGGCGCCGGCCAGGCGATGACCGTCTTGAGTGCGATGAAGGTCGGCCTGTCGATGGTGGCCTTGGACTTCTCCAGTGCCTCCCACAGCTCGGGGATGTTCTCCTCGTACTTCGTGCCGCCGTTGGTCCAGTCGATGTGGATCACCTCCCAGCCGTAGGCGGCGTAGCGGGCGGCGACGTCCTCGGTGAAGGCGATGTCGGTGTCGCCCTCGATGGAGATGTTGTTGTCGTCGTAGATCAGCGTGAGGTTGCCCAGCTGCTGAGTGCCGGCGAGCGAGGAAGCCTCGCTGCTGACGCCCTCCTCGAGGTCGCCGTCGCTGCAGATCGCGTAGATGTGGTGGTCGAACGGGCTCTGTCCGGGCGCGGCGTCCGGGTCGAACAGGCCGCGCTCACGACGGGCGGCCATCGCCATGCCGACCGCGTTGCCGACGCCTTGGCCCAGCGGGCCGGTGGTCGTCTCGACACCGGCGGTGTGGCCGTGCTCAGGGTGACCGGGCGTCTTGCTGCCCCAGGTGCGCAGGGACTGCAGGTCGCTGAGCTCGAGGCCGAACCCGGCGAGGTACAGCTGGGTGTAGAGGGTGATGCTGCTGTGACCGGCCGACAGCACGAAGCGGTCGCGGCCCACCCAGTTCGGGTTGGCCGGGTTGTGCCGCATCGCCTTGTGGAACAGCGTGTAGGCGACGGGCGCCAGGCTCATCGCCGTGCCGGGGTGGCCGTTGCCGACCTTCTGCACGGCGTCCATCGCCAGCACGCGGGCGGTGTCGACGGCGCGGTCGTCGAGCTCGGTCCAGTCCAGGTTGCTCACAGGCGGGGTCCTCTCGCGGGTGGCGCCGGCGGGAGCCGGCGATCTCTTCGGGGCCCGCATCCCCGTGCGTCCCCGGGGCACGGGACTCGGTCGGGCGCAGGTCCGGGCTCACGGCCGGCCGGGTGCTCCGCCGGCGTTCTCCCTCGTTCACACAGTTCCACTTCGCAGCCGTGCCAAACGTCCCACCGAGGGTGGCACTGGCCCGGTGACGGGACTCTGGTGAGCCTACTCACGACCGGCGCGTCGGGCGCCCGGCCCGCCCCCGGGCGGTCAGGGGGGCCGACTAGACTGCCGGAGGCAGCGTGCGCGAACGGCGCACACCCACCCGTACGCCGGCCTACCGCACCCGTCCCCGAGCGCGAGGAACATGTGACCACCGTCGACCCCCAGGTGTCCGTGCCTCGCCGGACCCCTGGATCACCGGGGGCGCCGTCGGCGCGTGACGTGCTGGCGGCCTACGTCGGGCTGATGAAGCCGCGGATCATCGAGCTGCTCCTGCTCACCACGGTGCCGGTGATGTTCCTGGCCCAGCGCGGCGTCCCGCCGCTGGGGCTCGTGGTCGCGACCGTGCTGGGCGGGACGCTGTCGGCGGGCAGCGCCAACGCCCTCAACTGCGTCTACGACGCCGACATCGACCAGCGGATGCGCCGGACCCGGCGCCGCGCACTGCCGCGCCACGTGGTGAGCACCCGGGCCGCACTGGTCTTCGGCCTGGGCCTCGGGGTGCTGTCCACGCTGTGGCTGGGCCTGCTCGTGAACTGGCTGTCGGCCGGCCTGGCCCTGACCGCCAACGTGTTCTACGTCGTCGGCTACACCATGCTGCTCAAGCGGCGCACCAGCCAGAACATCGTCTGGGGCGGCGCCGCCGGCTGCTTCCCGGCCCTGATCGGGTGGACGGCGGTGACCGGCGAGCTCGCCTGGGCGCCGGTGGTGCTGTTCGCCGTGGTCTTCTTCTGGACACCGCCGCACTTCTGGGCGCTGGCGATTCGCTACCGCGACGACTACGCCGCCGCCGAGGTCCCGATGCTCCCGGTGGTCGCCGGGGCCCGCACCGTGGCGCGGCAGATCGTCGTCTACTCCTACGTCATGGTCGCCACCTCGCTGCTGCTGTGGCCGGTGGCCGGCACCGGCTGGTTCTACCCGGTCGTGGCGGTGGCTCTGGGGGCGGCGTTCCTCGTGGAGTCGCACCTGCTGCTCGGCCGGGCGTCCGGCTCGGAGGCCGACGACGTGGTGGCGCTGCGCCCGATGCGGCTGTTCCACTGGTCGAACATGTACCTCACGCTGCTGTTCCTCGGGGTCGCTCTTGACCCGCTGATCACCCGCTGACGGTGCCGGCCCGGACGCCCCGGCCCACGCGGGACCAACTCGAGGCCGCCCGCGATCGGCTGCTGCCCGACGTCGCCGCGCCGGGTCTGCGGGTGCTGTTCACCGGCATCAACCCCGGGCTGTGGTCGGCGTGGACCGGGCAGCACTTTGCCCGACCCGGCAACCGGTTCTGGCCGGCGCTGCACCGCTCGGGGTTCACGCCCCGGCTGCTGCACCCCTCGGAGCAGGACGAGCTGCTGGCCCTCGGGCTCGGGGTCACGAACGTGGCGCCGCGGGCCACCGCGCGCGCCGACGAGCTCACCGCCGAGGAGCTGCGCTCCGGGGGGGCGGCGCTGCGCGACAAGGCGCTGGTGCTGCGGCCCCGGTGGCTCGCGGTCTGCGGCGTCACGGCGTACCGAACGGCGTTCGGGGTGCCGCGTGCGGTGGTCGGGGAGCAGCCGGTCGGGTCGGCCGTGGGTGCCACCCGGGTCTGGGTGCTGCCGAACCCGAGCGGGCTGAACGCGCACTACACGCCGGCAGCGCTGGCCGAGCAGTTCGGCCGGCTGCGGGAGGCGAGCCAGGGCTAGCCGGTGACGGGCACGGTCGCGACCTCGGCACCGCGCGCACGGGTGCTCACGACCAGCCAGGCGAGCGCGGCGGAGACCAGCGAGGCACCGAGCAGGTGCAGACCGACGAGCACGACGGGGAGGTCGGTGGCGTACTGCACGAAGCCGATCAGGCCCTGGGCCAGCTCGACGGCGATCAGCACCGCGGCGGCGCGGTGGGCGAGCGCGGGTGCACCCGAGGTGCGCAGCACGACCAGGACCGCGATGGTCAGCCCGACGAGCAGGAAGACCAGGTCGGCGTGCAGCTGGGTGATGTCGCGCGGGTCCAGGCCGTTGCGCGGGGCGTGGGCGTCGCCGGCGTGCGGACCGCTCCCGGTCACGACCGTGCCGACGTAGAGCACCGCCCAGCCGACCGCGAGGACCCCCAGGGACAGCCACCGGACGCCGTCGCCGACGGTCGGGACCGGTGGCCCGTCGCCCTCGTCGACGCGGCGCAGCAGCACCACGGACAGGCCGACCAGCGCCATCGAGATCATCAGGTGCGCCGAGACGACCCACGGGTTGAGGTCCATCAGCACCGAGATGCCGCCGACCACCGCCTGCGCCGGGATCCCCAGCAGCAGGACGACCGCGAGCCGACGCAGCGACGAGCGCCCGGTCCGCCAGGCCGCCACCACGGTGGCGACCGCGACGACGACCAGCACGAAGGTGAGCATCCGGTTGCTGAACTCGATGGCGCCGTGGATGCCCATGGCCCGGTGCGTGGTGAAGGAGGAGTCGGTGCAGCGCGGCCAGGTGGGGCACCCCAGGCCCGAGCCGGTCAGCCGGACGATCCCGCCCGTGACGACGATGCCGATGTTGACCACCAGGCTCGCCCAGGCGGCCCGGCGCACCCACGTCGTGGTGGGCCGCTCAGGGCTGCCCGAGCGCGTGCCGTGCCCCGGCTGGGTCTCCTGCCCGACGTCGATTCCCACGGGCCCAGGCTACCGGGCGTACCAGGAGGCCAGCCGGTCGAAGCCCTGGTCCAGGGTGACGGTCGGCCGCCACGAGAGCGCCTCGCGGGTGCGCCGCTGGTCGAACCAGTGCGCGGTGGTCAGCTGCTCGGCGAGGAACCGGGTCAGCGGCGGGGCGCGCCGGCCGCCCGGCACAGCGCGTCGAGCACGTCGAGGACCGGTCGGGGCTCGCCGTTGGAGACCACCAGCGCCTCGCCGTGGGCATCGGCGTCCACCGCGGCCACCAGTGCGGCAGCCGCGTTGTCGACGTACGTCGTGTCGATCAGTGCCGCCCCGGTCCCGAGCCGGGGCAGCCGTCCCGCGCGGGCCCGCTCGACGATCCGGCCGACGAGCTGGGTGTCGCCCGGACCCCACACCAGGTGGGGTCGCACCGCGAGCACCGCGAGCTCGGCGGAGTCGGCGGCGAGCGCGACCTGCTCGGCGAGCGCCTTGGAGCGGGAGTAGTGGCCGCGGGCGTGCGTGGGCTCGGCCGGCTCGGCACCGACCCCGACGAGCGGGTCGCCGGCGTGTGCGACCGACGGGGAGGAGACGTGCACCAGCCGGCGGACGCCCTCGGCTCGGCAGACGTCGACGACCGTGCGGGTGCCGTCGACGTTGGCGCGCACATAGTCGGGCCACCGGCCGACCACGTTCACCTTGGCGGCCAGGTGCACCACGGCGTCCTGTCCGGCCAGCGCCCGGTGCACCACCGTCGCGTCGGCGACGTCACCACGGAACTCCCGCAGCCCCAGCCCGGAGGCCCGGCGCTGCAGCACGGTCACGTCGTCGCCGCGCTCGGCGAGCGCCTGGGCGGTGAGCCGGCCCAGCATCCCGCTGGCACCGGTGACCAGGACCTTCACCGGCCGGCCAGCACCCGCGACGCGTCCGAGGCCACCTGGGCCCGGTCGATCTTCGACGCGTGCCGGATGTCCAGCGGGAGCGAACCGGTCACGAGCACGGCGGCGACGGGGGTGCCGCCCGCGGCGTGGCGGACGACGGCGGTGAGGTCGGGACCGGCCGGCTGCAGACCGCGGCCCGGCGTGGCGGTCACCACGACGGCCACCACCACCTGGGCGCCGGCCGGGCCCACCCCGACCACCGCGGCGGACCGGACGCCCGGCACCTGCTCGACGCGCTGCTCGAGGCCGACCGGGGTGACCACGCCGTCGGCGGTGGTGACCACGTGCGGCAGCCGGCCCTCGACCCAGAGCCGGCCCCGGTCGTCGAGGTGCCCGACGTCGCCGGTGCGGTGCCAGCCGGCGTCGCGGGAGCTGGCGCGCTCGGTGGCCCACAGCGCGTCGTAGCGGTCCTTGACGTGCGGTGCCCGCACACAGATCTCGCCGGTCCTGCCCGCCTCGGACGTGAGGGCGCCGTCGGCCGCGCCGAGCGGGGACAGCGGGCTGACCGCCACGTCGACGGTCTTCAGCGGCCGCCCGACGCAGACGCCGTCACCCTGCCCGGCCTCGAGGACCTCGGTCAGGGACACGTCGGTGACCGGCAGCGCCTCGGTCATGCCGTAGGGCGTGTGCGCCTCCGCGGCGGGCAGCACCTCACGCAACCGCTCGAGCAGGGGGACCGGGACCGGGGCGCCGGCCGACATCAGCAGCCGCACCCCGCGCAGCGCCGCCCGGTGGTCGTCGGTGAGGTCGCCCGCGGTCGCCTCGACGTTGCGCAGGGCGGCGGGCGAACCGAACACGACCGTGGCACCGGCGGCCGCGACCGCCTCGGCCAGTCCGACCGCGGTCAGGGTGGCCGGTTTGGTGACGTCGATGTCGGGGGCCGCCGACCCGATGCCGAGAGCCGGCCCCAGCAGCGCGAACGGCGCGAACGCCGCGACCGCGCTGTCCTCGCCGGTGAGGTCGTAGGTCGACCGCAGCAGGTCCAGCTGCGCGAGCACCTGGCCGTGCCGGTAGACGACGCCCTTGGCGGGGCCGGTCGCCCCGGAGGTGAACACCACCGCGCAGTCCTGGTCCGGGACCGCCTCGGGCGGGGCCGGGGCCCGGCGGCCCAGGCGGGCCAGGGAGTCGAGGTCCCGGGGGGCACCGAGGGCACGTCGCAGCGGGGCCGGCACGCCCGCGGCGGCGAACCGGTCACCGGGCAGGCCCATGGCCCGCGCCGCGGCGAGCCCGGGCGCGCCGCCGATGACGTGGTCGACCGAGGCGCTGCGCAGGGCGCGACGCATCCCGGCCAGGCCGAGGCCCTTGTCGGCGACCACGATGACCGCGCCGGCGCGCCACACGGCGTACACCGCGACGGTGAGGTCGACCGAGGGCTCGACGAGCAGGGCGACCCGGTCACCGGGCCGGACGCCGGCTGCGGCGAGCCCGGCGGCGACGTCGCGGACGCGCCGGTGCAGCGCCGCCCAGCTGGTGGTGGTCGTGGTGCCGTCCCGGACCTCGACGACGGCCGGTGAGGCGTCGGTCGCACGGCGCTCGAGGGCGGACCACAGCGTCTCGCCGGTGCGCTCGGGGTCGGGCCGGGGAGCCTGCTCGCGGCGGCCCTCGACGGTGTCCAGCAGCCACTGGCGGACGGCTCCGGCGTACTGCGGGGCGTCCTCGGTGACCAGGTGGGAGGCGCCCTCGTAGCGGTGCAGCTGCGCCCGGGGGAGCCGGTCGCGCAGGTCGGCGAGGTACTTCTCACCGAACACCGGGTCCCGAGGACCCCACAGCAGCAGCGCCGGGACGTCGAGCGTGCGCACGCCGTCGGCGATCGCCTGCCGGTCCGGCCCGGAGGGATGCCCGTCGGCGAACGGGATGTCGGCCACGAAGTCGCCGACCGAGCGCCGTCGCTCGGCGGTGGGGTACGGCGCGGCCAGCGCCCGACGCACCCCGACCGGCAGGGCCGGCCGGGACAGCGCGGAGGTGGCCCACACGAAGGTCGGCGTGGTCACGCAGGAGGGCTCGCGGAGCGCGGACTGGTGCGCCAGCCGGATCAGCACCGGACCGCGGTCGCCGGGGGGCTGCTCCACGGCGGTGTTGGTGAGCACCACGCCGCGCAGCTGCTCGCGGTGTGCCAGCGCCCAGCCGAGCGAGAGGATCCCGCCCCAGTCGTGGCCCACCGAGACCACCGGGCCGGTGACGCCCATCGCCTCGGTGAGGTCGCCGAGGTCCCGCACCCGCTGCGCGAGGCGGCGAGGGGTCACGAGCCGCTCGGAGAAGCCCATCCCGAGGTGGTCCGGCGCGACCACCCGCCAGCCCTCCGGCGCGCCGGCGAGCAGGCCACGCCACAGGTAGGACCAGGTCGGGTTGCCGTGCGCGCACACCAGCGTGCCGACGGTGGGCTCGACGCCGTTGTCCAGCACGTGCCAGGTGTGCTCGACGCCGTCGACGTCGCGGGTGCTGACCCGGCGCGACCAGGCGCGGTCGAGGCCCGGGAGGTCGAGGTCCGCCGGCAGCTCGCCGGGGACGGGCGCGGTGGTGCGGTCGGTCACCAGGCGATCTCGAGGCAGGAGGCGTTCAGCCCGGAGCCGATGCCCATCAGCAGCACCCGGTCGCCGCTCTCGAGGTCGCCGACCTCCCCGGCGAGGGTGAAGGGCACCGAGACCGGGCCGATGTTGCCGCGGTCGGGGAAGGTCCGCGGCACGCGGCCGGGGTCGATGCCCAACCGCTCGCAGATCGAGTCGGTGTGCACCTGCGACACCTGGTGGATGACGTAGCGGTCCATGCCCCGGTCCCAGCCGAACTCCTCGGCCGCCTCGGCCCACAGGTCCGCGGAGAGCACCAGGCCGGCGTCGAGCAGGCCCTTGAGGTCGGTGCGCATCAACGCGTTGTCGCCGATGCACAGCTCGTGGTGCTCGGTGCCGGCCCGGCTGACGGCCGCCACCACCCGGTGTCCCTCGGGGTGCTCGTCGGCGCGACCCAGGACCATCGCGGCCGCCCCGGAGCCCAGGGTCAGCGTCGCGAACTGGGCGATCACGTCCTTGGCGGTGGTGTCGGGCTGGTTCAGCCGGTCGATGGTCACCTCCTGCACGCCACGGGCGTCCTCGCCGTTCACCACCAGGGCGTACTCCACCAGCCCGGCGTCGATCATCGCCGCCGCGATCTCGATGCCGTTGACGAAGCCGAGGCAGGCGTTGGTGACGTCGAAGTTCTGGCACGAGCGCGGCAGACCGATCGCGTCGTGCACCGCGACCGCCGTGGACGGCTCGAGGTAGCGGCGGCTGACGGAGGTGTTCACCATCAGACCGACCGCCGCCGGGTCGACCCCGCTCTCGGAGATCGCCTTGCGGCCGGCGTCGGCGGCGCCGTCGACGAAGGTGACGCCGTCGGGCCACCAGCGCCGCTCACGGATGCCCGCGAGCCGCTCGAGGAGACCCGGGCGCAGGCCGACGCGCCGGTAGGTGCCGGCCAGCCGCTCGTCGAGCTCGTCGGAGGTGACGACGCGCGGGGCGTCGATCCGGCTCACCGCCAGCAGGGCGGTGTTGCGAAAGCGGTGCGTGGAGTTGCCGGTCACGAGAGTCCCCTCTTGGTCCGCCCGGGTCATCGGGCCAGATCGGTGCAGGTACCCCGGTGGTCGCGAGGTCACTCCCAGCGGAAGGTCCGGACGGTGAGGATCGTCCCCACGGCGGCCCACGCGGCCAGGACCACCAAGGGTACGACGGGCAGCGAGCCGTCCAGGAACGCCGCTCGCATGCCCGCACCCAGCGCCCCCGAGGGCAGCGCCGCCAGGAGCGGGCCGGCACCGCCGTAGGACGTGGCGGGGATCACGACGGCGCCACCGGCCAGCAGGAGCAGGTAGACCAGGTTGGCGACCGCCAGCGTGGCCTCGGCCCGCAGGGCACCGGCGACGAACAGGCCCAGGGAGGCGAAGGCGGCCGTGCCGAGCAGCGCGCACGCGAGCGCCCCGACCAGGCCCACCGGCGACAGGGTGGGCGACCAGCCCAGCACGAGAGCGGCCACGCAGACCACCACGGCCTGCACGACCTCGACGACGAGCAGCGAGCCGACCTTGCCCGCCAGCAGGCCGGCGCGGGGCAGCGGCGAGGAGCCGAGCCGCTTGAGCACGCCGTAGCGGCGCTCGAACCCGGTGGCGATCGCCAGCGAGGTGAAGCTGGTCGACATCACCGCCAGCGCCAGCACCCCGGGTGTGAGGGTGTCGACGGGGGAGTGCGCCAGGTCCAGGTCGACGTGCGTGGCCGCCTCGGTGCCGACGACCAGCACGATCAGCGGGACGACCACCGCCAGCAGCAGCTGCTCGCCGTTGCGCAGCAGCAGCCGGGTCTCCATGCGTGCCTGGGACAGCACCATCCGGCCGAGTGGGGCGGCGCCGGGGCGGGGGGAGAAGGTGCCGGTGTGGCTCACCCGACCAGCTCCCGGCCCGTGAGCTGGAGGAACACGTCCTCCAGGGTCCGCTGGCCCAGCGACAGCGACTCGGGCAGCACGCCCTGGTCGTCGCACCACGTCGACACCTTGGCGAGGGTGGTGGCGTCGGCCGGGCCGGTGATCAGCAGGCTCTGCGCACCCAGCGCCTGCACCAGCGTGCCCTCGCCCAGCGTCGCCTGCAGCGAGCCGGGGGCCGACGGCGGGAACGGCTCGGTGACCACCAGGCGGATGGTGCTGGTGCCGGTGCTGCCCCTGGTCAGCTCGAGCGGGCTCCCGCTGGCGATCAGCCGGCCGCGGTCGATGACGTGCACCTGGTCGGCGAGCCGCTCCGCCTCGTCCATGTAGTGGGTGGTCAGCACGATCGTCACCCCGTCGCCGCGCAGCTCGTCCAGCAGCTCCCAGGTGGTCCGCCGGGCCTGCGGGTCGAGCCCCGCGGTGGGCTCGTCGACGAACACCAGCTCCGGTCGGCCCACCACGGCCATCGCCAGGGCCAGGCGCTGCTGCTGACCACCGGAGAGGCGGCGGTACGGCGTCCGACCGCACGACCCCAGCCCGAGGCGCTCCACGAGCAGGGGCACCGGGAGCGGGTGGGCGTGCAGCGACGCGACGTGCTGCAGCATCTCGACCGCGCGCACCCCGGACCACGCGCCGCCGCTCTGCAGCATCACCCCGATGCGGGGGAGCAGCTCGCGGCGCTGTGCCTGCGGGTCGAGCCCGAGCACCCGCACACGGCCCGCCTGCGGCCTGCGGTAGCCCTCGCAGGTCTCCAGCGTGGTGGTCTTGCCGGCCCCGTTGGGCCCGAGCACGGCGGTCACCGACCCGCGTGCGACGGTCAGGGACAGCCCGTCGACGGCGACCTTGTCGCCGTATGCCATGCAGAGGGCCTCCACGACGACCGCCGCCTCGCCCGCACTGGGCGTCCGCGGCGTCGTCACGGGTCCCAGTCTAGGGACCGGCCCGGAGGGGCCTCCCGGGCCGTCGAGGTAAGGGTCACCTTGTTTGAAGGGTCCCAGCAATAACGACACAATGGTGTTGTGGAAATGCTGGAGCACCGAGCAGTCGCGGAGGCGACGGACGCGCCGACGCGCGACCGGGTCGCCCGCGCCCTGCTGGAGCTCGGTCCCAGCACGGCGGCCACGCTCGCCGCCCGCCTCGACCTGACGCCGGCCGCGGTGCGCCGCCACCTGGACAACCTGCTCGCCGAGGGCGCCATCGAGCCCCGGGTGCCGCGGGTCCAGGCCGTGCGCGGCCGCGGACGACCGGCCAAGGCGTTCGCGGTCACCGACCTCGGTCGCGAGCGGTTCGACCAGCACTACGACGACCTCGCGGTCGACGCGCTGCGATTCGTGCGTGAGACCGGCGGGGACGCGGCCGTGCTGGCCTTCGCGCGCCGCCGC
>Ga0210040_10005595_pt1 | contig 15949 bp, 6 predicted proteins | sample CryGeyCG12114_NA_FD_185462 | JGI IMG/M metagenome (GOLD analysis project Ga0210040, IMG submission 185462) | Groundwater microbial communities from aquifer - Crystal Geyser CG19_WC_8/21/14_NA (SPAdes) (version 2) | ecosystem: Environmental > Aquatic > Deep subsurface > Groundwater | place: USA... | reverse complement strand
TGTTCATTGAAGGTTTTAAGTAACTAACTAACTGTTTTGTGAATCAATGTGAATAATTATAATAATGCAGATCAACAAGACACTATTCTGTCACGTCTCATATTGCTATGTAATGTAGTACATAGTAACCTTGGTACATATGACAATTTGTAGAAATCAAAATGAATGAATTGGAAAATAAATGCATGTCTAAAGTTTTACAAACAGCTCATTTTTTTACCATCAAATCCAGCTGCTGTGTTCAGTCATTGATAAATTGCGTTGTAAGTTGTAACACATGTATGTATGAATGGACGTGTTTAACTGTTTTATTTCCTTTGGCGGCCGAACTCATATCAAGAGCAATTTGAACTTTTCGAGTTACTAAAATTAAACACCAAGGATTTAAACAGTTTGTACCAGACTGAAATAGCGGAATATGTTTACAAACAAATAAGATACAGAAACATAAAATGTAGCGCTTCAAATCATCCTATCGTGAGGAGGGACCAATCTGTTTTTTAGCTTTCTTATCCTCCGGAAGCTGTCCATGGATTTCAATTGAAGCATAAACTGAACTGGACACTTTTGGCTTGTGTACAAGAAGTTGTAAATTTTAAATGCGCAAGAAATAAAATTCTTCTTGTAGCTTGCTTGAGGAATCAAAGAAACAGAAAGGACTTTGACCTCAGACTTTATTTTAAACGAATCAAACTTGACAGTATGTGATCCAAAAAACGTAGAATATACTGGATAAATCTGATATAAATTGAGATTCAAATATGGGAAAGCATTATACAGCCAATCCTATCTGCCTTAGAAGAATAAGAAATTAGATTAGAAAGTCAATGTTGACTTTCCAGCTTTTCTTGCCAAATTTAGTTCAAAGGAATTTTAAAAACCCGGAGATTCTGTCAAAGATATTTGTTTATGGTTTTGTATTATAGGAGGAATATGAAATAATTTTTATGACTTTAGGGAATGTGGCTGGCTTTCAAAGAGAATAGACTGGCCTGGCAAACACAATCTTTTTTAGTAGATCCGGTTTGAAATCCTGTGTGTCTAACTGACTTCAAACAGATCTGAGCCCACGCTGATCAAGATCTAACGAAAAGAGTAGAGTTACAAAAAAAGGGTTTGAACTACAGATGCACTAAATTTCATTTAATAGCTATTAAAATAGAATTCCAACCGTTTTGTGACTCCAAAAGGTTGAAGTAATAGCAATGCAGTGAATTCAAGTGATGTTCCCATTCAAGTTACAGTGTAAGTAAAGTACCTCTCCAATACTGTTCAAATATCCAATGGTGCGTCAAGTTCTGTGAACTCGGTTTCTGATATTGAGTTACGGATTTTGTGTCCAAAACTTAAAAGCAGAAAGCACGCTGCTGGATTTGTCATTCAGAGTGAATCAAGTGATATTCGAAAAAATGACTTTAGCATTAAGTTTAACTCAAATCAGCTTTCAGAACTAATATGTCATCGCAAATTATCTTGGTTATTCATAAAGTTCTTTTCTATATATATTGTCTTTTTGATTACTTATACAAGTTTTTATACCGTGCAGTAGCACTAAATCAGATGCAAAATTGATTTTTTGTCCAAACTTATTTTAAGGTGACAAAAAAGTTTTTCTAATCAGAAACTACACTACACAATTTTTCTCAGTGAAAGCGAAGAGAAACTCATATAATGTAGAAGGCAAATTGAACATTCTAGTACTCACAAAACGAACTAAAACTAGTATTTCTTGTCATATATAATTCTGCTATTTATGACGCAAATTATACAAGCACAGTATTTAGATTCCTACAGAAGTTCGTATAATAATATGGCGCTCATCGTTCCATCTCATTTTTACAACTCATAGTACCAACACAGCGAATATTTTCAGCAACCATAAAACGAGTAAAGTTCCCCATTCAATGTAGACAAGTTTATGATGCTCAACTTTTATTTCAACATGCCGCACATGTACACTCTCCTATGGTTGTGTCTCAATACCCCTTTTCAGTCAGTCATTACACATGTATAGTTTTAAGTTATAGTTAGTTGGTTCCCTGTGAAAGCTAGGAAACACTAAAACCTTACTAACTATACTAATAAACTTTTCATCAACTTTCACTGAAGCAATTACCATATTTTTCCGCTTTAGAACTAACAAAAAAATTCACTCAACTTTTTACTACCTCTTTTACAGAATAAAAATGCACATTTTAGCTCACCAATTGCGCTCCAGTTAAATTCTTGTTCAATTTACTATTCTCTTCATATTCTATTACACTGCTCCACTTTAGGACTAGCATCAACTCCTCATTTCCATTAACGTCATTAGGAATTGTAGAAAAATTTCAGCTCGCAGTCCATTGTCCTCCATTCTACTTCCTGTCTTACATACGAGTATATGATAACTAACCAAACGGAACCTCAAATGTGCCGTCCAAGTCAATGCTTCCTTTCATAACTTGACACGGATTCCTTAAAAAACATAACCATCCAATATGACGAGTTATCTAAACCTGCCTGCCACCCATATACATATGGTAGTAATGACCATTTTGGTGCTGCACGCCCTCATTTTCTTATCAACCATAGTACTGACTATTACAAACAATAGAGAAAGCATGCCAAATGGCGATAAATCCATTTGACCACAAAAGTTGTGCAATAAACCCATGTTGTCCCATCAGTAGTCCGCATTTCCATCTGGAATTCCACTGAAACCGCTTGACGATATCATGACATGTGATCAGTGTGGGTATACAGTAATAGCACAACTTTCTCCCAAAAAAAACGTTCATTTTACATGACAGTCTTCCAGGTTATATCTTAGGTACAAACTACGCATTATAATTCACCACATGCTACAAATAGACATGGACATGAATTTTAATGCTCACCCGTAACATTATATACACGTAAGATGGCAACATAAAGAGAAGGAAATATTATATCAATTGCAGTTGAGAATAAGCTGGGCAGGTAATCACAGTAACTGTAAGCTCCAGTCGTTAACCTACTAATGCATGAGACAATAGCTTTGACTACAGTTTTGTAGTGGTTGGTGAAAGCAAAAAATAAATATAGTATTCTCTGCACGAACCAATTGATTGTCAATCACATGACATGCAATACGGAATGTGCAAGTGGGACATTTTTTATGTATATTTTTGGTTTGCACTGGATATGGTCCCTTTTCGCTGTTCAGTTCCCAAAGCAATCAATGACTTTTGACGTTGCACCCAAAGTGATTCATGGATTTTCAATTTTTATCGTGTATTTGCATTTGCCTTTCTGTACATATACATTTTTTATTTAGAGATGTGTTCCATTTCGTCTAAATGTAGACTCTGGTATTACATATCAGGTAGAATTTTTTTGAAAAGGCAATTACTGATAATATAGAGCACAAAAAAGGAAGACCATTTGAGATGGTGGATCGGAACAAACGAGTTCATGGGAAATTTCATTCATTTGCACGCTTTTAATTTCCTCATCACACATAGAAGAAGCGAAATAATTGCCTCTCTAAACTAATAAAACTGGATAAAATCGCCCACACACCCTCTTTTGTTTGCTTCTCAAGATCATTATTGCTGTCAAGGAGGACGTAAACTACATAGTAGGATTACTGTTGTCAGTAAGTGGTTTGGTTAGAAACAGTGTGGATATATTAGATCGCCTACACGGTAGCTGATAGTAGTACAATTTTAGGCTGACAATTGACAGCGGTAAAAAATTCTCTTCCCATATTAGATTCTCTCATCCCAAAATCTTGCCCTTGTCTCCAACATTGATAGCAAAACGAGCCTACATCAAATAGAACACTAATGAAACACAGTAGATGACACGTTCATGTTTCAAACAGGTCTCCCATGATGCCTTTGAAAGTAATACACAAGTCAACGTTGTATTTCCTGTAGCATTTCAAAATCTAATCCAGTTACCATGTTATATGCATGGAGTTGCGTTTATCATTCAGCCCGTTCTGAGAAGTAAATAGTGACCAATTGAATTTCATGAATTCACGACGCAGTTAGTCTAAAATTAGAGTCAGTTAGAACAGAATGTTGTGTATACAGTTAAGTTCAAACTGTTATTAGGGTATAGTACAAGTAAATTGAATTAGAGTTAGCGCAGAGTGAAATAAAAGTTTTCGTAGTATAGATTATCTCAGTTTCTTAAGTAAGAACGACATGTTGCGCATTTAATTGTTTCCCTAAATAGTTTATTCAAGTGGGGTAGCTTAAATACTTTAAGAAATTCTACTTTCATAGTTGGCTTGCATGCTTCACGAATAATAAAATGAACTACTAACTAATATAGTGGTGCAAATGTAAAATAATGAATTATAATCATAGGGCATGCATCGTAGTCACGACTGCACTATATTAAATATGCCCTAGAAATGGCTCCAATGAGTTTAGAGCAACTTTCTTCACTTTCGGCGAGAACCAAAACCAAATAAAGTAGTCACAACATGCGTCAACCATAGACAAACTTTGCCAATAATGTAGAGGGTCTAGAGCAGAATGAATTTTGCAGTCCACTCTGGCCGTTATTACATACTTAAACTGGTCTTGCAACCAAAATTAATCATCTTTTTCTGAGGGGGGAGTAAAAATTTAGTTTTCCGACACAATTTTTACCTACTCTCCATCCTCAGACATTTAATCTCAAATAGTATATAGATGTATTGTATCTCTATATCTAATATGCATACTTTTTGGAATAAATGATATCAACTTGGAAGGATAAACCAGTCAAACCAATAACTTTCTCTTACTGGATCTAATTTTAAAGATTAGGTTTACATCCACAACCCGTGGTCTACTATATTACTATCTTCTCGGGACGTGTGCCTAATAAATATGTGGGAACCAAGACTTATTCCCAAAAGTGTTCCATTGGAGATCCTCTATCAATGTAGTCTAGTATAGTATTTCCTATGCTGTTATTATCATTATGTCTTTTTGTTCCTAAAAAACTTTATTGCATTTGTCTTGGAAGCCCATGTTAACGTTTTTTGGGTCCACCATAAAACGCATATAGTTCCATAATTGGGCAGTCAAGCACAAAATAAAACGTGTAATGTAGTGTGTGCGAATATTATGCCAAAACTTTGTATGGAAAATTATTTGCATGCAATTTCTACAACGAAGGGACTGCTGACCTGACTCACTTCATTTTGTATTTACTGGAAAACGGAATCGATATTTTTTTAAGCTTGATATATTGCAGCTCCAGCACATAAACTAAGACCTTTTTATAAAGAGAGAGTATATTAAAAAGCTTACCGAATGGAAATCCGATTTCTTTTCCTTCGTATTAGTGAATAAATCGAAAACCTATAAATTTTTTCAAATATACGGGCATACGAAAAAATTCTGTCCAGTATGTACTTGTATACTAGATATGCTGAGGATATTCATGTTTATATAATAAAAACTGAATTTTTTACTGACTACGTACAGCTATAAAGTAATCTGAGGTCATAAACCGCTGGCATGGCTGGTCAATTAGTTTTCACATAATTCACTCAAAGTTCTAAATTGCCTCCACATTTTGCGGATGTTTTTAGTTAATCAAAATAATGACACAGGGATTAAATAGATATAGCTTTGTTTATCTATAGCCAAGCCAGGCGTTAGATAACAAAGTAATAGTAGCAAAGTAAAGAAAAACAAAGAGTCAATGATAATATATCACTATGCTTTCCACATTTGTTAACCTTGAGATGAGAAACCGCTTTGGTTCACCGGAATCAGAACATTTTATCCAGTTTAGGATGTTAGCGTTAGCTAAAGGATATGAAGCCGGATACTGTGAGTGAAGACTGCGGGGGTATTTTTTTTTCCTTCAAATCTAATCGTAAATGTTTAAGAGAACTATGATTTGTCGATGCACCAGTACTTTCTTGCTGAAAGATAATAGACGAGAGACGATGAATGTTGCATGCAAGTGCATATCCTATCCATAGAAATCCATTTCCCATTACATTAGAACTGTCCGTTTTGAGTAGCTCTACTTTTCATCCTAATGACAAAAATAAACGGTCTCAAAGAAAAACTAATCAATATAGACTGTATGGAGCTTGAATGAGATTATCTGTGTGATCAGAGAAGACGCATGATTGGCTTCATTATGGATGTTGAGGAATAAGCACTCAAAATCAAACTATGAAGGATTTGATAAAAGGGAGAAGATTCTGCTATTAGTTCGTAATATGAATTGGGTATGACCGTAGAGCTTATTGTAGTTTAGATGAAAAATGTGAAACGAAAGGAAGTATTGATTGACAATTTATTACACTTAAACAAATCCACAAAAACTACTAATGGCAAAAACTCAGTATCAATAAGAAATCTTTCAATAAGAAATATAACGTCAATAAAAATAGTGAGGACTAGTACAGCTTAAAAATATGTCAATAAACGTAAAAAATACAAAAATCACCAAAATTCAACTTAATATAAAACTCCAAGTACAAATACAATTGCAAAAATAATATTAGTTAGAATAAACTTAGCAATCGGTCAAAGAAAGGAAAAGTTTATGTTGGAAAACAAATTGCATAAAAAACAAACAAACGGTCAAGAAAATAGACAACCTAGCAGAGTGAAGCCCACCAAAGGAATCAGGAAGAATTGTGACAATTCACTAACTTAAATAATACCAGGTGCATCTTTGAATAGTAAACAAAACACATAAGAGTAGTAGTAGTGACTGCACCTTTGTTCAGTGCGAGTACGAACAAGACATATGCATACACACAGCACAGACATACGCTAAGTACATACAATGAGCACATCAATACATTGATGCAAATGAGCATCAATGAGCATCAAATAAATGCAACTACTAAATAGTATACAAAACAACTCCTAGCACAATGCAGAGTCATAAATAGTAAAAAATAACACAATGCGAACTTAACTCAGTTCGAAACAATGGATTTTAAACACAAATGAAAATTTTTATAAACACTTGACCAAACAGTCGAACGAAATGCCAAAACTAAGTTTTTAATACAATCCAATTAGTGAAAGTAACTTATATGGGAGACAGTTTGGAAGCTGATTCGTCTGCCCGTTGTACTTTTTTTAATCGAAAATTTCAGTCTTTTTCTCCAGAGTCCTAACCTACTAAAAGCAATAGCCTGTCAACTAGTTAGTTATTTGAGATATTTGTCGCAGAGTGCACAAGAAATGCCTACTCACAAAATTATTTAGTACAGCCACAGTCCATTTGCTTTCACTAGCGCATCTCTTGGGCTATTTGATGTGCTACATTGATCTCAGTTGTCAACCATTGCTAAAGAAAATGTGTCAATATAGAGCTAAATGTGCTCCATGTTTTCTCAAAAAGTTCTTTTAACGACCAAGTTGAATTTGAAGTTTATATTTATGAGCGTAATACCCAGCTTAATATTTTGAAAGCTGCAGCACAACATTTTGGACTAAACTGATAATAGAAAAGGTTAAATCTCTTGAGTTCGCGTACAACATCAAAACGTCGAAAATAAAAAGGTCGAAAATGAAAAATGTCGAAAAAAATAATGTCGAAACAAATATGGTCGAAACGAAAAATGTCGAAACTAAAAAAGGTCGAAAGATCAAAAACGTCGAAAAAAATTATTAAGAATTTCGTCTGGAAAAGAGCAGCATGTGAGACTGTGATTTCATTTAAACCGAGAACTGCGACGCGAAAAGGCCCCGCCCGATATGTAGGAGCTTCGCCCATGCTTGAGGATTATTTCTAATCTGGCCGAGGGGGATGTAGGGGGTGTGAGGGGAGTGGGGGAGGCTTTTCAAGCACAGGCTCGAGTGCAGAAGGGAGCTGGGAAGGCCTTGGGTTCGGTAATCGCCGAAGGCGATTTTTGGCGGGCCTTTCCAGGTTCCTTCAAACGAGGGGTTGTGTGAAGCAAAAGTCTCTTCAGCGTCCCCCCACGATCCGTTTTACTGACTCTGTTAATATTAAGGACGGAAGAATTAGTTCTAAATTTTTTACGATTTTGAAGTGACAGTGGAGAATTTGTCATTTTTCGACATTTTTGCTTTTCGACATTTTTTCAACTTTCGACATCGACATTTTTAATTTCGACTTTTTTCATATCGACATTTTTACTTTCGACTATATTTTTTTCGACGTTTACATTTCGACATTTTTATTTTCGACGTTTTGATGAAGAGGTTGAGTTCGTATTTTTTAATACAGCAATGTCAAAGAGCCAGGAATCAAACCCGGGTAGTTTTGGTAATGTTTGCACTGGAAACTGTTACTTGATTGACGTGAGGTGAATTTAAAATAAACTGGTTTACAAAATGTCTGAAGAACACCAGCATATCTAAATCAAATCAATGGTAATAAACAACTATTTATGCAGAAATTATTATTAAAATTTTAATCCAACTACACTATTACATTGAAATGTAGATCTCAACTTTATTAAACTGTTGAATAAAGAGAACGTAGCCTGTAATGCAAAAAAGTGAAAACAAAAGAGAAATAAAACATGCAAAGCTTTCGAAATCAAAGAGATGAAATATAAACAACAAATAACTTAATCAAAGCAAAATTCACAGCGTGAAAGAGAAACTTATTGAACATGCTGGGATGAAAATATATGCTCTGAAATGTGTTGAGATAATAAACGCTGTCCCTGAAAAATTGTGTGAACTTTGGTTAAAACGTTTTATTATTGGTCAGTCGTTTTATAGAATTAAAATTAGATTCTCAAATAGATCTTTTTTGAATTTCTTATTTATACCATTTCGGGCATGGGATAGTGTTTGATCTTATAAAAAATTGTTGAATAAGCGTAAAAACCTTGGATTTTAATTGATTGGTAGCATTCGTTCCAGCAAAATTTTGAGTTCGTTTCCTTCAATACTAGAAAACAGAAATCATATAACATATCACAGCATAATCATGATTTTGAATGTTTGAAGTGCACGAGCGCCAACTTCATGATTTTTAGGGCATAAACTTACTCAAGCTCTTCAAGCAAAATATAATTGAATAATGGAAGGGGTTAGCATTTACATTTTTTGAGCTATCGCTGACTACTGTTGGATTACTTTAGAATGGGGTAAATCATTGAATTCACCATAAAACTTAAACCGTTTTTTTCGATTTTACATCAGAAGTTTGCAAAGCGGAAAACAATTTCTGATTCTGTCTCAATTCCAAAGATATAGAGCAAGTTACATTCCAAAAGGTAAACGGAAGGATAAACAGGGCAACATGGTATTTTCAAAAGCTAGGATGCATTGGCTTGTTAATAAAACTCACGTGCTAATGGTTAACTATTTGCAGCAATCAGACTAATGGAAAATACTCATTGCTTAGTTCCAAACTCCAAAGTATAATTCATGTGCTAGGAAGTGGGAGTTTTTAGCTTCTACAATAGTTTACTAGGTGGGGAAAAAAGTATAGGAGGTTGTGAAGGCGGATTCGCCAATAAATTTTCATAGATAGTTTTAATGAAAATGTAGTGTGGAATTTATGTTCAATTCAGTTGGTCAATTTGCCTGATTCACGGTCTACTTGATTTGTATTGTAAGACCTTTCCCTAGCTCTACTCACACATGAAGCTGTCAACGTTCTTAATAGTACAGTAAATCACATTAGACTACTCGGATTAGAAAATTTCTGTGAAAAACATCAGTGAAGCATGTTATAATGTCAAAAAAAAATTGGCCTAAATATCAAAAATGTGTGTACATTACTTAAATAAACAGCAGCTTGTGGCCACTAATCGGCTCATGATCAAACAAAATCCCATAAATGTCCTATCACTAAAAATATGCTTTCAAAAACGTCCTTCTGCTATTTGAATCCAAGTGTGCATAAGACAGCTTATTTCATGATCATTAGAGTGCAGAGATGAAATGATCAAACAAATACAAAAAAATCAGTCAGAAAAACTGTATTTCTTAAAGCATACAGTAACATAAGTCTTATGTTTTGCTTCAGTTTATTTATTTTTGAAAAAATATTGTTTTTCAAATGTAACTCTAATTGCTTGCGTCTTCTTTGATTTCAGATGCGCTTGACAGCAAGCTAATGAAGCAGATGCGTTTCTTTGACTTCCTCGACACCAACCTTACAATAAGGTGCTGCTGGAGTTTTTAAATGAGAAATAGCTTAAAATGATTTTGAGAGTGCCCACAACAATCCTTTAAATATTTCTCCCCGATGCTCAATTTTACAATTAACATAAAGGACTAAAAAAAATTGGAAATCAAGAATCAATTATAAATTTTTCTTATGGAAAATAACAGGCAAATATCTCGAAAATCCTTCCGATTTTCCGATTTTAGCGACTAGGCTTTTATGATGCATGTAAAAAATACATATTTGGTATCTGCGAGAGTTCGCGGCTGTAAGGGGATCAAATATTTTCTGTGATTCTTATTAAACTTCTCAAGCTTCATTTGAGCTGCATTAACATGTACAACTCCGTGACCCAATTTCGATATCTCATTGTAAGTTTAGTCGGTTTAGTCACACATTTTTATGTACTTACTTGTGTTCGAACAAAACTTTCTCCGAGTGATAAACTGTGCACCAACTTGCATACAGTTTCAATCTAATCTTTATCCTTGTTTGCCCCGTTTTGGCGCCGAATATAGACATTGTTCCCACTTGATTTATATCTTCGTATCACTTGTCATCATCGGCGTAAAACAAAAACAACTCAAGATTTCCGACAACCTATATTTCACTAATAAAAAAAGCAGATATCGGTTGCAAAGCCATGCTTTACAAAAACAGTCAGACAATAACTGTCACTTCCGTTTTTTACAGCTTGTCATACATAATACACATAAATGTGTGCTGTGTGCATATTTTACTGACACTTGGATACAAAAGCGGCTGAAAATTTTCCACTTAATTTGGATTCTAAATCTCTTTCTAATACAAACAAAAGAATGCGCATGCATTTAAGAGAACAATAGCTCGCATTCTAAAGTCATGGCCAATATCAGTTTCCCTATTATGTGTACCACATCCTCAGACACTTTCATCAAAAGCAATAACGCGGATTTATTATTTGTCTAGTAAGTCTATAGAGTCGTCTTGCCCATAAAGAAACCTTGCTCTCGACTTATTAAATCCGCCCATTACAAGAGTGAAACCACACAATTGGGAGAAAGTCATGACCACACTGTGTGAGCTCAATGTTCTATAGTAATACCGCTGTTCTTGTAACACATTCAAGTACGACTTATCTTTTATGTAGAGAGGACAATCTTTTGTAAACTTGTGTCTTTCTTATCTCATGGGGTATTCAAAAGGCTTCAAAAGGGGGTATATACCAAGACACAGACTGGCTAATAAAGCTAATCTTGATGTTTCCTCCAGAGTTGAATGGGGCTTTGACCTCAATCTGTTCCGTATAACATTTTTTGGTTACTGACTAACTGACTGACTGAGTCAAAAGGAAAGATTTCGAAACTATGGCTCTTATTCACTTAAGACTGCCTGTAGCTACGTACGGAGTGTAATTGTAGTCTTGGATTAGTTAGTTAGTTACAACGGTTCAAAAGATGTTGATTATAATATGCTTCTTTCTCTCGGTGAATTAATTAAATCTTTTACCATTTGTATGACTTCCTAGCTAGACAGGTTTTATAAAACTTTCAAAAAGGTGTATAATGCTAGTTACTATTGGATCCTGGATCAAATTATTTTTTCAATATAGCCTTTTAGAATGTACTATTAAGTAGTTTTAATCAGTTTTACATGATAAGTCAAATACAATTACTCGTAGTTACACAAAGTAGAAACTGAAGAACCTTCATGCTATGCTATTAGTGTAGTTAGATATAGGAACTTTGAACTCAAGTGGGTTCAATAGATTTGATAATTAGTGTTATCCGGCATCTGGCATCCTATTGTCTCACAGCAGACAAAGTTTCCCGATGTTCATTTTTACTTGCATGTCATTATTAATCCCGGATAAGAACTGATGATGATGAATGAAAGGAGGGTTACACACTTGAATGTAAAGAAAATCCGGCAGGAACTAATTGCATAGAAATGAGTTTCCTGTACTAAAAAGTGTAATTTCTAAAACTTTGGGCCGCACCTCCTTTTTACAAAATAGCATATGCTGAGCTTTAGTCTGATGAGTACTCAAATTGTTGACATGACTCTTTGCTTTCAAAACATAATGTCAATGACATGCTACGTGAAAAGGGAAGGTAATTTTGCCACATTATATGTTTGCAAACGAAACACAAAACTAGATAGACTAGGCTACATTTCAGTACATATCAATTTTTCATGCTACTAAAATATCACTGATATAAGTGTAATAGAATTTGCGTCATAACAAGCTGTCAGTAACTTTACACAAAAGGAAGGCACTATTCATTGGAAACGCATATGAAGTTCAAAGCCCATGTGTTAAAAATTGACAGATTACTTACTTACCAAAAATGAAAGTGAGCATTATGTGTTATTGTCAAGTTGAAAAGATAGTATTTTGTTTTGTTTCCTTTATAGCTTACTTTATAAATCACCAGCATGAACTCATGTTGCCAAATATTCCAGATATGAAATAAATTAATTTTTGTGAATGGAAGTGAAATTTGGATTGGCATGTTTTGAAAGCCCAAGTAATCCAACAAATAGCTTTCTGTACTTTAAAGTGATGAGTTCTCCAGAAAGAGTGTGTTATTATCATTGAAATCAATTATCTAGCTCAGGATACTCATGTTTTTGAGTTGGGCTCTCCAGGGAATCTCTAAAAATGGTTTATCACTCATTTCCATTTCCGTGGACCAATCAATCATGAGTTCATTTTGCAACCAACGTGCTATAGGATTGAATTTCATAATAGAAGCCTCTCATGTAAAACAGGTATTGTAGTCTACTAATGTTTCATAACTTGTTCATGACCAGTAACGTGGGTTGATTGGATGCACAAAACAAAACTACTGAACAGGGAAACGGTTTTTAGTGTTGATTTAGGATTCCATCAAGTTTGCAGAGTAAGCAACATAATATACTTACATGCCCTATATCCTACGGTAATAGATAGTGAATGGATTTTCTGCGGATCCTCCTTTGCACGATAAATTGTATTTGATAACGTAAGCCATCGTCAAGATTCAATTATTCATCGTCAGTTACTTATAAATTAAACATTATTATGTAGATTTATAGTTCAGGCGCAGTAACAATGGAAATAGTCTTTTAAGGCATCAAAACCTGGTTGCTGTGTGATTCAAATCAAACTCATCAAATACTCATTCATCCAGTTTATATACATAAGCCAGTGAAAATGCCCGTTCTACGCACGGGCGACTAACAAAATAATATCACATCTATTTAGCATATATAAGTCTACTGATAGGTGCTTATCAATATTCATTGATTTTTCAAGCAAAAAATATTTGAATTCAGATTCGATTTTGAGATTTTCTTATGGGAATTAACATGAGGAAAATCGCAATTCTAAGGGTACCCCCTCTCAATTTTTTCATTTTTGAGAGACTTGGTTGTTTGCGTTTGCATGGCAACCGAAAATGCCGAATGATCAACTTAATTGCCAATTATCTCGTTAACTAAGTGTTTTACGGCTTAGGACCTAAGGGCAAGCACATAAGGATCAGTTTAAGCCTATTTTTAAAGAAATCGGTTTAGTACTTTTTGCGCAATTGGAGCGCAACATGATTTTTCGAAACGTTCATTAATATAAGTAGATTCTCACAAAAATATTCCATATCACTAGTTTCTAAAGTTAATACTGACATGGCTACAACTACAATACAGTTAGTGGCTTTCACCTATTGAAAATATAAATAATCACTATCAATTTTTAAAAACAGAAACACTATTACATTCCAAAGAATAAACTTAATCTTTGGGGTGGAATGAAGCACAACAGATTTGTAGTTGACGAAAGTTTTATAACTAATAAACTATTGTCCGTTTCAATGAAATACGGAGTAACTTTTTTCAATGGTTACCTGGCAGAGTTTGTTTATCATTGAGCAAAAAATAAATAATAATAAATTCGTCTTAATCTCATCATGGGGACTTGAAATCTAGAACATATTTTGGTTGCCCAGGCAATTTTTACGATATTTGCCTTTTTCACGGTGATCATCCAACAAGCCTAGATAGCCAATTTAACATTAGGAACTCCGTATTTCATTGAAACGGACAGTAACTAACAAGTCTGTACTTCACTGCTGGATAAACTTAAAATTATAGAAAATAATAACTACATCAATAATTTATTAATGTATTATGTGAATGAACAAGACTATAGTAATTCTATGCATTATGAAGAGGAAAGTAATTGTAATCTGTCTTGTATTGACTCCGTTGTAACTGGCTGTATGTAGTTGTGTATTACTACTATATAATTGTGTGCACTATGATTCTGTTTGGGAATCATTGCCAATAGAAATAAGTATAAAATACTTGGATTGACACAATCATACAGTGGATCCTAAAATCAGGAGTTTTGCCGACTTCTGCCTAATTTTGGGTACGGTACAAAGGTACTTAAGCCTGCATATCTAGCGTAAGAACTAGTTATATGAAAACAGGTGAAAAAGGCTAACTAGTAATGGTTTTTTTTTCTCTGACTGATCATAGTGTGCACGTTATATTTTGTGGTCTGCCGGTCTGCTGCAGTATGTATCTCGGACAAATACCAAGATCAGACACTACTTGTCATTAAACTTACGCCTCTCTAAGAGAATTCGTCATTTATGACAGCTTTTACATTATTACTGGATTAATCAACGATACTGATGATACTATAGCTTATATTTCTTTTAGCTTATTTTTTTGTTTTATCTTTGATCTCTAGGTTTTTTTTTCACTAACTATAATTATTAACTATATATATTACTAAAGTAAGTCCGTTCTCAAAGTGTAATAACCTTGTAAAAGGATACTTTGAATGAATGAATAAATAAATAAATAAAACTATGTAAACCCTAAGCAACTATAACAAACTATATTTAATGCACAAACAAGTAATGCCCAAAGTAGAAAAAATATTAGAACAGTTAGTTAGTTAGCTTGTTATATAGTAAAAAACATACAGCATGGTGCATGCACATGATTGATCATAATATACACAATTTCGTGTGTAATCTACTTGCCACCTAATGTCTCAAGCTGTGGATCCGTATTGAATCAATTAAGAAAAAACACTTTTGGACCACAAGGGCTGTCGCGGATTCCACAAGCATAATATAATAGCTTTGTCCTAGAAACCAACTCTTGCAAGTTTTTTATATCATCAATAGTAGTACACGGTGGATAGAGGGCAATGATAAAGTTATTTTGATGGTATAGTATAAAAAGATGCTAGATCAGATCGTTGTATTTCCATTACTAATGTATGTGTGTCTACTTCTTACAGTTGGTGTTGGCTAGCAGTATACCCGCGTTAATTTTTCCATCGGAGCCAAGAAAGTATTTAATACGCCGTGCCTGCAATGTTATATGTTTGCGGGATAAGTTGAAAGCAGAAATTGTATAAGTAGGGATATCTTAATGATAAAAATATTGGTGGATGCAGGAGGCAAGGAATGAAAGAACTTGAGATGTACATTATAGTTAATAAATAAAGAAAGACAATTTTTTGCACATGAGAGAGTGTAATGAGTTCCTTTTAGTTGGCATAATATCCCATGCTGACTCACGCAGGAGGCTTTTTTTATTGGAAGTGGGAAGACTCTTAGTTAGTCAGTGAGTACATTGGAAAGTCATGTTGTCCGTTATTGCTGCACACTGAATGACTGCAGTTACTTACTTACAGTTGGTTAGGTTTGAAAATGCGGCTGATCAGTTAGTTAGTTAGCAAATGTATGAATAAAATGAGTGTCTAAAGGTGGGTAGGAATAAATTACTATAGGATATAATTTAATTTGATTAATTTAAAATGCAATCGTAGGTTCAAGGTCCCTTATTTGTACAGGACCTTACATAA
>Ga0210040_10005594_pt1 | contig 15950 bp, 4 predicted proteins | sample CryGeyCG12114_NA_FD_185462 | JGI IMG/M metagenome (GOLD analysis project Ga0210040, IMG submission 185462) | Groundwater microbial communities from aquifer - Crystal Geyser CG19_WC_8/21/14_NA (SPAdes) (version 2) | ecosystem: Environmental > Aquatic > Deep subsurface > Groundwater | place: USA... | reverse complement strand
TTTGTCTGATTGCTTTTTTAACACACGTAAGATACGAAACGCGCGTTTAATTTTAAAATAGACCAATCAGAGCATCTTCGGCACCAGCTCTGCACCAATGAGTGTGTCTTCGGAACTTTTCTGCACGGCTGCTATACCCAAAGTCACAGACTGCTATGCATATTTTGTATGCTTCTCGTAGAACATGTAGTACGACGTATTCCCTGCTACAAACTATAATAAACTAATAGCTCACGAACGCCATAGTGCTGTTTGGCTTTGGCTCAAGACTATGCATAGACGGTGACGCGTGTTTTAGTTTCCTCACTTGGTATAGTGGATCGAGTGGATCTAACATTATGAATATGATTGTTTAAATTATCAACGCTATGGAATACAATTGAGTAATTAATTAATTTTCTAATCAGCTGCAAAATATAGTCAAACATAATTTATAGAATGCAAGCAGTTGGCAGTTCTGTAAATTGCTTAACACATTTCCATGAGTAGATTATCATAAATAATTTAATCAATTTTCTAGCTCAGTGTATTACATTCTATACATTCTCAGTCGTCAGTCAGCAGTCAGCATTAAAGTTTAATATAAAAACAAATTCTAGAATAAATCCTACTACTTTCATGTATTCGTTTAAAGTGATTTATTTTCGATTGTGTACTACTAAGTGAGAAATATTAATTTCATCATTTCTTTTTCTTACTATCCTTTTTCACATTTGATTTACTTTTTTTGACACTTTTGGATTTAGTTTTTATCACAGTCGGTTGACTGTTGTCTATGTCCGCGTCCGAATCCCTCTTGTCCTTATCTGTGACTCTGAAGTTAGAATTCGGTGCCCTGCTGTCGGGAGGATAACTCTTTTTCACTGTCGATTTTTTCTTCTTCACACCAGATTTGGTTTTTTTGGCACTTGGCTTACTGGTACTTGCGACAGGTTTATTTTTTTCCATCGACGGTTTACTGTTTTTGACTGGCTGGTTAGTTTTGCTCGCGTATCCATAGGGGTTACTGTAGTCCACGTCTAATGTCCACTCCTTCGTCGACGATGTGCCCTTTGTCTTCGATGATGCTCTCCTTTTTACAGTCGATTTGCTCTTTTTCAAATTCTGGTTACTATCGCCCACATGAGCTTTACTTTTTTCCACAGCCTGATTAGTTTTTTTGGAATTGGGGTTATTGTCTTCCTCTTCCGTTTTGCTCTTTCTTACTGCGGCTTTATTCTTTTCGATAAACGATTTACTTTTGTCGACAGCCGGTTTACTCTTGTTCACCTTAGATTCAGTCAGCATCTCAATTAGATTCATCCTGTCCTCCGTACTCGGTTTATTTTTGATCATGATCGGTCTTTTTTCTGCGGCCATTTTGCTTGTCATAAAGCTTGGTTTATTCACATGGATCATGACCATTGGTTTGCTGGTGGGGTTGCCCATCCATGGTCTACTGCTGGCTGCATGCGGGCTACTCTTGTTAGTCTTGTTATTGCTATTCGTGTAGTTCGTGCTACTCACCCTGCTCCCGCTCCTCACAATGGGCTTACTGTTGTTCACACATGGACCACTCCCGTTCAAACACGGTCTACTCTTGTTAACAAAGGGTTTACTAATCGAATAGTCTACGAAAGAAGGGTCAACCCATTTGGGCCTCTCTGGTGGTGGTGTTTTGGAAAAAATATTTTCCACTCTCACTACAGGGTAGCTGGAAATCACTGGCTTCTCTGTGGTCTTCAAGGTTTCAAAAACTTCCATGATATGGTCCAAGGCGACAGATTTTTTAGCATCAGCAAGCCATTTTTTGTCTTTTTCCATGTGTTTGGGGTTAACCACGATGATTGGAAACAACACTGTAGACCTTGTGGGACCTGGGGGAGGTATAACTGGTGATCGCAACAGCATTAGAGGGTATTCCACGGTGGACACGGAGTCCTCCACAAATATCTCCCCCTTTGTGGCTGTCATTGGCACAACCATTGTAAACTCGAGTACAGACTCTGCTGGGTTGATTAAGTTCATTAAAAAGTCCATAGTTTCCTTCACTGTCTTCACAGTAGCAGATTGGGTTCGGCCATTGTCGGACGAAACGACACGTCGAATCGTTGTAATCTTCTTAACAGGTCGTGGCAGAGCAGGAGCCACATTGCTATTCACAGACTTGGCTCTATTTATCAGCTGGCTCACTAGTTTTCGATCATAAGAATTTTTCACGGGTGTCATGTGCTTCTGCCCAATATCCCATGGGTCGATTGGTTTTACCCACTTTTCTTTCACGATTTTTGGTTTCGACAACTCAGCAACTCTCTGCATTTGGGCTTTCTTTGTTATCGACCTCGTCGTACTCCTGGAGCTCAGTGTCGATCTATTTGAACTGGACGATTTGAATGAGACACCTGATTTATTGTGAGAGCTACTTGATTTGGATGCAAGAACAAGTTTACTGGAGCTATTCTCAATAGTGTTGGCTACACTCGTTTTCTCTTTAGCTTCCTCATGGTTTATTTCCTCCCAGTTCCAGAACTTATCCTTTGGAACTGAGAATAAAACTTGCACTTCAGGTTCAGGCTCTGCGGACGCTGGGAGGAATTTCAAATCTTGGAATTGTTTTATTCGCCGAATCCGAGCAGATTTTGTATCTTGGAAAACAAATATTGCTTTCACTTGTTCCGAATCATCATCTTCATCAGTTAAAGCAAACGTAATACTCTTTGAGTTGTTATTCTCAATTGTTTTGATTTCCGGTACATCCGAGATTTGAACACTTTTTTTGTACTTTGCATTTTTAGAACGTCTGGTAGACTTGATGATAGGAGCAAGTTTTTTCTTGGACGCCTCTTTCTCAAGTTTCCCCTTTTTTAGGATGGATTTTTTGCGAATCGGTTTGGGTGGTAGAGGCCCATCAGGTACCTGTGATTCTGTAGACTTGTTGGAAACTTGAATAATTTTAGCCTCTGATCTCGGTAACCCAGGAGCAGGACTGCCATTCAAGATCTGATTTCGATACCGTTCATACTCCTCTGGGAAATGGTATCTCAAAAACTCTTCTCGGAAAGTAGTCCGTGCCTCTTGGATCACACTGTTGGAATTTGTCGAGTCCCCTTGTGACTGGAAACCCAGACGAGTTCGGAGTCGAAAAATCATCTCCGAAAAGGTACTAAGGAAAAATGCTTGCTTATTTCGAATGGCTGCATTCCACATGGATGGTCCCACTCGAACCAACGGTCCACAAATCTCAGCATCCTCCCCTCTGTCACGGATTTTGTGAACTTGGTCGTGAGCCCTATCCTTTGACATGATCTCCTTGAGCAGAGGCGGTGTGGGCATCACTGCTCGTGTCCAAGTAAATTCTTGCTCCAGAACAGAAGTGGACGGATTGGATCCATGTGTTGATACTGAGACTTCGCTTTCTTGCAGGACCAGTGGCTCGTTTGACAGGATCGTTATGACCGAGTCTGCTTCCGAGTCGTATTCATAGTATTTCGGACATGGGATGTATTTTGGAAATTTTTTATGCAGTGCTTGAGCCAATGCATAATTTGCTTCGTGTCGCTGAGCATCTTGGGATTCATAAAATCTACTGCAGAATTTGCGGGCTCGCAATTTTCGGCGAAAGCTTACCCAGCTACTCTCAGATGGAACTGGAATCTTTTCCACAAGTTGTGAATTCTGAAGAAAAATATACACGCTTTTGTTTTATTTTGTACCTGCGTAGCGGCATCGTGAACTCACTGACTGCGCTGTTGATGAGTATACTTACATAGACATACTCGCCATTGACCCATTTGAATCGAGTTTGATAAGGTGGTGAATATGGACGTTCATGTTTAGACAGACAGAAAAAACACATTTTTTTCTGCCTTTTAAAGACCGGCTATAAACTATAAATTCGCAAAAAATATTAAATTGAGGAGTGCATGAAAAGTGAAACGTTTAGCAAAAACATGTGTGTTGATCATACCTGTGTGTTGTTTACATATGAAGCATTGAGCAGCAAATTGCTGGTTTTTCATTTGATTTTGTAACCAAACAAATTTTGTATGCAAGTGCATGATATTGCGTGCCGCAAAAATATGTAATGCTAGAATCAAATGTTTTTGTTCATATTTTTTTGCAGTTTTATGTCAATGTTTGGAATATCTATGACAACGAAGGGGCAGTCATAAGACTTTTGTCATGATTGCCCAGTTGTAAGAGATGAGGCCTGAGGCGTAGTATCACGGTTTACATGCGAGGAGCAGAATATGCATGGCTACGGCTATAGTTGGAAAAAATTGTGTTTTTATGGAAGTAGCATAGTATTGCTAACTAATGATAAGCGAGCAGGTTGTGTTTGTTAGTGTATATGTATTTTACAGAAGGGAGGAGATATATTCATTTGGTCGTAAATGATAATGAATGAGGATTGTGGTGAAAAGCAATTAATCATGGTGAGTGATACGATGATGGACGGAAGAAATGATTTGGAAAGCAATCCTGCCTGACATGGTCAGTTTTTTGCCCAATAATGGGAAAACGGCCCAGGAGAACTAAACAATATCATGGATCATGGAATGAGCACACCAAAATAATGGCCTCACCAATGAAATGTGAAAATCTTCCCCTTTCTACTTACTTAAATACCTATACATCTAACATATAATTAGATACAAGACTTCTGTCTAAGGAAAAGCGTCTATCCCAGTATAATGGCAGTAAAAACTACCTCCATCCATACTATAAATAACATTTTCTTACTTCTAGCTTATATCGAGGTTAATTTTTTATTTGTTTCTCGTTTTAATAATAATTTTAATCAACTTCCGTTTTTTCTCGCCAACTATGCAGTCTTATGCTGGAATCTTACAATGACATTGCTTATATAAGTAAATAGAAAAAAACATGAAAGACTGTTTTATAGTTGCCTTGCCTTTTCGCTCATCCCTTCACACGTGACTGTGACTTTGAAGGAATAAACAAAATGAAGTGTAAATTCAAATCGCTAAAGATACACGTAACGATCTCACTTTTATTCAAAAAATTCTTTTCAGCTGAAAAATGAGATTTCTGGAGCAAAAATTCTGCACATATATACTATAAGACATTTAACAAATTAACTATATTTACGCGATTTTTTAATTTAAAAAAATATCGTCACAAGTCACTTACTGACAATGTTTCATCAATTGAATAATTAGTTTTCGTTAAAATAAGTTTTTATCAACCAAATAAAACAGTTTTTATCAAAACATTGCTTAAAAATTAGATATTTTGGCATTAAATGTAAATTCACTGTTCACTTCAGTGTCCAAAAGTTGAACCGATTCAACTGTGAGAACTGACAGCAAGAGAGAAGTCAAAGTGACCAACAAACAAGTAAACTCTAAACTCATAAAATTACGAAGTGAGAAGGCAAAGCAATATCAAGTGAATTCTTCACTTCGTTAAATTTCATTGTAGGCAACTATAAAGTTGCAAAAGTTAAAAGCGAACTGAAAAGTGTGACTTTTTGGTCCAAAAGTGAAGAGAGAAGGCAACTAACTATATAAAACAGGCTGAAGAATGCTGTGCACCTCATAGTAAAATTTTGCATCAATAGGGGGAACCCACGTCGGCAAATGGACCTGAGAGCCACAGTCACAGGTTTAGCTATTTTACATTTCAAAATTACATTGCAACTAGGATTTTATGGTTTATAACTCTATACTTTGTGCAACCCTTGTTCTCATTCATAAAAAACATCATGTGAGTGCGCTGCTCACTATAACTACTGCATAGCTTCAATTAAAGCCAAATCCTGCTTATTATGAATGGGAAAACCAAACTGCTCAGTCAGTCACACACTCAGATGTATATTATGTCGTCCATTTAATAAAATGAAGGAGAAGCAAGAATCACAATCCCAGCACAATCAAAACAAACTACTGGAAATTCTATTCTGCACAGAAAATGGCTCACATGCATGCAATTAAGTAAGTTTCAATTAGGAATGGACACACCCATGGGCTGTGGTCCCCCAAGTTCTTGTTTCATAATAACTTTGAGATGGGAAAAAAACATGGATATAAATGAATAAGAATGGCATAACTGGTGGCTGAAACTGGAAGGCTTTTGGAGCACACGAGAGTGGACTAAATTGGGACTGCATGGGATTGGGCCGGGCTCTGGGCTCCACAAGAATAAGACATGAGAGAAGCCCGGAGAGTGGGATTTTAGCTTTTTTGGTCAGTTAGTGAAAGTAGGAAGGAGATATGTGTACTTATTATTGAGTGTTGGCTGGGTCTGGCCACGGGCTGCATGGTGTCCCTATCTCTGCCTCCCGTGCCTTCTTCTCCGTGTGTGGGGCATAGAATGCTGGAAAAGAAGAATGATTTTGCGTGCACAACTTCAGTCTGCCTGTGTCTCTTCTCTGGATCACAACAACTCCTCTTCTCAACCTACTCTGTACACGCAGTCAACACATTTTTCATTCACTTTCAAAATATCTCCAACAAAAGTGTTCAAGTCTGTAAGTGGCTAGTTCATTTTTTTTTTCATTTCTTTTCCCATTTCCGCGGTCATTCCACAAGATTAACATTTTCAAAGCAAGATCCTCATAATAATATACATAGATCCCCTTCTTTTTTTTTTACTAATTTTGGATTGCAGATTACAATTATTGTAAAAACTAAGGTAGAGTCAGCTAGGGAAATATTTATTTGCAGTTAGCAATAAGTGAGTTAGTGGGAAAAGTTGACAGAGTTAGGTAGGCAGTACACAGGTTATGATGATTTGATGCGCAGCTTGATTGTGTGCTAATTAGAAACTGGATATTCAGTTTTTGTGAAGTTTTCAGAAAAGTGGGAAAAAGTTGTATCATGATTGGATTCTGGAATTCATCTGGAGCACTCCTCCTTCTCATCGTTGCAGGTAAGTTTCCGAGTTTGAACTTTTCTTCCTTTTTTGGGTACAACAACAGAGTAGCAGATGAAAAAAGCAAATACTGTGCATGAGAACATACTATTTCATCGGTACTTGTTCTAAAATCCTAGTCATGCAAAGTATGTCTGCATATTTTGAGTAAAAACGGTATTTGCGACTAGATAATTTTGAAAATGAACGAAACAGTTAGAATAAATGATTACGAAGGAAACAAATGAGCTCTTATTGAAATATTCATGCATAGCCAACAGTTTGGATACAGTAAAGTGTTTTTACTTTGAAAGCTCAATTTTCTACATATGCTTGATGCTTGTTGGTACATGCAAGGCTCAAGACTCCATTGTGGGCAAATATACCTTTTTTGGAAACTAATAATAATAGCAAAGACTGCGTGCATCTGATTTGTGGAAAATTGAGAAATAAATTGCAGCCTGGGTCGAAAGATTTGCTCTGGACGTGTACACGGGCAAAAATAAACAACACATGGCTTTTACATGTATCGTTTGTACATGTGTACTATGGTTTCTATGAGAAATGGTGGTAGTCTAAAAATTGAGGTGAGCACTAAAAAGGTAAAAATATTTCCCATGTTCTTGACTCGCAGAGAACGAGTTTTGGTCCTCATCTAACTTTTGTCCTCCTTCCGACTTGCACAAATGTTTGTCTAAATTGTAAATAAAAAACCTTACATAGGGAGCCAATGCACTGCGCTCAAGTCATAGTAAACATATCGCACCACCAGCATGAAATACATTGATTTCAAACGTGTGAACATTATGATTTATTAATATTCTTGTGGATTTCATTGCATTTAATGCACTAAATGCGTGATGAAGGGTGAGGCGACCGACCTATGACCCCATACTCAAAAGATATTATTGACTGGACTGGTTGAATTCCAGAGGAAAATAAATCCAAGATTTATTTCAAACACTTATTGCCTCCAAAAGAGGTCGTGTGGAAAACAAAAGTTTCTTTTTCTACTCTTTTTTTTTCTTTCTCTCCAAGTGGAGCCCATGTGCTCCCACTTACTTTTTCCCCTTTTTTTACTCCATGCATCTAATATCAAAAGCAATAAAAATCGGAAACAGTTTCACCAAACTGGCCGTATTTTTAGCAAACATTCTTGTTTTTCAATCATACTATTGTCCTCAAATCATACGTACAGTGTCATTGGCCTCAGGTATAGCTGAATTTCAGTTGTTTTTTTAATAAAAATTTAAACTTTTTCATTTGACTGACTGACTAACTGAGATAGTCCTCATTTAATTGGCCGCACTAAAAACATATGGTTCAGTTGAAGGGTTCATGTACTTGGATGTATTCTACACATTATGTGCGAGTCTTTATGACATGCGACCTGCAAAGTTGCCTGAATTCTTCAATTCTAACTAACTATGAATAGGGGATGCTGACAAGTGCAATGTACAATGCAGATTAAACGATCATGATATGGGAAATGGGTTAAAGTGGAGATTTGAGTGAGGAAATGAAAAGATTTGTTACTGTTTATGATATGCATAGTACACAGTGTGTATGTGTATGGCTAGCGTGTGTATGTGGTCCTGGTAAGTGGTAAGTAGAATGACACAGGGAGAACAGGGAAACGAGATAAGAATTTTGCCGATAATTTAGGAGCCAACATGGATTGTAGATGGGCAAAGGAAATTGAGGCCACTGTAGGAGCCGAGAGAGGCCTGAATGCATTTTGTATTTGCTGTCCCTCTATGTAGTTCCCATTCTGTAGTTACTGTACCAATGAACACAACTCACTGAATTTATGCAAGATAAGGCTACAGACTTTAAGAATGTGAACAAGATGTATCGTTTTATGTGAGCAAACTTTGTTTATAGTTTCCTTGAATTCACAACTTTTCGCATCCAACAGTCGCAGATAAAACTTTTATAGACTGGATCCCAAAACTCAACAGTCGGGGTTTCCCCTCCAGTGAGGGCCATCCACATACCACATATTCAGCCTGCATCGTACACAGGAACAGGAGATTAAATTCAGGACATTTTCTAAATAATTTTTGCTGTTTCTTTGAAATTTTCTGCACAATTTGTAGTAACACTGAAGCGCTATTCACAGTATTGGAATGAGTGAACTTATTTCCCGGGAAAAATTGTAATAACATTTAAAGTCTGTAAACATGTCAAGGGAAAGGATCGGTCTCTGGGACTCCATAATCGGTTTCAGTTGTGCAAGTTAGCCAAGCAGAATTTAAGTTGGCAACTTTATTTCACTTCTTTATGGACATCATCTGTTTTGTTGTTTCCCTGAAAAAGTAATCCAGTGAAAATCAGGTGAACTATCCCTTTTATGTTCAAATCCATGCAAGGCAATTGGAAGGGAACAAAGTTGCGTCCTTCCCTCCCCTTCAATATAAGTCTACTAAATACACATATAGTCTACTTGTACTTGTATTGCATAATTATACTCACAATGGTGAGAATATTTGTTCATTCATTTGGCTCAACTTTTTGAAATGACTTTTCCCATGTTGTGTCCCTCTTTCTCTTTCCAAAGTGGCTACATACTATGCTTCCTTCTAATATAGTCCACAATAGTTGGTTAGTCAGACTATTGTACTACGTATAGTATACTTTGTACCTTGTAGACTCAATCCTCCTCATCATCTATAGATGATATACTGTGCATGCTTATGGGCCACCAGTTTTGAGCATTCACGAAAGTTGGTTGCTAACTGCAAATGTAACTGTTACAAATTACTCACAGTTTAGCATTTAGTATGTAAACTATACTACATAGTTATAGTTAGTTAGAGTGCTGAGCTGCACCTGTGTGTTCCCCCATCAAGCTAATGTAGCCAACTGCCAAAAACTAAATCTAGCTGCAATGTTCATCATAGCATGGGAAAGTGATTTCACTCACTCCTTCCTTTCATAGACTTGTGAGCATGGTCCTTCCTTCTTCCTTGTCCCACACATTGTACTAACAAGTTTCATTTCCCTAAAACTTACTTTTGGCGCTCACAAACTCACAATAGGCGCCCGCACTTTCCCACATGTATTTCTCTAGAAGCCAAGGAGCAGTTCTTGGATAGCCGAATATCTAAGGATTCAGACCTCTATGTTTTGGAGATTCCCATAACAAAGTGAATATTTTTGAGGAGAAAATGGAAAGGAAAAGTTTTTTTTGGACTAAGAAGCATTGTATGGAAAAATATACGACTTGTGAATGGTAAGTTGACATGGGATTTGGTGGCACATCCGGTCATCGAAAATGAAATTGAGGGAAACACATTTCTCTTTATTGACAGCTTTTAGATGATAATATAGTATGGAGTTGGGACTTGACTTGGTTGCATGGGCTGGCTTGGGTTCTTTTGTATATTTCGTGCAACTTTTCATATACTACGTCACGGGAGGACTACCTACATAACTATAACTTGTATTTTCTATGAATAAAATTTACCTAGCTTTTTTCCTCGGTCCTGTCTGTCTGTCTGGGGCTCTCCTTGTCTTTTCACTCCATTCAATCTTGTGCAAATAGAAGAGAAAAAAAACTTTCTTTCTAGTTTCAATATTGTCAGCCAACAATTTATTTCTTCACTCTATCTTTTTATAGTGCAACCGTTCAAACAACTCACTCACAGTCAGGTGTACAAATCAGAAATTGAATTCTGAGATGCTAAACTAAAAAGTGCATTACAACTTTATTTTTTGACGCAAAAAAAGGGACAAAATGGAAAAAATGCACCCTAATTTATGCTGCAAGAACATGTTTGCGTGATTTTCACATGGTCCGTTTCATGGATCTAGAGGTTTGCATGAACGTAGTATTTGAAAACTTGAGTTGTTGAATTGTTAATTACTTATTGGTGGGCACATTTCAAGTAAGTAATGCAGAGGAATGAGAATAATTTTCTGTGGAAATGATGGGATAGTGGTGAGACGGAAGTTTATAATAATAATCCCTGTTGAGTTATGAGTTTTTCTTTTTTCGTGCAAACTTCCCTAGAAATGACCAGAGTTTTGGCAAATAGTTGGCTGCAACTTTAGGGTCACTAATAAATTCTCGTGGTCACAGCATTAAGACTAGCTTTTTTCATCATGTTTTTTTCAGCCCACTCTAGATTAGTAGGGAGGAAGGATGACAATAATTTTTGGACCAGGACTTTCTCCTATTAAATTGTATGTACAGGGCAATTACCATCACTCTTGCCTTTTATGTTTATGGCCATGTGATTCTCACAAAAATTTCGATCATTCTGATTATCGTTATTAGAACCATACAACTGCAGAGGTCGCCGTTCACACATTATCCACCATTTGTGTTCACTCACTTTGTTTTTTCAATCCAAAGAAGACAAATACTCAATCCTACTGTTTACTAAAATAGTCTCTCTTGTCCGCTATTTGCAATCTTGCTATTTACATCCATTTTCTTTTAAATGTGGAACGTTGGATTAAAATGTCCGTGTTTTGGCGGCAGCGCTGTACTAGCAGTGTGCGTTGCTCAACACATACATATTTCCAGAGCGGACAAAAATGTTGACCAAATCTTTTTTGTACATACTAATGATTCTATCATGTAGGATATTTTTTAGTATACAGGACGCGTACATATGAAACCATTCTACCTGACTACATGTGCTCGAGATTTGAGCTAGTTGTCAGGAAGGAAGAAACGTCTGTATTTTGCGATATGTGTGGACCATTTATTACTAGTACTTTTAGAGAGGAAGTGGGGGAGCTATAGGGAGGGAGACACATTTTGCACCTATGCACTGCACTGTAGATCCCGCTCTCACTACACCATACAGTGAGTGCGAGTGAGTGAGTGAGTGAGCCAGGGAGCCATCCAGTAGAAAGAAAGGAATTTGGCTCACTTATTATCTCCGTGATTACATGGTCGTCTTCTAAAAAAAACCAATTCAATTCAACTATTCTGCTCTGACAGTCACATAGTGAGTCCTATATAAAGTCACCCAGTTTTTATACTCACCACTTCCACAGCTTAGATGTAGGTGACAAAAAATTTTTCTTTCTTTGTTTCATACCTTTGAAAAGAGTGAAACAATAGGTGAGCTCTGCCAACGCTCATGACAAGAAAACTTTAATTGATTTTTTTGTTCCCTTTTTTATCTAAAACTACGCATTTCTAGCGGTTTTTAAAATTCAAATATTTTGATGCAAATGGTTTTATTAATGCTCAAAAACTTTAAACCAGTATGATGATGGCCCAATTTAAACTGCATTGGAATAGTTTTTGGGGCCGATTCCATGTCTCCATGTTATTTGCACTTTTCAACTTTGCAGCATTTTGTGCAAACTGCAAAATGGTTGTCATGGACTTTGCAGCTTTGGTGTTCTTGTTCTATCTCTTGTCTCCGAATTTTTGAAAAGTGAAAAGTAAATAACTTTGTACTTTGCTTGAAGCTTGAAGTATTTATTGTAAATACACTATTCAGTGCATCAGGATTTTCAAGTAATGATTTTAAAGCTAATTTTCAGCCAAAAGTTTAAAATGAATATTTATTTTCATACTTTGAAACCTGCAGATTCTATTAGGGTGAAAATTTTAATTACGAAAGCCTTTAAAATATGCTATCCCCGCGATTTAATATGGAACGATTTTTCAATCAAAATTACTTGAAAAACAAACCCGTCAATGCGTGGTGATGGCATAGCATGGTGACAGCTGCAGAGTTTATTACACTTTTCAAAAAATGTTGCAATGTATAAGCTTGATTTGCAAAGTTTAAGTTTGTAAGACATAAAACATACTTCCCTTTGCACTTTTCACTTTGCGGACTAATTTTTCTGCAAAGTGAAAAGTGCAAACCCGGAGACATGAAATTGGCCCACATTGGCCCATGTCATGTTTCCTATACACATAGAGATAGCGGTGTATCTTTGCAGGTAAAACTTGGACATGATATGATTTTTTAAGGTAAGACGAAGTCAAGGTAGGGCTGGAGGGAATATTTTTTACCCACAACTGTGATTTCCCACAAACAGTGTATATATTGACAACTGTGCCATTCATATCCATCAGGGAAGTCATCCATTATTTTGCGGAAAACACAACAACTCACTTTGGTCCATGACAGGATCCCAAATCAGAACCAATCTATCATGAGAATCATCCCAAATATAGGCCCAAAAAATTTATGGCATTTTTTTTGTATGGTTTTGAAGTCCAATAGAAGCAAAATTCAATATCATGTGTGCAAACCTCAAATTGAGGAATTTTTTGAAACACTTGAAACAGAGGAAAAACGTGTAAAAAACAATAAATTTTAACGTCACCAAGACTTGAAAAGTTGAAGAAAATTGAAGTGGTCATTTCGAAAGCAAAGTATTGCTCAAGTGAAAGAGAAAAGGTGTCCAGCGCACTCGAAAAGTTATAATGGATTTTTAGTGAAAAGAATTCACAAAGTCAGAAACATACACTTCAATAAATCATCATTGGTCACTGGTGCAAGCAAAAAAAAATTGTGACTTGGATAATAAATTGTTTTCCACTCATGTTGAAAAAATTGCACCAATCACAAACTTTTCTCTAGTTTTTTTTTTTAAATTCAATTTCCTCAATGTTTTCACTCATCATGTTTGTTTTTACAAACTATTATATGTTCAATACTTGAGTTTCAGCCAGTTTCCATGTTTTTAAAATGAAAATCATCGTAGAATTTATCATTTCCTGTGGAAAAAGTGCACTCAATTGTTGTAGCATGGCATTCAAATGATGAGCTATATCATGTTTTGTGGGCAACTGAATTTCAATTGGCAAGATCATGTTATTGGATTGGCAAAATGTGACAGGTACATATATAGAGAACTGCTGATGATGGACATTTTAATGGACTAAATAATGGAAACACACAATGCTTGTGCATGCGTGCAGCATAGATACCGTGTTTCAGAAATCTAAACCCTCTCCCCCCAAAGATAAACTACAGGAGACTACCGCCGTGCATCCCTTTGGTTCCAAGCAAGCGTGCCAAATTTTTATTGGGATCACTATATTGCTCCAGCGTTCTCTATGTATTCTTGTTGGGAAAACCATCATCATTCTCTTTTGTAGACAGCCATGCACTATATCATTCTGTCTACAAGTGCAGTTTGGTTGCGTCGTTGCGTGTACACTTTTTGCCTTTTTTCTTCTACACTCTGCTCTGACGTTTTACTTTCACTGCCTGGGCTGTAGCTATACCATGCGACCAGTTGAGGCGTCACATTTCCCCCCTAAATCCCTATCATATATGTCGCAGATTTCTGACCATGTGTTGCTTTCAATTCACTAACTATAGCTAATTCTTGCTCCCCAACTAACAATGCCAATATTTATGATCCACTGCAAAACGTACTTTTGCTGCATATAATATAGTATGTTGTATGTATTGCACGGATGACTCAATTATTGTCATAGCCGCAGTGCATGCTCAAGACTTATAATAGTGCCTTCATTGTTTGGCTCCGGCTCATTCAATGACTTCAAAGTCAAATTATAGAACTAAACTAGACTTTTAGTGGAGATTTGAATGACTTTAGCAGATTCATTCTAATCTTGCGGGTGTAAATTTAACGTTGTACACTTTGAAGAGAGGTTTTAAGTTTCATAGCCTGGTGGTCCGCATTCTCGGTGGGAATTTGGGAATGTAGTTTTCTATTACTTATTTTAACATGGTCTCAAGTATCGCTGATTGTTGTAACCATTCTAGGGCACTTCATTTGTCAACGAGTGAACTTAACGTTGAATTACAAGGTTCACATTTGTGCCAAAATTAGAATTTCACTATTTTCTTGTCTTGTTTGTTTGTCAGTCAATTGATTTAATTGTTCTGTTGTTATTTTCCGTAAACTGAGCAATAGGACTGGAATCTATCTTGCTATGCATACATCCAGCTGCTGCGGCTTATTTATTATGTAGTTTTCATCGCTCCTTTCAATTCAACTCAAATGATATGCGTTCTTAGGGGAAAAAATAAAAGACTTCGTGTCATCGTGTCTTTAGAAAATTATCACTTGCAGTTCTCCATCGACTATAGTACATGCACATTCAGTTTTGCCATAGTCTTTTCAATTCTCTTACTAACTAACCCCTATAGAAGGCTCTTAATAATTTTTAACTAGAATTGTTGAGAATAAATTACAAAAATGTGGTTGAAATGGAAAATTTTAAAGGTTTCTTTAGTTTTGGAGCGCGTTGAACTTATTTATTTAGATTTGACAAAACTTTCAGTCGTGATTGAAGCCTGTCGTCGAAAGTTTTGTACGCATGATGAAATTCGTTTGAGAAATGTAATGCAGTTACAGAAACCAACTAACTATGGCAATATTTGCAAATAAACAGTGGTTTCATTAGTGCAGCTTGAAAAGAAATTGCCAACTTATGTTTGCGCAACAAAGTCCCCTTTTATCATATGATGTATAAATACCCCACTGTAGCTTTGTAGCAACTTTCTTAGGGTTTTGCCTCGACTCCATATATAAGTATGCGGATTCCTAAGGTATTACAATTTTTAGTATTCAATGTTGACATTTTTTATGTACATAGGCTAATACTCCAATCTTAAAACTACACCCAGTGGACGCAATAACGGTCAGAAAATATAAACCTATATCAATAATGAAGACTGCAGCAAGAAATAGCATTCTCTGATACGACTGCCGATTTTTATAACAGAAATTTGGACTGACATGAGAAAAATGTTGTCAAAATTTTTTCCCGTGTATAGCGTTAAAAATAGAAGAAAATAGATTTGACATTATATGGGGGACTCAACTTATGACTTGCATTGTGACCCTTTAATTTAAAATGTCGATGGAATGACATCTAATATGGGTTTGGCATTTCCCATCTCCCATGTAATAATAAATAAACCTCAGCAAGAGGGTATACCGACGAAGCCGGGTTATAAGAAATTATTTATATTAATATTTAAAAAAACCAGTAATAATAATTAGGGGTTTTTATTGTTTTTCGGTAGTCTCATCAGCTAGTCTTTCTCTGTTCACCAACTTGCAATCACAAATTGAATCATCAATCAACATCATTTTGATTTTCGCGCCAACAATAATACTACTACAAG
>Ga0210040_10005593_pt1 | contig 15951 bp, 6 predicted proteins | sample CryGeyCG12114_NA_FD_185462 | JGI IMG/M metagenome (GOLD analysis project Ga0210040, IMG submission 185462) | Groundwater microbial communities from aquifer - Crystal Geyser CG19_WC_8/21/14_NA (SPAdes) (version 2) | ecosystem: Environmental > Aquatic > Deep subsurface > Groundwater | place: USA... | reverse complement strand
TGGTAGTTGCAAATGAACATTTTCCTGGCTATTCTTGGTCCTGAGTCTCTAACTAAAACGCCATAGGATCCTGGTTTTCCATGCAGTCATAGTCATTCTGCCAATATATCATGAGCCCCCTTTCCCTTTTTGTAGTGGCTTAAACACAAGTCGTGCATATAGTTAAGACATTGAAATATCATGGCATGTCTCAAGAGCTTGTCTTCTCACTCAACCACGTTCTTTAAAAGCTTCCTTCGTTGACTAGCACATTTACCAGTTCAAGCGGTTTCCAAACTGTCTTCATTTTCAACTCCTCCATAGTACATCCAGTATTGCTTTTTAGAGTCAGTGGAGCCCGAAGCTGAACTAAAGGTCGGTTTCTCATCCCTATAGATTTCATATGCACTGAGAAAATAGGCCCTAAAATTTGCTTTTCATATTCAAAATCCAATTTACTATCATATTTTTAAGTTGAGTATTAAAATGTGAGAAATCGGTTCTCAGTTATCGGTTTGTAGAACACACCGAACCGTGTGCAGCCCTAGTATCTTATTATAATTCCAACACTGAATCAATACACTGGTTTTCATCAATCAATCAATACATTGGCTTACTATGTACAAACCATTTTTTAGTTCATGATATGGAAAGCAGAATGTAAACAAATGAAAATGAAACATTTGCCTCCCTAGTTAGCTGGTATCCGAACAAAAGCATAAAATGCAAGTCCAACTAGCTAACCAACTGTGGATATACATAGCTCCAATTTACGATCCTTATCTCTAGCTGCAATGATTTGTATGCACTTTTGTGATGCAAGCAACATTTTGTCCAGGAAATCTAACCGGAGAAATTGTACAATAAAAAATTTACGACCATGGAACCAAACTTAAGACACAAAGAAGGGATGAAACTACACCACTAACTTAAATGGGTTTTGTCGGTTGCCTAGAACTCCTGTGAGTAGTTAATAGTTGCAGGTTACGGTTCGCTGGCTCTACCCACGAGAACTTACTTCTTTGAATGACTTTTAGAAGCATAGTGATGGAGTATACATAACCGGAAATAGGGGAAGAAACATGATTTTTTTTGCATGCTCACTCTCAGTCAGTTAGGCCTCATGTGTGTGTGTATGAATGAAGTAAACTGAACGTTAATGTATTCTTTTCTTGAGAAGATGCCTCAAACCCTCCACATTATTATCATCGCCTGCAGAAATGAATACGGCAAATCATACACCCTTGACTTTATGTATTATTCTCCTTGTGTGCAATGTACTGTAAAGGTTTTGTCTACATTTTTTTATTCCTAAACTGTCTCGGTACAAAGGGAGTTCACATTAGTTCCTAAGTTAGTTCTACAGTATATAAATGTCAATGGCAAGTTTAGAAGAAAAGGACGAGTTTCCGTCAACACAAAAAACGCCTTGGGTATTCCACCCTAATCATCATAATCCTTAGATCTGTTGTATATGTGACATAAATGACGGGTTTGGTGCATTTCGAGTGCACTTTTCACAAATCCCGAGGAATTTGCCAAAAATAGAGTGCATTTCCGTTCTCCATATATGTACAATGTACAATCATGTGAATAATAAGTTGTATATTGAAGAAATGGGCAGCTGGAGGAAATAAAACTGTCACTTAAGCCATTCAAAATTTGGTAGACACGAGGAACGAATTTGTTTTACAGTTGAAAACATTCCTAGAGTAAAAAAATGAACCATATTTGCTTGGGGACTGACACAGAGCAGTAAATATAGTTTTACGGCTCTGTAATTGCCTTTTTTGCTGTGAAAAACCAAAGCAGTTAGTTAGTCAGTCAGTCTGTTAGTGAGTTGTATTTATTTTGGGAGACATTTGGTCTCACATTTCCAACTATTTCTTAACTCTGTAGAAATATGTCCTTTTTCTCCATTCTAAAAGCAAACAACACACGCACTCATCCATAAGGCAAGCACTAGAGAACACACATGCCAATATTTTGTCAAACATTCCGACACTACAGCTCCCACTTTTTTCAAGTCAACAGTTTAAAAATGTTCATCTGGGCCCGGGAAAAGTATTTATGATTCCATAAATTTTTCACGCAGAGACTATATTCTTGGACGGATAATAATTATGTCCAAAGCAAGATATATAAATACATGTTCGTAATAGCCTCTTTGGTTGGTTGGTTGGTTAGAAACGAAAACAACATATGGATTTGATTTTCAGGATTAGCTTCTTTCACAGAGCCAATGTCTTTATTATTGGAATTCCAACTTGACTATAGCAAAGTTAATTCCACTTGAGTTTGGTTTCTGCATTGCTACAAACTAGCCAATCTCAAAACTAACTAACCAGCCAACTACGGTCAGTTACGTACGAATGCTTTTATATGGTCAAGTGGTTTGTTGGTCACTGCTCGTACTATTGGTATCATTTTGAAACGCCATAAGAATTAATGAGTAGCACAGAATGGGAGAGAGAAAGTGGTATGTGTGTGTATGTGTAAACATGAACGACGTGACCAAATTACAGATAAAATCTTAGGGTGTGCTTCCCAGATGAGGAAAAATATTTTCTCCTCCTCTTTCCCTGTCTACCTAGATTTTATTAATTTTAAGGGAAATCCGTACAATAACTAACTAACTAACAAACTGTTGGACCGGAACCATGGAACTTGTATTATTTTTTAAATTCTCACAACTATACGTAAATAATGCGCAAATGGCTATTGCAATAAAAAACGAAAAGTTTTTGCCTATTTGTTGGTTAAACATACATACTAACTATAAGCTATATTCATGCTAGGTTCCCGTAACCGCCCTTAATTTACGTAAATCCACAACTCCTGTAACTTTTACGGGAGAAAAATCACCCATATGGAAACAACTTTAAACAATCAAAAATGTCTACAAAAAATTAAACTTTTTGGAACCAACCTAAAAATTAACTTTAATTAAAATTAAAATAATTAATTAAAAGTAGATTTGACTTGCAGGAAAAATTTGAAGGGAAATACCCCAATGTAATTTGCTTTTTAATTTTCCTTGGAAGGATTTCAAAAAAGATCGTTTGCACAGTATTACTCGTAACATGATTTTCGTTGCAGATATACATGGTTACGAGTTAGCATGAAGACGATTATTATGCCATCAGATTAACTAAATAACTTGGGAAACAACCCATGTATCATTATTTACTGGCGGGTATATACAATTGAGTGCACAATTTCTCCACAGGTACATGTAAACTAGGCCTGGAAACGAACATGATAAGTATTGGCAAGCTAAGGTCTCCATGTTTTCTCATTCACATGAAATTAATTGGTGGTCACCGAGTAGTTCCCTCTAATCACGTACGCCTCGTTTCATTTCACAGTCAGACTTGAACTCATCTGAAACTTTCTTTTCCACTTTTTTGAACATGGCTCAAACCTCATGAGGATCACTCCCATTTCAGCCTCATTATTTAAGCTAAGCTACTTGTGTTAGTTACCTACATTAGTAATGGCTCACAGTCCATTCCTTAGCTATAGTTAGTTAGTTAGTTAGTTAGTTACTCACTTAGCTAAAAAAAGTCAAAATCATCATTATATCTACAGAGAAAGACATTTTAGCAAATCCTATCTGACTGTAAACGCAAAAATTGATTGAAAAAAAATATTATCTATATACCAGTTACATACATAGTCGTAGTGGTTAGATGGAGCGAGCTATAGAGCCGAGATTGGAATTTTCAGTGCGGGCATATGTGAGCGAGTATAGTATGCAAGCAAGGTAAAACATGCATGTATGTATGGAAGACAAGAGTGGTGGATTTTTTTCTGGAGTAAAAGCGAGGAAAAGAGTGAAAGTGGTAGGAAGGAGACAGTTGAGCGGAGTCTTTGGATGAAAAGGGCGAGGTCATCAATTTGTGATAAATGTAATAATCCGTGGGAATGGTGGATAGGGAATTCTCTTCACGTTTTTTCTCTTCTCCCTTCCCAGCTCAAATAAATCCGACCGATTACCTTTTTGATGAACCAAAGAAACGATGTTCCCATACCAAATAAACCCTTCTTGGCATACAAAAAATTGACAGCTTACGATTTATAGGCTCTTCCAGGAAACTACCACAGAACCACTGGTATGGTTGGTTACTGTGTGTGTGTGCATATATAGAGCCCTGTTCCTTTCTAGTGTCCTTTTGCATGCATGTGAGTGTGTGCTCTCAATGTATGCTTTTACAGGGCAAATATATAGAATGGAGAGGAATAAATCTGGCTCCAGTTCCAGCAGCATTCCAACACAGTTTATATGGGCATGCCTGTATCTATTGAGTTGGGCTATGGTCGTAATAAAGTATACAAGTATGAAAAGCTGAAAGTGATCTTTTCCAGTGTAAAAGGCACATTTAAAGGTTCTCTATATTGTTGGGTATGTGTACAACAATGTGACAATATGGGCGTGTGAATTGTATTGAGAGTCTTACAGAGCCTGTTTAATAAACAAAGCATTTACTAACTAAGTAAGTGAAATATTCGCAGTCAGTGTATTACTTTTGAGACTTGTTTTTGCTTTTGCAAGGTTTTCTGACTAGAGTAAGCAAAGTTAGCAATTAGTTTGTGGTCTAGTTGTGATGCCCTGGGAGTTTTAAACGTGCTTCCATTGTAAGATGTGCAGTTATTAGTGTCCTGTAGCCTTTTCTGGGTTCAGGAAGTCACCCACAAGTAGTATGTACAGTGCGTGTGGACCTCGTATGTGAAAAAAGGATGAATGGTCATTTCCGAGGTCAATCTGGATGATACATGACCATAGTATTAAATCCTTATTTGTTCCTTGGAAAATGTATAGAGCCTGTGTAATGTGCAGCCTTTTAGAATGTATTTTCCCCTGCTATGCCAGCTAGTTATCATTTATTATTTGCTTTCGATCGCAATGTATAAAAGTTTTCAAATTCCCACTACACCAGTATTGCTAAAGACTAAAAAGTGGTTAAAATCATTGTTTTTATCATTAAATTGAATTTTTATGATATAAATTGTGTTAATTTTTGATTTTTCTACGAAAATTGACTCCAAATTGATTGGTGACGGCTTACTCACTTAGAGTTGTAAAAAAGTACAAAATTACCATTAGAAGTAGTAAGAACGAGAACGAGTCATTTATATTGTGTAGTGCTTTGTTGTAAGTTTACGAGATTTGGAAACAGGTAGAACATACAAGAGTATATTATCGACAGATGATTAATAGGAATGGGTCTGTTGGTAGACGTTTCAATTTCCAAAATGGTTTGCCCAAAACAAACTACAGACTTGTCATTAATTTCAATGAGATGATATATTTTTAGTGCTACCAAGAAAACAGTCTAGGATATCAATATGGAAGATAAGTTTTCGCCAGTAGCAGAATAATGTTTTCTTTATGATTGCTCAATCTTGGTCCAAAGTAATTCACTGTATAAATGAGTCAATTTTGAACGTTATTTACTGTGTTTGTTTGACGTGCTGGATCGTTTAGAACTACCAGATTGGCCTCATGTTTTCATGAATAAAAATAAATTCACTGGGGGCTACAAGTTATAGTGAAACAATAAATGGCTGCATTTCATACGAAAATAAAGTGCAAATGCAGTGTTGTGTAGTTGATTTCTTCAGTTTAATTAAAAGGTCAGTCAGAGTTGGATGGAAATGTGAAATGGTGAGAAAATTATTGAAATGGGTTTGAAGGGAAATAGCTTACTGCACATACTATTTACAATATTGGAACGAAATGAAATACATTTGATTCGTGGGGAGCACTGAAGGCGTTTGTGACCTTTGGCACGGTTTGAAAGAAACTTTATGGCATACCAGCATATAAACTACAAATACTAACTAACTTTGTACAATCACGTGGGTATGATAAATTAAACTTTGAGAATTAAAGGGTGCCTTTCAATTGTAAGTTGGTCTGTAATGTTTCCATTGCACTTGTCATCTGGAGCGTAGAAAACGGAAATGGACAAAAAAAGTACATATTCCAGTCTTTTTTGCTGTTTCAGTAACATAATGAGTGTAGAAAACAATAATATATAGGAATATGGCTTTGAAATTTTTCATGTATATATATGGTTTGGTTTGTAGACAAATAAAAGGGAAAATCCAGGATGTGTGCAAATTTTCAATACTATTGCAAAACTTGGCTCCAATAGTTTTAGCAATATCCAGAAAAAATTCGTCTAAAAAAACAAGTAAATTTTGGCGACCAAAGATTACAACTCAACTGGCCTAGTTTACATAAACTGTTGGAAACTTGCTTAAACAAGCCCTTGTGATTAGTTTTTAGAGACTTTGTATTTACATAATAGTCTTGAAAAGAAGAAAAAAACTTTGAAATATAAATTGGAAATCATTTTTATCTCCAAAAGTTTTTCTCATTAACCAACTAACTAACTACTCATCATCATCCGCTCCTAAACTAATAGTAACTGTGAAAACTCTTTTATCAGCAATACAAGTTTTTTGAATTAACTTCTTGCAATCTACCGTGTCTTTTCAACGTTGCTAATCTCTTACATTTTATAGCTCAGCTCGCTCATCCATATATCGTCACAATATTATGGTGCTGGCGATTTTTAAACTATACAATCTGTACATGCATCAGTTGCCGCCTATTGTAATAAAGAGAATGAAACAAATACTGCAATATACAAACGCGCTAATACTGACAAGCTAACTAACTGACTAACTAACTAAATGGTGGGACAATCGGACCGACCATTTCCAAAAAAAATCTTATATGCCTGTAACATAAGAAGGAGTGGAGATAACCCTTCCTTTATATTCAATATTCATGGTTGACTCCTGTTTTCGGGAGTTACAATGATGCCCCAGGGAGTTATTGTGGAGCAACAGAAGACGGGGAAAAAAACACAAGTGGACTCATTCTGTGACACGAAGGCTCAATTGGAGGACACACAGTGGAAAAATTAGAACGATGAACCGGATTTCCACTCTAGGGAATCTCTTAACGACAGGAAATTTCTTTCCATTTTTATTCCTCCTCCTCTTCTTGTGTCTTCTCCTTCTATAGCTTGCGGACTTTTTTCTTCGTCTCTGTGTCTTTCTCTCTCCTCTGGTCCCATTCCACTTTATCAAATCCAATGGCATACTAAAAGGAAACAAGATTTCACTCTAATTTCGGCTCCTTGTCATTCCCATTTTACTTACTTAGTTAGTTACTTACTAACTTGCCCTACCTTACCGTATTCACTGGACCAAAATTCTAACTTACTTACTTGATCCAGCATCCTGGATCCTACTAAAAATTCATGCATCGTCTTTATGACATCATTCAAATCTCAATAGAAGCCTAAACATAACTTTACCACTTTATGCCTATCCACGTGCGGGCCTCCAAACTTGTTAACAATAACTAATCATCCTTCGTCGTGTGTTTTTCTTTTCATAGAGAAACAATTCACAGAAAATGTGTCATCTTACAATTGTATTGGTGACAATATCAACTATAGTTTTGTATTGGTCCAGCCAGAATTGTGAATCTCATCAAATTCTTCTGCTATCCACTTTTTTCTGTTTACAACCTCTTAAGTTTGATGATGAGAGGACCAGGGAGACCCAAAACGATGAGATGATGAAGACCTCTCAACCCGGGATATTCACAGTGTGATACCCTCGAAAATGAGCTATTATGTGGATAGTATCTGCTTGAGATATTTGTGTTCAGTTCAACCAAAGGACTCATATTGGTGGTTTGGTAAATGAGGAAGCATTGGCCTGAAATGTGTTTATGGTGCGCAAGATTTGAGCATTTCATTTGAATGAATGTGGAGATGAACTGACTGACTGACTGAGAGATGTAGGAAAAGTAACCAACCATATACCCAGTGGAGTAAATAAACGAAATTGATAACGAATGTAAAAAAATGCATTAGGCAATCAAGCCTGTTTTATTTCATAGGAAATCAAAGTAAATAAATTGGGAATGAGTTTTATTCTGCAAACTGTGTACTATAGTGCTCATGGTAAAGACATAGTTATGGTAATAGGTTGCAAGGTGAATCTTTTTCAATTTGTTCAACTGCACAGAAACTGGGCACACAAGATATATACAAAGAGGGAATAATGATAATAAAAAGAAAATTTCCGTTGCGTCTAAGAAGATGGGAAATACACGAGTCTAAAAGATGGAGGTAAGTTAATTCCCTCGTGTAATATGGAACATATGATGTATGGTGTTTGATTTCTGTAAAAAAAAGGGGGAAATGAGACGCCTGGAGGTGTAATCATGCATGCATGTGCAACTACTTTACAAGCCAAGTTTAAATATCCACAGCAAAGAAGTTTAAGACCGGTAAAAAAGATAAGAGAGGAAGATTCTGTGGCTCTTAAGTATTAATAAGTTTGGAAGCTATATGTAAAGTAAATTTAGCCATGTACTAAAGTTTATTACATGGGCAAGACATTTTAAACTGCGACTGAGGTAAAATTGGTAATGCGGAATACATTTTTTCCAAGCAGTTTGAAAAATAAAAGGAAAATTTTTGCACTCATTCATCGTCAATGACTATTTTCATGTCTATTTTCATGTTTTCAAGGGAATTGTAGCTCAAGCATGATTTTTTTCCTGTATATGTTGCACAGTACTTGGTCATGATCCCAGAAAATAGAATGGTTTCCATATCCCACCAATTTATCTGCACACAGTACATGAGTAGAGGAACACACTAATGTGCAAAGTTTCTCCCTTTTACATCTGCTGTCTTTCTCTAGTGAAACAAATATGAGTCAACCCTATAATGTCTGTAGCTCCCTATATGTCTAACCTATTAGCCGTAAATTGTGTTTGTAGGTTCATTCTGGCTATAATAATTCCCTTCATAAGAAGTTGCCAGTACATGTGCAGTTAAAAATGCCAACAAAATTAAATCATCCTAGTTCTCAACTTTTTAGACTCAAATGTCGGCAACTATCCACATATGACTTTTAGTTCCCTTGTGGTAAGCAACGACAATGAGGGCTATGTGCCAATATTTTTAGAGCCAGGCCAAAAAACAAACGCATCTTTTGTCTTTGTTTTTTTGTGGAACATGAGAAATAGTTGTAACTCAAACAACATGTACGTATGTGGAAAAAGTTTCTAGCTGGATAGATACAAAGAGTCATATATTATCTTGGGGAGAAAGACAAAGAAAAAAGAAAGAATTTCTTCCTCTCTAGTCACTTTTATTTACCTTGCAACTTTTTTTTTCTCTACAAAGGGGATTGCCCACTCATTTCACGTATTGATGTCTCCAAGGCCACTTAATAATTTGCAACATTGTCTGGGATTCTAAACACACAGGTTTTTGACATGCACTTGGGTTAAAAATGTGGGGATGATTTTAAGTTTTAGCTACATTACCAAGTTTGAGCATAAAAAATTGCTTGTGATTTTTGAAAATGTAGCTTTCAATGTTAAAACTTACCCGACATTGTTGAAAATGGGAGCAGTTATTTACAACCTCATTAGCCAGTAAGTAGATGAGAAACTCTCAGCCCTGATTGGTTTATATTTGGTCTTCACTTCATACTGCACTATAGTCATTATGATGATGATGGCAATAATTAACTAACAAACTATATTACTTGTTTCCCTTCCTATGAAATGCATTAGCGTACAGTGTAACTATTTGTCTGCAACTGCGAACAAAGCGGAATATAACGAACTTGAATTCACTTACCGAAATCGTGATGGAAAACTATCCTCCTTAGGTTGGTTGGTTGGTTAGGGTAGAAACTTTAAAAGATATGAATTTTCCCCGGCAGTATTACTAAAGATGAGATGGCAATTTAGCGTTATAAATTGAAATGGCTTACCGATGCAATGTTTTTTCAACGCCTGGAGTTTGACTGAATATGTATGATTTTTGTTTAAATTTTATAATCCATTTAGGATGACAGCTTTAAAGAATGGTGGCACTTTTAGCACCATATATATCTTCATTTTGATTTTCAATAACAAATCCATATAGGCAAACAAATGTGTGCTCAAAAATGACTCAAGCACTGAAGGACATTATGCGCTTACGGAAATGGAGTACCTAATTGGATTGTGAAAACCTAATGGAAAGGGCCCTAATTCAATTTTGTACTGAATGTCTCACGTCCATATTACGACCCAAGTGGAGCTATACATAAAATATATGTGTATTTTCCTTTACATGTGATCATCACACGCGAACCCTCTTTTATTCTAGACAAATCTCACACCAAATGACTAACAAATTAAAGGGACGATACACAGAAAGAAACAGGATGCAATTTCCATGTCACTACCCATAATTGCATTCACAGTTAAATGCATTGGATCTTAAGTGCTCTGAAGGTTGAACAGGATTTTTAACCTTTATCAAGGATGAAATTCTGTCATGTGCAATGAAAAATTGAATTTGTTTTTAAATATTTTAATTCTCTATCGTTCACGCATGCATAAGTTTGGTTACTTTGGGCTTTACTCATAACAGATTTTGAAAAATAGTCAAGATTTTTTGATATTTTTTAATAAAATTTCGACAAAAAGTTTTCCATTGTCTGTGTATGTATTGAATTGGATTTAATATTTTAATGTTATGTTTAGCCTAAAGCAGAAAAGAAAACTAAAAAAATTGAACAAAGAATACATACCGTGCCCTCTATGAATATACAACATGGACGCACTCAATAGATTTGCTGGAGTAAAAGATTTGCTTTTCTCCCACAAGATAATGCGGACATCAGTCACTTTCTCTTTTTCAAGTCACTAGATGGAAGTTACTTTCCTATTTTAGTGTACCAAAATCTGTGGGCGTTTAGGAATTTCCAGTTGCTGAACGCAATAAAAGAGATTTGCATGCATTAAGCAACCATTAGTGTTTGTATCAGGACTTGATGAAAATATTATTGCTCCTACTCCCACGCATTTCATATGCTTATGCTTCCACTTATTATTATTATGGCTCAAAGGGTGTATATAAATGCGTTTCAAAGAAAGCTTATAATATTTGGATGGTTTGTAAAAGGTAGACTACAACTTTTGACTTTTACGAGATCAAAAATAGAAAGCATTCATGCATCCATTGACAAACATGTATGCGCCCATGTGAGTATAATATTTTCCGATAAATCTTGTCAATAGAAAAAATGAGTGGAAATAAAATTTGCCTTTGCGTTTAATTTAAAGCACCGTGAAAAAAACTTGGGAAAAAGTTTCACTAGAATTAACATGAGTGGCTTATTGGGACGAAAAACGTAGATGAAAAAAAATCAGATAGAGAGCATATTTCATCGTGAACTCTTTTAATATATGACATTCGTACTTGATACAAAAGCTTAAATCAACTTGATGCAATCCTCATATTGACTGTTATTACCGTCCTTTACTATTATTATTAGTCCCTAGTAGTTGCTCCTCCTAAACTAACTAACTAACTTATACGAATAGCTGAAAAAGACAGATGAAAAGTTATAGGTACACGCAAGTACAGGGGAAGTATCAATGAAAAACGTCTAAATGACGGGCAAAGGATTTTGTGATGAAGAAAAGAGCAGCCAATCAATATATGAAGCAATCCGTGGTGTAGTCTTCCAGACTATTTTGATTGACCGTAATTTCAAAAATTTAAACTTTTCCCATATATTGCAAAAAAATCAATCCTAGTTTGCACCATATCCAATATATTATACGAGATGTTAGAAAGTAAAGTTATTCATTTTTGTGATTTTTTTAATGTGAAATTATTTTGTTGTCTTTTCATAACGCCTGATGTAGTGTAGCTCAATTCATGAATATACGGTATGTACGATATGCCCTAACGTATACTTTCCTTTTGTCTGATAAATTGGGTACCTATGTTATGTTGAATGAGTAAGTGTTTCTTTGATAAGAACATTCTTTCAGCTTTGATTGAGTTCATGTCAATTAATCAGAGGTATGCTCCCTATCGTTCCATACAGTGCTCCGCAGTGAGTCCAAAGTCACTTTCAAGAAATGGAAAACATTCCACGCAAAACTAACAGTCTGATAACAAATATGGCCTAAAGTATTTCTCCGATAGGCAGGTATATGTGTACAGTCCCACTTCCCACGTATATATCTATCTTTAACTTTCTCCATTGGATTTATTAAAACGACCAAAGCCAATTATTGCATGTCAATTTTATACGGAGAGAGGTTAGCTCCGTGGGCGAGATTTTAGGGTGAGTGGAAATGTAGCTATGTGATTATAAAGATCGTAGCAATATGATATGAGCTAACTTCAATATAATTTTATTAAATTTCGTGAAATTTTATACTTTGTCTACAGTGATGATACTAACCATTGACTCTAATTAATCTAAGTATAGCAGGAGACTGCAATTAACTTCTTCACAATTTTTTATTCGGCGCTGTTGTCATTCCATTAGGTTCAAAGATCACCTGAAGTCACGTAGGGATAGAATTGCGCGAATCGAGCGCCATCCTAAAATATCTATTTTTGAATCCAACGACTTACCTGTTTAGAATGAGATGGTTTGAATTGAATCAAATAAAATCTAAATCAAACGTAAAATTGAAGAAATTGAAAAACACTGGCTCGAGCAAGAGAGCAAGACACAATTTTTTCAGATTGTTGCATAGAACATATCTCAACAGCAATACAAACTTTTCGTATTGTTTTAATGTGATGTGTGCTCAAAAGTTGATTTGCATCAGTCAGTAAATATAATAAGGATTACTACTGACCATAGCAGTGACCACGAGACGAGGTAAAAGTTTTTTGGTCCCCAGTTGGTGTAATAAGAAAATAATGTTACTCTGTGGATCCTATTTGCTAAAAGAAGGAGCCCAGTCAGCAAAAACTGCAAAGATTTAAGAGGGAGCAATAAGCAAGTAAAATGGTGCGCCTTTTTTCATCTGGAGTTTCTTTTTCTCTTCAGTGCTTCCTTGGGTTTCCAGAGGAAGATCAAATACACTTGTGTGGACATTGACGATTGAGAATGAAAGTCGCATCGGACACTACTCGCCGCATTGTCAGCATTAAATCCTATGCTTTTGTTGTCGATCCTTGGGTTTCGCCATATTTGTCATATAACAGTTAGCTGGGTAAGGTTTCAAATATTTACTCACAAACCCAATCTTTGGCTTGTTCAGCATATATTGGTAAACAAAGTGCACAAATTGGTACTGCAAATTTCAGTTTCAATTAAACTTTTCTGATTGATTGATATGGGTCTATTGATTTCATTCTGAAACTGGTTTGGCAACTTTTGTTTTCAGAGCTCACCGGTTTTCAATTTAGTTGGAGAAATTGTTCGGTTATTTTCAGCTACTGGGTTTGAACAAAGGAGGATTTAAATATATGTATGTGTGCTCGTCCTAACTAACTAACCAAGTAAGTAACTAACTATGTATAGTTCGTTCGTATGAATTCAATATTGATATTTTGTGTTTGATTTGATGGTGATGTCTAGTTGCTGAGTGGGCTTTGTAACGGAACTCATGGATGCAGGAATCGAACACGAAGCTAAATTCTCCCAACACCGGTACAATTTCATCTCGCCCTTCGTTTTGGATATTATTGTTAGCATATCAGTAGGAAGCAGGCCATGGCATTGTTTTCATCTTGAACAGCGTGAAGGTGGCCATTTATTTGAACATGGAGTGAGTGAACTTAAATGGAAAGAAAAGATTTAATCCAAAGAGCCCCTCTCATTCTCCATCGTAAAGATAACTGAATGAGTCTAGTAGTTTGATTCAAAATGCTTTCCACTCTATTGACTGCCCATCTTGTCTGTCTATAGGGCTACACATTGGCCCTTATTTTCTATCTCCCACTCTGTCCCTATTTGCTGTTGTATACATTGCTCATGGTACCATTATATACGTGTTCGATTGTGAAAGGGATGAGATCACCTCTTGTGCCCCTGTCTTTCCAGTCTAATTGAATTCGAACTCAAGTTTGAGATACTAACTACATGCTCTAGTCATAGTAGTCATGATGATAAGCGAGTCAATAATTTTACTTTTTTTCCAGTATTATCTGGAATGTAACGCTTGGATACGCTCCAGTGATGCAAATTGGCTCTTGGAATCATCCGTGGTTTTCAATGTTTTGTCAATAAGATGAGTTGTAAAGATTTGCCCTCAAATCTGTAAGATTATTGATGCATGTTTGTAATTTGCTCTTGGTGAATTGAATTGTTTGTATGGATTTTTTTATAGTTTTAGTCAGCCTATAACGTTCCCATGAGATTTTGACATAGCGACTCTCGCCCTGCTCAATTTCATGGATGATTTATTAAAAAGAATTTTCAATATTCAATCCTTGTCGGAATCATTAATCATGCCAGAAACTGCCTCTTTTTCGCTCTGTTGCGAATTCTATGCTATCCACTTTTATTAAATTTTATAAATCTTTCTCAGGTTTTTTTTACTCTCAGGGATTTGTAATGGAACAAATTTTATGGAATGTCAGCGTTTTAATAGTGCGTATTAAAAGAGCCAAAGTGCACCTGCTTTTTATGATTTTACCTGGTAATAAATGCAGTCAAAGTCATTTTATTGGGTTATCAATGAGAATTTTCTGCTGTTAATGTATTTTTCACGCATCATCATGAAATGATATATTTTTGGAGTATGTATTTTTTTACGGAACCGACATACTTCCGCCAAGCGTGCTCGGCTCCGAAGGGGCAAACTACCAAAGTTTTGGAAGGTGGTTCCATAGAAAACGAATCATCGTAGCTGTTTATAGAAGGGCAAAGCCGTATAAAATTTTGTCTGATTGCTTTTTTAACACACGTAAGATACAAAACGCGCGTTTGATTTTGAACCCGACCAATCAAAGCATCTTCTGCACCAGCTCTGTACCAATGAGTGTGTCTTCTGCACTTTTTTGCACAGCTGCTATATTCAACGTCACAGACATTGCTATGCATATTTTTTGTGCTTCCCGTAGAACATGTTCTACGACGTATTCCCTGGTGGTTCGTTTAACACGGGATGGATGGGAGTAAAGTCTGTTCTATACACACACACACCGACCACACACACATCACTGTATGACTATCAAACGTGGTTTTTCTGTGTATACACAGATCGGACTTTACTCCCTATTCTTTCCATATTAAACGAACCCACTTTGCCACTTGCCACTTCCAAAACTTCACTTTTTTGTTTGCAGCAAGCACATTGCTTTGCTTTGCTCTATCTTAGTATTCTTAGTGTCACCAAAGGGAGAGCAGCGAATTTTATTGTTGATTTGGATTGACACTTTAATAAAACTAATTTGAATTTGAATTTGCTTTGCTGCTTTGCTTGCTGCAAGAAGTTTGACTAAAAAATGAAGTATGGGTCGTTTTCTACGCCTTTGCAAACCTAGAAAACAATGTTTGTACTAGATTCTAATTAAATATCGTTTTTACGCAAATAATACCCGAATCGGAGAAGTAATTTTTTTCGGTTTCTGACACCTTAAATTGTTTGGGTCTTATATCGAAAGAGACAAAGTGCCATTTTAAATTTTTTGATGAAAAAAAAATATTTCTGACCTTTAGTGATCCCTAGCGGTTTATTGAAATGAAACCGAATTCGGATAGTTTGATTTCCGATTCGTATTTAGGAACATTGGAAACCCCTAATTGCTAGTTTTCAGAATTTTCATACTTATAAGTACCGTGTAGTAGGGATTTGAATAAATGACCTTGAGCTATAGGGGAAAAAGGTCAAAGGTCCCGGTTTTGACCTCCGAAAAAATACAGGTGTGTTCAGCACCTTCAATTATGCTTAAATAAATTGATTTTGAAAAAAAAAATCGAAATTTTTGGAAAAAGTTAAGGGTCACTCCAGTACAAAGTAGGTCAAGGGTTTGACCCTCGACCTTCAAACTTTGTGTACGTGTTAACAACCCTAGGTTACAGCACAGATTTTTAATTTCAGCCAAATCGGTGCACTCAGTGCAAAGTTATGGCCGGTCAAAGTTTGAAAAGTGTCAGGGCTGAGGT
>Ga0210040_10005592_pt1 | contig 15953 bp, 17 predicted proteins | sample CryGeyCG12114_NA_FD_185462 | JGI IMG/M metagenome (GOLD analysis project Ga0210040, IMG submission 185462) | Groundwater microbial communities from aquifer - Crystal Geyser CG19_WC_8/21/14_NA (SPAdes) (version 2) | ecosystem: Environmental > Aquatic > Deep subsurface > Groundwater | place: USA... | reverse complement strand
ATTGGGCGATGTTGATTTGCTCATAAACCAAATTAATAAACAAAAGGAAGTTTAAAAAAGGTTAATTGTTATTTATTGTTGATTGCTTATTAATGGTTAAGTACTGCTGGTGAATTATTCTTTCTTGCTAAGAAAGAAGACACATTGAGAATCAGCACTAAAACAATCAACAATAAAATAACCGAAAATAAACACCTAAAAACTAAACTATGAAACAAGTAACATTAATTCCCGGCGACGGAATAGGCCCGGAGATTACCGAAGCGATAAAAGCTATTTTTGAAGCAGCTCAGGTACCCGTGGTTTGGGACGTGCATAATGCCGGGCAGGCCAGCCTCGAAGCCGGCGATGAATTAATACCAGCTTCGTTAATAGAATCGCTTAACAAAAACCGGGTTGCTTTAAAAGCACCTATTACTACGCCGGTGGGCAAAGGATTTAAGAGTATTAATGTGCAGTTGCGGCAAAAATTCGATTTGTACCAGAATATTCGTCCGGCCAAATCAACCGAAGGCATTAAAACCCGCTATGGTAACGTAGACCTGGTGTTGTTCCGCGAAAATACCGAAGGCTTATATTCCGGTTTAGAAATGTACGATGAGCGCCTGGGTATTTCGGATTCGGTGGCTCGGGTAACACATGTTGGCTGCCAGAAAATTTGTGATGCGGCTTTCGAATACGCCCATAAACATAACCGTAAAAAAGTTACTATTATTCACAAAGCCAATATTCTCAAAACAGCCGGTAAAATGTTAATCGATGCCGGCCAACAAGCGGCCCACCGTTTTCCGCACATTAAAATAGAAGATAAAATTATCGACAACATGTGTATGCAGCTCGTTGATCGGCCCGAGCAGTTCGATGTGCTGGTTACCACTAACTTGTTCGGCGATATTTTATCGGATTTATGCTCGGGCTTGGTAGGTGGTTTGGGTGTGGTGGCCGGCGCTAACATTGGCAAAGATATGGCGGTTTTTGAAGCGGTACACGGTTCGGCCCCCGATATTGCCGGTAAAGGCATTGCTAATCCTACTGCTTTATTGCGCTCGGCCTTAATGATGCTGCACCACATAGATGAGCATGGCCAGGCTTTCCGGATTGAAGCGGCCTTAGAAAAAACTTTATTAAACAAAGAACAATGTACCGGCGATTTAGGTGGCCGGGCTAACACCATGGAGTTTGCCCAAAACGTTATTGCCAACTTACCGGCCTATGCGCCCGGCGGCATAGCTATAGAGGCCTAAAGAATATTGCGTTTTAATAGAAATCTTCATAATTTTAAGAATATTTAGGCGTTGCTAATAAAGCTCTGGTACCTAAAAGTGCCGGGTCAAATCATTAAAAAGCAAATGCCAGAGAACGGGTTAATTTCTTATTTTAACCATATTTTATTTACAAACAAGTATTTTCCCCAAGGATTAAACTTGTAATTTTGAATTAAGAGATAATTATTAATATAAAAATGAAAAAGAATATTTTATTGGTAGCTGCTACTGCTTTATTATTAGCAACCGGCTGCGAGCAAAAAAACAATACCGAAACCACCTCCTCCGACACTGTTGTTGAAACTAATGCCACGTCAGAGGTTGCACGTAATACCGTTCACAACCCCAATACTACCAATCCGCAGGAAATTGCAAATGCCGGCAATGCCCCTGTAATGACTTTTAAGGAAACGGAACATGACTTTGGCAATTTGAAAGACGGTGAAGTGGTAAACCACACGTTTGAATTTACGAATACTGGTAAAACTCCTTTGGTAATAGAAAGTGCTACTTCTACTTGCGGCTGTACCGTACCGGAAGTACCTAAAGAGCCAATTGCGCCGGGAGCCGATGGCAAGATAGCAGTGCAGTTTAACAGTGCCGGCAAAGGCGGCCAGCAAACCTTAAAAGTAATCAGCATAAAAGCCAATACTCAACCCGAAATAACCCAGGTTAACATTAAGGCCAACGTTTTGGCCAGCGAAGGGGCTAATGGTCCGTTCCGGACTAAATAAATTTAAAAGCAATGCTTCAGCAAATATTATTACAGGCATCAATGGGGGGCGGCGGCATGTCTAACTTCATTTTTATAGGCGCCATTATTCTGGTATTTTATTTCTTTATGGTGCGTCCTCAGCAAAAGAAAGTACGCGATCAGAAAAAATTTCGCGAATCGTTAACGAAAGGATCGCAGGTGGTTACCATTGGCGGCTTGCACGGCAGAGTAGTATCGGTAGAAGATACCACGGTGGTGTTGGAAGTAGAAAGAGGCCTGCGTTTAACTTTTGATAAAACAGCTATTGCGTCGGAAAGAACGGTTGCTTCCCCGGAGGTAGCTACTAAATAAACTTACATTCATTTGCTGGCTAATAGAGCGAAAATATTTGTTTTATGGTTGTTAAGACCGTTTTATTATAACGACCGGCAATACTGGAAAGTAATATCGCTGTGCTTTATGGCAGCTTCTACTTTTTGGTTTCTGAATGCCCTGAATAAAACCTACACCAATATCCGGACCACCTACCCTTTGCGTTTCGTGTACGACGAAACCAAGTACATGCCTCTGGAACCCTTACCCCAAGAAATTGATATTAACGTAAGTGGCAAGGGTTGGAAAATGCTGCGAAAATTTTTGTTGCTGGATGTGCGGCCCGCCGAAATTGTATTATTTTCTTTACCCCAGCAACCGTATGTTGTTGGCTCTAACTTGCGGCAAAATGTTTCGCAAGTATTGGATGGTTTGCAGTTAAACTTTATTTTTACCGATACCATTCATTTTCATTTCGATCGCCGCATCCGGCGCAAAATTCCTTTGCAAGTAGATTCCACGAGTATTAAAACCGCCGACAATATGGTAATTGCTTCGCCCATGTCCGTTGTGCCGGACTCCGTAGTGTTCGACGGGCCGGCTTCAATTGTAAGCAAGTTTCCATCGCCTTACCCCATTCATTTACCGGTTTCGGCCGTAGATCGCAGTGTTAAGCGTTTTGTACCTCTCGAAAACAAAAACCCTTCGTTGGTGACGGCCAGTGTAACCGATGTAGAGGTTTCGTTTGCGGTAAGCCCACTTATTTGGGAAGAAAAAGCCCTGACACCTGTAGTGGTAAATGCGCCCGCTGGCGTAAAGCTGGCATTACAGCCGCCTACCCTTACTGTCCGGTATGGTTACCGGCAAAGCAATGCCGCAGCTATTACCCCCGATCAGTTTGAAGCAAGCCTGAATTATTTAAATATAAACCCTACCGATTCTACTATTGCCGTAGACCTGAACCGGAAGCCTGTGCAGGTGCACCGGGCAGTGGTGCAGCCTACGAAAGTTAAAATAAAAATTTTGCCGTAACATGCTGAAAGTGGGTATTACCGGCGGTATTGGTTCGGGCAAAACCGTGGTTTGCCGTTTATTTGCCCTCTTGGGCATCCCCATCTACGATTCTGATTTCCGCGCCAAGTGGGTAATGCAGCACGACGAATGGTTGCGGCAAGCATTAATCAAAACCTTCGGTGAAAAAACCTATGCCGCTTCCGGTCAGCTCGACCGGCCTTACCTGGCTAACCTGGTATTTAATCAGCCGGAAAAACTGGCGCAGCTAAATGGCCTGGTGCACCCCCGGGTTAAAGCCGATTTTACCAACTGGCTCGCCGCGCAGGAGCAAGTACCTTATATTTTGAAGGAAGCTGCTTTAATGTTCGAGAGCCAAGCCTACAAACAAGTAGATAAAGTTATAACTGTTAGTGCCCCCCTGCCCACGCGCATAGCACGGGTACTCCAGCGCGATACCCATCGCAGCCCGGCCGATGTACAAGCCATTATAGACAAACAATTACCAGAAGCAGAACGACAGCAGCGTGCCGATTACATTATTTATAACGACGACCAGCAACTAGTAATACCGCAGGTACTGGCGTTGCATGAGCAGTTGATAGCTTTGAGTGCGACATATGAATGAGGTTGTATTATTAATTGTTTTAATTACCATCAACCCAAACTGCAACACGTTAATGTACTTTCACAATCACGATTTCATCTTTATGAATCTTATAACTATGATAAAGTATTTCTCTATATAAGCTTCAGGCTATTTTAAGTTCCTGAGAACTACATAATAACAATAAGGAGCTATAGAAATAAAAAAGCCACTTTCCCACGTGGCTTCTAAAATAAATACGCAGAATTAGCGCTTATAAGCTAATTTACTATAAGTAATCTGGTGAACTTTATAAGCTTCAATAGTTTCTACAGCAATGGTTCTACCATCGGAAGAAAAGAATTCTACTTCGTAAGCTCCCCCATCATTATAGACCATTACCACAGCTCCTTCCGCTCCAGCATATAAACTGGTACCAGGTAAGTCTTCATTTAGTGCTACCGTATCAAATTCTTTTATCATCGTTACATTTTATATGCTAAAAGTTAATGAGCCTATAGGTTTAAACTAAAAAAAAGAGGCTACAGATTTTATCTGTAACCTCTTTTTTGAATGTGGGGCGTACTGGATTCGAACCAGTGACCCCCTGCTTGTAAGGCAGGTGCTCTGAACCAGCTGAGCTAACACCCCTTTTGCTCTAACAACCTACTGTTGCTGTTTGGTGGTGCAAATATCCACCCTTTTTTTGAAAGTGCAAACAGGTTCGGGAAAATTTTTGAAAAATTATTTAATCTTGGAAACAGGTAAAAAACTTGGCTACTTCGGGTAGCTAACGTATCTTTATCTTATTACTCGGGTGCCTGAATCTTTATCTGTTTGAAAGCTAAACTAATAAGTAAATTTCTGCTGTGGGGGCTGGCTGGCTTCTTGTTGCTCACCACCCTGGCAACCGGCCTGGTTTACTTTTTTCAGGATAAGATAATTCAGCTTTTTGTAACCGAAGCCAACCAACGCCTTAAAACCAAGGTCCAGGTGGCAAATATTTCGCTGTCGCTGTTTCATAAGTTTCCGCAGGTGTCCGTTACCCTTGATCAGGTGCAGGTAATGTCGTCTTTACCCAATAGCCCCAAACCCTTAGCAACCGCCGGCAAAATATTCTGCACCATTAACCCCCTCGATATTTTGCGAAAGAAGTACCAGGTGCGGGAAATTTTTATGGAAAACGGGGAAGTGCACGTGCAGGTATTGCCGAACGGCGAAGTAAACTACCAGATTTTTAACCAAGATACAACCAACACTCCCAACGAGCAATTTGCTTTTAACCTGCAGCAGGTGCACCTCAAAAATGTAGCGGTTACCTATTCCGATGCTTTACTAAGACAATTTCATAAAATAAAAGCGAACAACCTGCGCGCGGCCCTAGAGGTAACAGGTGATATTGTTCATATCCAGGCCGAGGGTGCCGCCTTTGTTTATACGGTACAGGTAGATGAAAACGATTATTTTAAAAACAAAGCCCTTGGGATTAAAACAGCCCTGCAAATTAACCTGGCTACTAGAAATATAGCTTTGGCGCCTTCGCTGTTGCAAGTAGGCCCGGCCGAATATGAAGTGGCGGGTACCATTAACTACACCCATAACAATGCCCTCGATTTAACTTTTAAAGGTAAAAATACCAGTATTCAGTCGGTGCTGGCTTTGTTGCCCGAAAAACAAGGCCGCCACCTGGGTCAGTACCGCAGTAGTGGCGGAGTTTACTTTTCTGGCCAGGTAAAAGGTATTTTGTCGCCGACCAGTTACCCGCTGGTAACAGCTACCTTTAATTTCCGCAATGCTTCTTTTTATCAGCCGGAGTATAAACAAAAAATCACCAATATTTATTTCGATGGCAGTTATACCAATGGTCCCAAACATAACAGCGTTACGTCGGTGCTGGCGCTAAAAAATTTCCGGGGCATATTGGCTAATCGTCCTGTAAAGGGCTATCTGATTTACCGTAATTTTAAAAATCCTTATCTCGATTTTGAGGTAAAAGCCGATGTTGATATAGCGCATGTACTGGGCATATTTCCGGTGGCCGCAATCAGCAGCGGCAGCGGACGGGCCAAAGTAGCCCTGGCTTTTGCCGGTCCGCTTAAGCTTTTCCGGGCAACGGGCGGCTCGGCCGCCGTAAAGGCCAACGGCGATATTACCTTACAAAACGCAGCGCTGCAGCTTAGTGCTTACCGCCAGCCCTTCCGGCGCCTGAACGGCAATTTTCTGATTCGAAAAAACGATATGGCCGTTACTAATTTTACCGGCTTTCTCGGCGATTCAGACTTTTTACTAAATGGTTATTTTAAAAACGTATTGGGTTGGCTTTTCTTAAAAAATCAGGGCTTGCGCATCGAAGCTGATGTCGAATCCCGGTTCTTGAATTTCGACCGGTTACTGAGTAGTAGTATGGCGCGTGGGCCGGGTAGCAAAAATAATAGCACCAAAAAATCTAATTCTAATGGCTACAGACTTATTATTCCGCCGCACTTTTCTTTCGATGTAAATGCCTCGGTGGGGCGCTTACAATTCCGGCGGTTTAAAGGCGAGCAGCTGCGGGGCAACCTACAGTTAAACAACCGGATTGTTTCCTCGCGGCATTTAGCTATGAACGTATCGGGAGGAAAGTTTTCTTTGCAAGGCCGCCTGGATGCCCGTTCGGTAGATAATATAAAAATTACCACTTATGCCGACCTAGTCCATATTAAAGTCGACAGCTTGTTTTACGTATTCGAAGACTTTGGGCAGAATTTTATCCGTTACCAGCATTTGAAAGGAGAACTAACGGCCCAAATTAATTCTGATTTATATTTCGATAGCCGCCTGAACGCGAAAACCGACCAGTTGGAAGCCGAAATTAAAGCAACTGTCCGGAACGGGCAACTGCTGAATTTTGAACCCATGCAGAAGCTTTCGACTTTTCTGAAACGCCGCGAGTTAACCAATATCCGTTTTGCCGAGTTAAGTAATAATTTCTGGATTCAGAAACGCACAGTTTATATACCCGAAATGGAGATTCGATCTGATTTGTCGCGGGCTTCGGTTATTGGCGTGCAAGGCACGCATACCTTCGACCAGGAAATGGATTACAAATTCCGGATTCCGCTAGTCTTTGGCAAGCGGCGCGATAAAACCGACCTGAATAGCCCTATCACTCCAGTTTCGGCCGGCTCACCTAACCTTTTTCTGACTTTAAAAGGGAATGAAAAAGACTATAAAGTGGCTTACGACAAAGTGCGCGTAAAAAACAAAATTGCTATGGATACCCGGCGCGAAAAAGTAACTTTTAAAGAAATACTAAAAGATAAAAAGCCGGAAAAGAAAAAAGAAGTACAATTACAAACCGGCGAATATTTCGACTTTTAAAGTTCTTTTTTATAATTAATTAACAACACATCTTTATTGCCTTATCCTTTTTCCCTCCCGATTTTAAATCAATCTCACAATTAGTCTAAATCAATATACTACTCCTGTTAATTAAAAGTAGAATTTGTATCAAAACTGATTCTTTATAAACTATCTCCATCTATACCTTCCCGGCCGGGTACAACATCTTTTTGCATTTAATGCTGATTACGCGCAGCCTTTATCGGCGGCTTTTAGCTTACCGTTTTGAGTTAATATTCTGCTTCTGTCACATTTTTTTGTTTTCCCCGTTAAGTAAAACTCTTATTTAGCTAAAACTAAAGCTTATAAAACTATGGAAGTTCACGAACAGCAATTATTAAAAGATTATTCCGAAAATGAGAAAGTCGCTTATTTAGGCGCAATAGCCAGTGTGGCCTCCGCCGACCGGAGCGCCTCGGCCGAAGAAATTGAATTTTTAACCTTACTCTCCCAATCGGCGGGTTTATCGGGAGCTGCCCAACAAGAGGTTGTTGCGGCCGCGCAAGACTCCTCGAATATCAGTATTAAACAATGCTTAGATGTATTAAAAAATAGTGAATTGCGGTTTTCTTTTATAACCGACGTGATGGCTTTTGCCAAAGCCGATGGCAAACTAGATGCACAGGAACAAAGTAAAATTCAGGAGATGGCCCAGTACCTGCAAATTAATCAGCAGCAATTCGGGGCTTTGCAACAGTTTGTACATAAAGCCGAAGAAGCCCAACAACACGGCGAAAGTCCAACCGATGCTTCCTTTTTGCAACGCAGTGGTTTGGCCAACTCATTGGGGCAAGCCGGTATTCCAACGGGCGGCATGATGAAGGGCCTGATAGGTATACTGGCGCCTATTGTAATATCTAAAGTGTTAGCAGGTCGGCAAGGCAGTACCGGTGGCATGGGCGGCATGAGTGGCGGTTTAGGCGGCTTATTAGGCAGCGTACTTGGCGGTGGCATGGGCGGCAATATGGGTGGCATGGGCGGCCTAGGTGGCTTAGGAGGTATGATGGGCGGCAACCAAAACAGGGCCGGAGCTGGCATGGGTGGTGGCTTAGGTTCTTTAATGGGCGTTTTAGGTGGCCTGGGCGGACAGCAAGGTTATAACAGCGGCGGTTTAGGTTCTATTCTGGGTTCGGTATTAGGTGGTGGTCGTCGCTTCTAAATAATAGTTTTTATACTGGTAACTTGTAAAAAGAAAAGGGCAATACGTTAATTGCCCTTTTTCTTTTTACAAGTTTATACAGTTCCTTCCTGAGATTTAATCCCTGCTCTATTTACAATATTGAATTCGCTGAGATTCCGGATAAGTAAATAGTAGAACCCGGGAAAGCAAACTGCACTTGGTGCTTATCTTAAATTTCTACAATTTTCATATTTTTTCCTCTTTGGTATTCCTGTACTCAATAATAATTTCATTGTAGCTTCATTGCCAAATTATAAATTCTGTAAGCTCAGGCAATCCGGTATCTCCTATTATTAATCGATAAACTAGTTAATTCGTTTTGGTATACTAATGGCTATGAAGCCCAAAAAAATATTTGTGGAAAAAGTGCTTCCCAGGCTAATAAAAGATGTTATATTTTAAAAACACTATAAATTTAATTTTAATGTTTTTTAATAACAATTTTTTTTATTAACTCGCCCTAATATTGTCCGTAAGCATGGTCAGTAGCAATTAGTTGCAGAGCCGTAATGCTCCGTAAAAACAGTTAATTTCTGCTCTCCTTAAGTTAAATATGGAAATGTAGCAGTATTTAGTATTTTATATATCCAATTTTCATTTTCATACGTAAACAGGCAGTATGCTAAATCGACTCCAACTAGTGAGGTGCCCGGCAGCAAACCAGTAAACCCAAAAACCTTATTCATTATAACATTAATAACTTAATAATGAATAAGTCAGGAACTGAGTTAAGGGCAGAGGCGCTTGTTTCGTTTGACGTGTAAATTGTGAGTGTTGTATGTAATGATGTGTTAAATTGTTTTTAATTATGAGTATGCGAAATTTATTATCCAGGGTAGAATCCAAAAAGATTGATAAAGCGGCCTCGATGCTTAAAGTATTGGCGCACCCCAAACGGCTGGCTATTGTAGATCTTTTAGGCAAGGAAGAGAAAATGACCGTGACGGAGATTTACCAGTACCTGGATTTGCCACAAGCAATTGCCTCGCAGCATTTGATTACACTCAAAGATAAAGGGGTGCTCTCATCTTTTAAGGTGGGTACAAAGATCTATTATTCTTTGTCGATCCCAAAACTCATTGATGTAATTGATTGTCTGGAAGAGTGCTGTACCGACATGTAATTCGACCCAACATGAGAAGATTATAAAAGGGCTGTAATATTTACAGCCTTTTTTCTTTTTTAAATTTAAGTCTCACCAAACGCAACAATGCTCGTTCTTTATTTAGAAAGTACTAGCGGCATTTGGCATTATTGCGTATTTTCAATTTTCTAATAGTATTAAAAAGAACTCCTTATCATCTTGGGTCTGTGTTCTTTAAAAAACCACACCAGCAGTAACCGGAATTACTGTTAAATTTAAAATCTTTATTTATTGGTGTTTACGTTACAACCTTTGTCTTTTGCCATCGTTCTCTCTTAGCAGCTTTTAAAGACGTAATCATGGGTGATTTTTTTCGTGATATCATTGGGCCGAATTCGGATCAGATTACTTGGTGGCAAATGAGTATCCGGGGCATCTTAATTTTTTTTATTGCTTTAATTTTAATTCGGATAGGCAATAAACGTATGTTCGGCAAAAGTACCGCTTTCGATATTGCCTTAGGCATTATACTAGGTTCTAATCTCAGCCGGGGTTTAACTGGTAATGCGCCCTTCTTGCCCGTAATAATCACCAGCGCTGTAATGGTAGGGCTCCATTCATTATTAGCTTATATTACCTTTCATACTTCTATTGGTAACCTTATTAAAGGAAAATCTGAACAGTTGATAAAGCAAGGCCAGTTGCTCCGCCCATCTATGGCTAAACACAAAATTACCGAAAACGATTTGGAAGAAGCTATGCGGTTAAAGGGTAAATGCAAAAGTTTAGAAGAAGTGGAAGCTGCCTACCTGGAGCGCGATGGCAGCATTAGTGTAATTACCAAGGAATAATGCTAGGTATTTTTTAGCATTAAAAAGTACTGCTGTTTATAGTTTACGCTTAACAAATTTTACTTTTATTTACCCGTTTCCTATATCTTTTACGAAGATATAATTTTTACTAATTTAAAAGATTGATATAATATTCTCAGTTACTTATATGCTTTCTGTACGTAAAATACGTAGCCTAATAAGACCAAGCTTAAGTGCTTGCCGTAAGTAAAATGTAATTTATAAGTAATATAAAGCAGCATAAAAATCACCTATCTTTATTAAGTAATACGGAAGTAATTAATTATGAAGAAAACAAAAACGCACCTTCTTAAAAAATCTTTAATAGCCTTAGCTAGCGGTGTAACTGGTGCCGTCACCCTCACTATTATACACGAAACAGCCCGTCGTTTTATTCCTAACGCACCCCGCATGGATGTTTTGGGCATGCGGGCTATTGCCCGGGGTATGTATAAAATGGACGAAATGCCCCCGGATGAAGATAAATTATTTCAGTATTCTATTATTGGCGATATTGTATCAAATTCTATTTATTATAGCTTAACCGGCACCGGCCGGCAAGCCTGGTTGCGCGGAGCCACATTAGGCGCAGTGGCCGGCATTGGAGGTGTTTTATTACCAGGTCCGTTAGGGCTGGGCGAAGAGCCAAGTGGGCGCACGCCGCAAACCAAAGCCATGACTGTAGCCTGGTATTTGTTGGGAGGTATAGCCGCGGCCGCCTTATCGCGCACTTTATTCGAGAAACCTACCGTAGAAGAACTCGACGAAGATGATGTTGCGGTAGTTTAGGTGTTAAGCTTAAATAATAGTAACTTATAAGAACAAAGGCCCGAGTATAATTCGGGCCTTTGTTCTTATAGATTAATCAGCTGGAGGGCCGTCTTTTTTGTTTGTAGCAGATGAAGAAATATTTTTACCTGCACCCCGGCCCGAACCACTCTTTTTGCCGCCGTGGTCTTGTTTATTTACCGTAGCCCAAGCCCGTTTCTCGGCTTCTTCTTCCGATAAGCCTTGTTTCTCGTAACTTTCTTCAATGTGTTCGGCTTGCCGCTTTTGCTTATCGGTATATGCCAGTTTATCTCCTCTTGGCATAGATATCTTTTATTTATAAGTTAATAAAATGAGCACTAGAAATATTTAATGCTAGAACGTTCCATACTTTACTTATACGATATAAACCTATTTTGGAACATTTATAGTTGTCTTGCTGCTAAGCTTTTATCCTAACGCCGGTACAGAATTATAATAAAAATAATTGCCAGTAGATGTATTCGGATGTTCCAATATTGAAATATTAAGCAGAGACTTTTATTCTAGCTAAGTTACTGTAAGTTACTGGCTAATTGCCAGAGAAAAACGCGATAATCAAAGCCATAATCGATAAATCTTAGAATAATTAGAAGCAGAATTAAAACCTTGTAGCTACAATTGTTGTATATACATACGTTATCTGCTGGAGCCTATGGAGCCTAATTTAGCGAAGCAAGTCATGAAAGTTGAAGACGAAATAAAACAAAAGACTTTTAAAGATCCGTATCACCGGCTACTGGTAAATATTATGTTTACCGGAAACTGGGTACAAAGGGATTTAGCTTGTCAGCTGCGGCCTTATGGGATTTCGTTACAACAACACAACGTACTTAGCATTCTGCGGGGTCAATATCCTACCCCCAGTACCTTAAGCCTGATTCAGGAACGCATGTTGGATCGAATGTCTAATGCGACCAGATTAGTAGATAAACTTCTGGATAAAGAATTGGTACAACGTTGTCAGTGCCCGGCCAATCGCCGCAAGGTAGATATTGTTGTTACTCAAAAAGGCCTGGATCTGCTGGCAAAAACCGATGCTATTACCGAAAACATGCATAAACAATATAATAACTTAACTACTCAAGAAGCTATTCTGGTAGGGCAACTGCTGGATAAGTTACGAGAATAAATTTTTTTAAACTTTCATTTGTATATACAATTAATGTAACAACAGTAAATTAAAATAAACTATGGCAACACAACCGCTTTTAACTCCATATAATTTAGGTGCGTTAGAATTAAAGAACCGGGTAGTAATGGCTCCCATGACCCGCAGCCGGGCCGATAATCCTGAAAATGCCCCTACCGAATTGCACGTTACTTATTATACCCAACGCGCCAGTGCCGGGCTCCTCATTTCGGAAGGTACTCAAATTAGTAAACAGGGAGTAGGCTACATTAATACCCCAGGTATTTATTCGGACGCTCAGGTAGCCGGCTGGAAAAAAGTTACTGAAGCTGTACACGCTCAAGGCGGTAAAATATTCGCACAGCTTTGGCATGTCGGCCGCATTTCGCATCCCGATTTTCATAACGGCGCTTTACCGGTCGCCCCATCGGCACTTAACCCCAATGATAAATCTTTTACACCCCAAGGTTTTAAAGACACCGTAACGCCGCGCGCTTTAGAAACCCACGAAGTAAAAGCTATTGTAGAAGATTTCAGACGTGCTGCGGCTAATGCGGTACAAGCTAGTTTCGACGGCGTAGAACTGCACGCCGCTAACGGTTACCTGCTGCACCAATTCTTTAACGGTACTACCAACCTGCGTACCGACCAATACGGTGGCAGTATTGAGAACCGCGCTCGTATTCTTTTCGAAATACTGGATGCCTTAAACGGCACCATCGACCTGAACCGGGTAGGCGTGCGTTTTAACCCTAGTTTGCACGGTCCGTTTGGTATTACTGCCGACGAGGAAACTATTCCAACTTTCGAATACATGGTAAAGCGCCTGAATAGTTATAACCTGGCCTATCTGCACCTGACCGAACCTTTTGCTCCCGTAGAAGGTATTCCGTTCTTAATTAGCCAAATAGCCAAACATTTCCGGCCGCTATACCAAGGCAGTTTAATTATCAATAAAAGCTTTACGCGCGAAACCGGCAACGAGGTAATTGCCAACGGCGACGCCGACCTGGTAGCTTTTGGCGTACCCTATATAGCTAACCCCGATTTAGTAGAGCGTTTTGAACAAGAAGCCGAATTAGCGCAACCAGATAAAGACTTGTTCTATACGGGTGGTGCAAAAGGTTATATCGATTATCCGGCTCTGGCCGAAGCAACTACCCATTAACTATATTTATATTTTTTATCAAACCAGGCGGTCTTAATTGGGCAGCCTGGTTTGTATTTTAATTTAAAACCTGGAAAGTAAGGCAAAGTTAAAATTAGGATTAGGTAAACTATCTTACCCTATAGTTAATCAGAATTGCCGTTCACAAATATTAGAAGCGTTTTTGAATTCAGATTTTAGTTTTAAATCGCCTTCCGTCTAGTTAAACTTAAAATTTTTAGAAAATACTTTCATTCATCATAATGTTCCTCGGTTAAATAAATTATGGCAGGGAAATTGCATCTATTATTTAGTTTTCACAGTATTTTTCTTTGGGGCAGGAACGGTTACTGATCGTTTTTGCCCTTTCTTTTTATCCCAACAAGTAATAAAACTACTCACCTATTATTCTAAAATACAGCTTGCTATAGATTTTATTCACTGAAAATGCTATTGCAAACCCTTTAATTTTATTCCGTTGTTATGGAATGTTCTGGAAGCTCTTATTTAATTAAAGCGCTTCCAAACTGCTGCTCAAAAGGCTGTAAAAATCTCGTTGCTTTCTAAAAAGTACAGGTTTTGTCTATTTGCCGGAAACAGGTACCAGAATTTAATCCGTTTAATAATTGCTTTTTACCTCATAAATTGGCTTAACTAGCTTGTAAAAGCAAATAATCAGAAATTTATTTTATCGGCAACAGCCCTGCCGCGTACACCCACCACGTAATAATGATTTATAAATTAAATAAAGTTTAAGCAACAGGTAATTTGAAGGTATATGACGCCAGATGCACCTCTCCTTAAGCTGGAAATTTTAAATAATGTTTTTTCTTTTATTATATATTCAGCAAGTATGAAATACAATTTATTAGGTAATACCGGCGTGCTGGTGTCTGAACTTTGTTTTGGTACCATGACTTTTGGTGGACAAGGCCATTGGGAAGCCATTGGGCGCCAGCAACAAGACGAAGTAAACGAGCTCATGAAAATAGCAATTGATGCCGGCATTAATTTTATAGATACCGCCAATGTTTACTCTTTTGGTTTGTCGGAACAAATGCTGGGCGCCAGCCTGAAACAAACTGGTCTCGACCGCCAAAGCCTTTTTATTGCCACTAAGGTACGCGGACGCATGGGGCCAGGCATCAATGAATTGGGTTTATCGCGTTATCATATATTTCAGTCGATAGATGAAAGCCTGCTGCGTTTGCAAACCGACCATATAGATTTGCTCTATGTGCACGGCGTTGATTTTGCTACTTCGGTAGAGCAGATAGTGCATACCCTGCACGATGTAGTACAAAGTGGTAAAGTGCGTTATATTGGTGTTTGCAACTGGCCATCCTGGATGGTGATGAAAGCTTTAGGAATTGCCCGGCAACACGGCTGGCACGAGTTTGCAACCCTGCAATATTTTTACGCCGCAGCCAACCGCGATGCCGAACACGATTTGTTACCTTTGGCTCAGGACCAAAACTTAGCTTTTATGCCCTGGAGTCCCTTAGCCGGTGGCTTTTTATCGGGCAAATTTACCCGCGACCAAACCAATACCGGCGGGCAATCGCGCCGCGATAATTTCGACTTTCCAGTTATAAACAAAGAAAGGGCTTACGATATTATTGATGTGCTGCTGGAATTAGCTAAGAATTACAAAGTATCGGCGGCCGAAGTAGCTTTAGCTTGGGTACGCCAGCAAAAAGGCATAACCAGTACTATTATTGGAGCTAAAAATCCGGAACAACTTCGGGCTAATATTCATTCGGTTTCCTTTAACTTAAACCCCGACGAATTAAGCAGGTTAAACGAGGTAAGCAAACCGGAGAAAACTTATCCGGGCTGGATGGTCGAACGCCAGATGAACGATCGATATCCGGCAAATTAATTATAGTACCTACCCCTGTTTTATAAAGTGTGGCAGTATTTTTGCAATGTAGTTATTACTGTTTTCATAACTTTCTTTTTTTACAGGACAGGAACCGCTTAATTGGTTCTTGTTCTGTTTTTTTTTCAATCTTATCTATTTAATCTGAGCTCCATACGAAATTTCTACTCCCCGGCTTTTAAAAAAAAATTGCTCCGGAAAGGAAATAACTCTAATTTGCCTTTACTTTAAAATTGTTTTTGCTTCCTAATTGAGTAACAACCCTTGAGAGATTTAATCAAGTGCGTTCCCTAACCGATAACCTTGCAAACAATTAGGAACTGTAAGAGAAAGACTATGGTCATAAAATTGATGGTAACGGCCGCGTGTATGAGCAGTAGCGGATTACAAGGCAAGTACCTGACGACAATTAAAAATTTTATTATTTGTATTGATCTTCAAATCAGCTTTAAACCCGCTATTGCTTATATACCATGTTATGCACTGGGTTTTATTCCGTGTTGAAGTTGTTTCTTTCTAAAGTACTCAACAATCTCCGATTTGGACATTTTCGACAACTTCTCGCTTAATGTTTTTCGCTGTTCACGCATATATTGGACA